>Ga0075152_10002238_pt1 | contig 13771 bp, 11 predicted proteins | sample JI61114C2DNA_FD_70964 | JGI IMG/M metagenome (GOLD analysis project Ga0075152, IMG submission 70964) | Wastewater effluent complex algal communities from Wisconsin, to seasonally profile nutrient transformation and Carbon sequestration -... | ecosystem: Engineered > WWTP > Effluent > Algae...
TTCATCTGCGCCATCGACGACGAAGCCAAGAGCCTGGAGATCATCGACCTCGTGCAGCACGAGTTTCCCCACCTGCGCATCCTCGCGCGTGCCGTGAACCGCAGCCACGCCTACGAGCTGATCAAGCGCGGCGTGCGTGACTTCCGCCGGGACACACTCGGCAGCGCGCTTGATCTCGGCAGCGATGTGCTCCGCGCGCTCGGCTACCGTGCGCATCGTGCCATCCGCGCCACGCAGGTCTTCCGCTGCTATGAAGAAGAGAGCGTTTTTGAACTGGCGAAGCACTACGGCCAGGATCAAGACGCCTACATCTCCATCGCCCGGCAGCATTTGAAGAACTTCGAAGCCCTGCTGCAGCAGGACATGAAACGCCAGCACCTCGACAACGACGACGCCTGGGACAATGCCGGCCCGCCGAAGGCTTCGTAGGCCTTGCTTGCTTCCCACCAGCGCTCATGCCAAGGAGCGTGAATGAGTTTTAACGATCCTGGATTTCTCTTCAATAACCGCGCCACTGACAATGAACGTGAGGCTGAGCGACTGGACTGGGAGCATCGCAAGACATTGTCACAGCGCTATTACGCCCGTGCGACATGGCTGGTGGTGCTGACAATGCTTTTCGTGGCTGTGCCGACTGGTTTGGAAAAATGGCACTGGCATGTGGTGACCGGTGCGGGTGTGCTGATCGGCGTCCTGGCGCTGATGATGATGTTCAAAGGTGCGAGACAGAAGGCGCTGATCAGCTTTTTGTTTGCTGCAGTGATCTTGCCAGGATGGATCAAAGTCGCCCCTTCCGTGGTGAAGGTCGTGCGCGATCAGACGGCGGTGATTGTGAAAGAGTGGGAGCGGATCCTGTAAAGGGATGCTTACCTCCAGAGCCACTTCATCGCTTCTGGGAAGAGGCTGGCACCGTGCTTCGAGTTGTGCGCGCCATCGCCAAATGAGAAGGTGAAATCATACTTGATGAAGGCGAGTGCGGCGGCCATCTGGCGATTGGCAATGGGCCAGTTCCCGAAGGGATTGTCGAGGTCGCTGCTGCCATCTTGGAGATAGATTCGCAGCGGCTTCCGCTCGGTGATGCGGATGAGTGAGGGATACACATGTCCTCCCGCGAGATCGACGTAACTGCCGATGGTGGAGAAGACTTTGCGAAACTTGTCGGGGCGCTCCCAGGCCACGGTGAAGGCGCAGATGGCTCCGCTGCTGGCACCAGCGATACCCCAACCTTCGGGGTCGTCGGTCAGGCGAAAGTCCTTCTGCACTTGCGGCAGAATTTCCTCCAGAAGAAAACGTGCGTAGGCATCGCCGAGGGAGTTGTATTCCTTGCCGCGATTGTTGTTCTTCCAAGCACTGGCGGGTTTTGTTTCGCCACTGTGACCGGGATTGAGGAAGACAGCGATGGTAGGCTTCATGTCACCACTGGCGATGAGGTTGTCGAAGACGGTCGGCACTCTCCACGCACCTTTCAGGCCGACGTAGTCGTGCCCGTCCTGGAAGACCATGAGGTTCGCCGGTTTCTCCGCCGAGTATTGGGCGGGCACATAGATCCACCAGTCGCGTTTCGTGCCAGGGAATATCTTCGATTCATGCACGGGCATCTGCATGACTTTGCCCTTTGCCACGGCTGGATTCTCCTGGGAAGTGGGACCGAGTTGGTAGTCATCCGCTCCCGCTGCTGGCAGGACGAGACAGATCAGGGCAAAGAAGGCGCGGGCAGGAATCATGGTCCGCCATGATGAGAGGCATGGCTGGAGCGTCAAGAGCGGTGGCAAAATGTGAAAAACACCAGCCATTGTGTAAAAGTCTCCTTGCGCCACCCCATATGGTGGCGTTGATCAGCCTGTTCATTTGCTTTCCGATGGCTTTAGAAATGCAGCGCCACCCCTGTGGCATCATCTACACCAAACAGTTTGCCGACTTCTTGCGATGCAAGCAGCAGGCGGAGGCAGATCGTCATCCGGGTGAACTGCTGACTTTGGAATATGTGCGCTGTGCTGAAGGTGAGCAGGCTGGAGCTTCATGGCTACAACTCGTCTGGACCTCTCTCTTTTCCGTTCCGGCAGATCAGAAGTATGAGATCGGAGAGACGCCTGTTTTCATCCATCGTCAGAGCCGTCGTGGGCTGAAAAACCGCCTGCTGCACTTCGTGAACGGCGAGGTGCTCGTGAAGCCATGAAGGCGCTGCAAAGGAACCTCCTTGCGTGTTGAGCCACAGGCTTGAAGCGTCTATCCTCTGCGCCCCAACCCCACGTCAGCGCCTTGCTTTTCAGTCAGAACATCGACCCCAACCAGGCCGGCAATAAGAAGCCGTTCATTTTGTTGCGTCCGGTCATCGCCGCCTGGCAGTGGCTCGTGCCGCCGACGCAGGCACACCGGGATCGTCAGTCCACCACCGCGCGCATGGTGGCCTTCGGCAGTCTGATAGCGATCTGCGGCACGGTCATTGTTTTGGGCTTCCTTTATGCCCGCCCGCTGCATGACCAATACCAGAACTGGCAAGCGGAGGGACTTTACGAAGAAGCCAAGTCGATGATCAATGACGGACAGGGAGTGCAGGCTTTTTATAAAGTGCAGGAGGCCGTAAAAATCGCGCCTGAGAATAAAAACGCTGTCCGGCTGAATGCGGAGATCCTCACCATGGCCAGAAGGCCTGAGGCACTGCACTTCCTCGATCAGCTCGACCGTCTGGGTGCCACGAACGACAGTGACAGGGCTCTGCGTGTGCGTGCTCTGATGAGCCTGGAGCGCCCGAAGGAAGCGTCCATTCTGCTGGAGGAACTCCTCAGCAAGCAAATGCCCACCGACACGCTCATGAAGCTGGCGGAGCATGTCTGGGGAAAGAGTCAGAAGGATGAGATGCTCGCCAAATCCATGAGAAACTATGCAGAGAATCATCCTGATGATCGCGAGCACGCGCTCCGCCTTGCTCGTGTCGAAATCCTCTCCAAACAAGCTGTCGAAATCTCCGCCGGCCTCCGCCGTGCCTGGGAAGTCGCCGAAGGTGACGATGATCTCAGTCTGAAAGCACTGGAACTAATCGACTCCGCCACCGACCTGCCGCCTGACGAAAGCAAGAAGCTCATCGAACGCCTGCGCAATCATCCCAAAGGCAACGGCTGGCATCTCGTGGCCGCCTTGCGGCGTCAGGTGAAAATCGATCCCTTGCGCAAAGACGAACTCATCCTCGAAGCCGTGCGCACCGCCCGTGGCCGCCAGCGTGAAGACCTCGTTCCTCTTATTCGCTGGCTCATTGAGCCGCCGCAAAATGAGTATCTTAAAGTGCTCTCTCTCGTGACCGAAGATGAAGCCGTGAGCTATCAACCGTTGCTGGAAAACTATCTCACCGCACTCACTGCATTGCACCGCTTTCCTGATCTCGAACGCCTCGTGAACGATCCGCGTGTGAACAAGATCCTCAGTCACACCGTGCTCACATTCTATCGAGCCCACCTCGCCTATGTGACCCAGAAGTCGCCTGAGGAGACGCGTGGTGCTTTGATCTTCGCCAAGAATGCCTCGGACATCGAGCAGCGTGCTGATCTGCTCCAGCAGATCGCTCGTTACGCCGAGGAGCGCGGCCATTTCGACATCGCCGAGGAGGCCTTCCGCTCAGTGGCCCGCAATCCGCAGCATGAGCGTGTCGGTTTCGATGGTCTCATCCGCATGACGAAATCCAATGGGAATACCGAGGGCTTGCTTGCCGCTTCTGGTGAGGCAGTACGTCGCTGGCCGGACGACAGTCGCTATCAGGAGGATTTCCTGTATGCGAATCTGCTTACAGGTCGTGAGGTGGAACTTTCTCTCTTTCAGGTTCAGAAGCTTCATCAACTCCAGCCCAAGGACTACCAGCGCCGCCTGCTCATGGCCCTGGCCTGTTGGCGGCTCAAGGATATGCCCACCGCAACGTTCTTCCTCAACGAGATGGACCTCAGCAACAACAACCTCACTCCGGGTCAGCAGGCTGTTTATGCCGCCATCGCTCGGGACAGCGTCGCGGATAATGCGGCGGATGTTGCTCGTCAGGTGATCCAGGACATCGATCCCCGCGCACGCATGCTGCCTGAAGAGCGGGCATGCTTCACCAAAGCCGCGCGCTGAGGGTTGCATTCATTGCGCTTTCCAGATTGAATTCTGATTAGCCATGAAAAGTCGCTCCCTCCTCAGCATCCTTGCCCTCGCCTCATGGGCGCAGGCCGCCGAGACTTTTGACATCGTTCTCGCGAACGGGCGCATCGTCGATGGCACGGGCACACCTTGGTATGTGGCGGATGTGGGCATCAAAGAGGGACGCATCGCGAAGATCGGACGACTCAGCGACGCGGAGGCGAAGAAGCGGATCGATGCCACGGGGCTCATCGTCGCTCCAGGTTTCATCGACATGATGGGCCAGACGGCCACGCCGATGATCGAGAAGCCGGAGGCGGGCTACAATCTGCTCACGCAGGGCATCACCACCATCCTCGCGGGCGAGGGCAGCTCGGGCGCACCCTTGTCGGAGGAAGCGGCGCGGAGTCAGGGCTGGCGCACCATGGCGGAGTATTTCCACATCCTGGAGCTCAGCGGCCTACCTGTGAATGTGGCACAAACCGTCGGGCACACGCAGGTGCGGCGTCTGGTGATGGGCGATGAAGGTAGGAAGCCGACCGAGGCTGAGCTGACGGCGATGAAAGCCATGGTGCGAGAGGCGATGGAGGCGGGAGCCATCGGTGTCTCCACCTCGCTCATTTATCCGCCTGCCGTTTATGCCGACACGGATGAGATCGGCGCGCTGGCCGCCGTGGCGGGCGAGTTTGGCGGGCGCTACTTCACCCACATGCGCAATGAGGGCGACCAACTGCTCGAAGCCATCGACGAAGCCATCGAGATCGGGCGCAAGGGCCACACGCCCGTGCATATTTTCCACCTGAAGACTGCCGGGCGTGGCAACTGGTCGAAGATGGATGGCGCGGTGGCCAAGATCCGCGCGGCGCGTGCAGCGGGCATGGAGGTGACCGCCGACGTCTATCCCTACATCAATAACGGCCTCGGTATTGAGGCGCTGGTGCATCCACGTCATTTTGAAAAAGGGCGCGAGGTTTTCCGCACGCAGCTCGATGATGAAAAACTGCGTCAGACGATCCGCAGCGAGATGGAGGCAGACACCGGCGGCTGGGAGAATTGGTTCAAGCACATCGGCCGTGACTGGAGCAAGCTCATCATCGGCAAGAGCTTCAGCCTGCGGCACAAAGTGGAGCCAGGATCGAGTCTCGCAGGCGCGGCGAAGGCGCTGAAACTCGATGAGTGGGAACTTTTCTTCCATCTCGTCGGCGCGGGTGCGTTCGTCATGCCGGAGACGATGAGCGAGGACAACAAGCGCCGCCTCATCGGCGAAGATTTTATTTCCTTCTGCACGGATGTCGGCCCGGCGGGCGGCAATGGTATCGCTTCCCATCCACGGGCCTTCGGCTCCTTTCCTCGGCTGCTCGCGCGTTACGTCCGTGATGGCAAGGCGACGACGCTGGAGCGCGTGATCGCCCAGGCTTCGGCGCTCGGGGCGAATGAAGTCATGGCGCGGGATCGCGGGCGCATCGCAGAGGGGCTGGCGGCGGATGTCATCGTCTTTGATTACGCAAAGATCACCGATCACGCAGATTTCGCGCATCCTGACAAAGCCTCGGAGGGGATGAAGCACGTCATCGTGAACGGCCAGCTCGTGCTGGCGGATGGGAAGCAAACGAAGGCGCGCCCGGGCCGTGTGCTGCGTGGTCCCGGCTGGCGCAGTGAACTGGCGGCAGCCTCTGTCAGCACGGGTGAAGCAGTCAGTGAGCTTCAAGACATCGACACATTGATGTCTGCCTTCCTCAAAAAACACAGCATCCCTGGGGCTTCAGTAGCCGTGACAGATGGCGGTCGGCTGGTGTATGCGCGCGGCTTTGGCTATGCCGATGTCGCTGTGCGGGAGAAAGTCACGCCCGAAAGCCTGTTCCGCATCGCATCCATCTCGAAGCCCATCACAGCAGTGGGTATCTTCCGGTTGATCGAAGAGGGAAAACTCTCGTTTGATGACAAGATCTTCGAGGTGCTTGGGCGCTACGATCCGCCGAAAGCGGGGGCGAAGATTGATCCACGGCTCGCGCAGATCACCATTCGCCAACTCTTGCAGCACAGCGGCGGCTGGGATCGTGACAAATCCTTCGACGCGATGTTCCGCTATGTGGACTTTGCCAAGTCGCTCAATGTGCTGCCGCCTGCGGATCAGGAGGCGATCATCCGCAACATGATGGCGCAGCCGCTCGACTTCGACCCCGGCACGCGACAGGCCTATTCGAACTACGGCTACTGCCTGCTGGGTCGCGCCATCGAGAAGCTCAGCGATATGAGTTACGAGGCCTTCTCACGCGAGCAGATCCTGAATCCCACCGGTGCTCGCACCATGGCGCAGGGCCGCACCTTGCCAGGACTGCGCCAGCAGGGTGAGGTGCGCTACTACACTCCATTGCGTGGTCCGTCCGTCTTTGCCGGATCACTCGGCATGGTGGCACCTTCCTGCTACGGCGGATGGAATCTGGAGGCAATGGATTCACACGGAGCATGGATCGCCTCCTGCGTGGATCTCGCACGCTTTGCCGTGAGCTTCGATGGTGATCACACACTGCTTAAACGCAGCACTCTCGACCTCATGCTGGCGATGCCTGAAGGAGGTGCAGCTCTGGATGCCCAGGGCAAACCAAAGGCGTCCGTCTATGTGGCCGGACTCGCCCGCCGCGAAACGCCCGCAGGCCCAGCCTTTTCCCACAGCGGCTCGCTGCCAGGCACCTCCACGCTCATGATGAAGCGCCCTGATGGCAGGAATTGGATCGTCCTCTTCAATGCCCGCTCCAGTCCGGCGTCCGATGCCTTTTCCCGCTCCATTCAGCCAGAACTCGACCTCCTGCTCGACTCCATCCGCATCTGGCCGAAGCACGATCTCTTCGCGAAGTTTCCGAAGCATCTGCCGAAGGTGAAGTGATTCATCTTCGCAAACAAGATCCGTTGGCACCATGCGGTGAGCCGCTTCATATCGGCGGACTTCATTCTCCCTCATGTTCAAAGCGATCCTCGGCTTCTCTTTTCTGACCACCCTCGCCGTTCAGGCGCAAACTCCGACTCAGGCGAATGTCCCTTATGGCAGTCATGAGCGGCAGGCGCTGGACTTCTATCAGGCCAAAGCGGAGCTGCCGACACCGCTGCTCTTCTTCATCCATGGCGGCGGTTGGATGAGTGGAGACAAGGCGAATCCCGATTTCCTGGCAAAGTGCCTCGAAAACGGCTTCTCCGTCGTCTCGATCAATTACCGCCTTATCTCCGATGCCACGATGGCTGGGATCAACCCGCCGGTGAAGGCCTGTCTCGACGATGCCGCGCGCGCGCTCCAGTTCGTGCGCAGCAAGTCGTTAGACTGGCACATCGACAGGGAGCGTATCGCCGGTTGCGGTGGTTCTGCGGGCGGATTCACCGCGCTCTGGCTGGCCTTTCACCCCGACATGGCAGACACGGCCAGTACTGATCCTATTGCCCAAGAGTCCACCCGCTTGAGTGGCGTGATGGCCTTTGTCCCGCAGACCACGCTGGACCCGCAGCAGATGCAGGCCTGGATTCCGAACAACGAATACGGCAACCACGCCTTCGCGCTCGGCTCCATGCAGGAGTTCCTGGCGCAAAGGCAGACTCTGCTGCCCTGGATCGAGCGCTTCTCACCCTATGCACTCGCCAGTGCTGATGACCCACCCGTGCTGCTCTTTTACGACAACCCGCCGAATCTCGGCCAGCCCTACAAAGACCCGCCGCACTCCGCGAACTACGGTGCCGGTCTGGCGGAAAAACTCAAGACAGTCGGCATTACGCACGAGATCAATTACAATAACGACTACGCCCACATGAAGTATCCCGACCTCTTTGGCTTTATTCTGGAGCGGCTGAAGTAAGGGGCGGATGGCGGTCGTCATCATCCCACTTTCCCAAACCACGCCAGGAACTCGCGATTCCCGTCCGTGCCTTGGATGGAAGATTCGGTGATGCCGCGCCATTGGAGATCAGGCTGGTTTTGGACGAAGTCCTGAATGCGCTGGCAGGCGCGGGCGTGGGCTTCGGGATCGCGGACGATGCCGCCGGGGCCGATGTCTTCGCGGGTGAGCTCGAACTGCGGCTTCACAAGGACGAGGGCTTGACCGCCAGGTTTCAAGACGCTGAGCGCTCCTGGCAAAACGAGGGTGAGGGAGATGAAGGAGACGTCGGCGACGATGATGTCCACGGGCTCGGGGACATCGGCGGGTTGCATGTGGCGGACGTTGAAGTTCTCCCGGCAGATGACGCGGGGGTCGTTTCGGAGCTTCCAGACCATTTGGTTGGTGCCGACGTCGAAGGCATAGACCTTCACCGCACCGCGCTGGAGGAGGCAGTCCGTAAAGCCGCCGGTGGAGGCACCGACGTCCATGCCGATGAGGCCGGTGACGTCGATCTGGAAATGCTCCAGCGCGCCTTCGAGCTTCAAGCCGCCACGGCTGACGAATTTGGGCGGCTGTTTGACAGTGAGCACGGCATCGGCGCGGACGAGCCAGCCGGGTTTGGTGATGACTTGATCGATGAGCATGACCTCACCGGCCATGATGAGGCGCTTCGCCTGCTCGCGTGAGGGAGCCTGGCCGCTCTGGACGAGGGCCTGATCGAGTCGGATGCGTGCCATCAGCGTGCCACGGGCTGGATGACGTCGTCACCGGGCTCGATGGTGACGCCTGCGGGGATGGAGGAGAGGTCGAGATCGGCGACGGCTTCGTTTTCCTCGATGGTGTCGGTGACGCGGAGTTTGCCGAGCACGGCGTTTTCGCGGCGGACTTCGAGCTGCTGGCCTTTGGCGATGCCCTGCTTCGAGCCGGCATCCAGGATGATGAAGCCCTGGTCTTTCACCACGGTCTTCACTTTGGCGACGGGCGTGGCGGCCATGACCTGCTTCTGCACGGGGGTGAGGGTGTTGGTGTTCACCCCCTTGGCCTCCGCCTCTGAGACAGACTTCGGCACCGTGAGGCCGCCGCCGGGCATCTCAGGTACGGCGGGGGTAGTCAAGGCAGGGGCATTCGCCGGACCATTGCTGGCGAGAGTGCCAGGGGCTGGCGGGGTGATGGAGGTGGCTGGCGTGGCGGCCATGGGCAGCGGGATCATGGAGGAGGCCTCCGGGGAGGCGGTGTCTTCAGCGGCCTGTTTCTTTTTGAGGAAGGCCAGCTCCTCCTTCGCGCCACGAGCCGCCTGCTGCCCTTCCCAGGCCAGGTAGGAGGTGGCGATGATAAGCAGAGCGGTGAGAGCGTAGGCGAAGTGGATCAGGCGCATGGGTTTCAATTGTTGCCGCGAATGCTGAAAAGCAAACTCTGAAATGAGACAGCCTCATCCTTGCACGGCCTGCCGTGCGTTTCACTATGGCACCAAGACATGACAGACATTGCATTTTTCAGGCTGCCGGACGGCCGGGCGTGGATCGGACAGGGACCTTTTGAATCCCTGGCGGACATGCCTGCGGACGGGGGTGCCTTTTACATCAACGATTTCGACCTCAGCGACCCCGCGCCCTGGAAGCGGCCTGCGAAACTGATCCCGGTGGCGGCAGAGACGCTGGCAGGCAGCGCTGCCTGGAATGGCGCGCAGCCGCCGCACATCAACTGGGCCAAGCCGGCGACGGAGTGGTTCAAGATGGCCTTCCGCCGCATCCGCCGCGAGGTGCTGGCAAAGCGGTTGGAGAAAATGGTCCCCGTGCTCACGGAGCGCGGCACCATCGTCACGGGTGATCCGGTGCGCCTGCTGGAGCGCGTGATGGATGCCCCGGCGAATACCTGGGGCTACGGCTGGGTGCATGGCCATGAGGGCTTCCTCGGCGCGACGCCGGAGCTGCTCTTCCGCTCGCAGGGTCGCTCGGTGGAGACGATGGCGCTCGCAGGCACGGCGAAGCCTGGGGCGCAGGATGCTTTCCTCAATGACGTGAAAGAGATCGACGAGCACGAGATCGTGGTGCGCTATCTTCAGGAGCAGCTTGCCAAGCTCGGCACCGTGGAGCGTGATCCGCGTGGTCTTTGCCAGGCGGCCACGCTGCTGCATTTCCAGACGAACCTGCGCGTGCAACTCAGCGCGGAGGCCAATCCCGACACGCTCGTGCGCGAGCTACATCCCACGCCTGCCGTGGGCTGCCTGCCACGTGAGCAGGCCTGGCTGGACCGGCTGCGCGAATATCGCACGCAGTTGAAGGTGCCGGGCTTTTTCGGCGCGCCCTTTGGTTTCGTGGAGCTGGGCACGAGCGGCCTGTGTCACATGGTCGTGGCGATCCGTGGTGTGAGCTGGATCGGCGAGCAAGCCCAGCTCCCCAGCGGCTGCGGCATCGTGGGTGGCAGTGCCTTTGATCATGAATGGCGTGAGCTGCGCCTGAAACGCGAGGCTGTGGTGGCGATGCTTGGCCTGTGAGATGCGAATGCTGAAATTGGTGCCGCCGACTCGATTCGTCACGGCGTAGTCTTTCGCGCAACATCGTCCATGGACCTCTCCCAAACGCATTCTTCTTCCTTCGTTCTCCCCGAAACTCTCGGGCTGATCGTGCTGGAGGAGTGCTTCCACTTCCCCGGCTGTTTCATGCCGCTCTACATCTTCGAGCAGCGCTACCGGCAGATGCTGGATCACGCTTTGCAGAGCAGCCGCATGTTTGGCGTGGGCACCATGGTGGATGATGAACTCCTGCCTGTGACCACGGCGGGCCTCATCCGCGCCAGCAAGAAGCGCGATGACGGCACCTCGCATGTCATGCTCTATGGGGTGACCCGTGTACGCTTTACTGGTTGGGTACAGGAGAAACCTTTCCGCATCGCGAAGATCGAACCTCTCCGCACATTCCGGCAGTCGAGTGATGAAGAGATGGAAAAGATGAAGCGCCGCGCGCTCGATCTGCTGCCGCCCGCCACACCGGAATGCAGTGAAGCGATGCAGACGCTGCGCACCACGCTGTCGCTGATGGCCTGTCCCGACATCGCCTGTGACATCCTGAGCTATCACTTCGTCCGCGAGCCTTCCGCATCCCGCCGACTGCTCGTCGAGCCTAGTTTGGAGGAGCGCTACGGCGTGCTCACGCATGAGCTGGAGCGCCTGCGCGCGGAGACGTGATTTCCATCGCCCGTGTCACGCTTCACGGGTTGCGATGCGGCCATCACTCGCGATGGTGAAGACGTCATGCAAGAAGCCAAAAACACTGCGCGCTCACTGGTCCGTCTGGGATACGATGGGCGCGTGTACAAAACCTTTCGCGGGCATCTGGCAAAGGAACGATTCGAGCATGAGCTGCGCGTCTTGAAGTATCTCGAAAAGCAGGGCTGCCACTTCGTGCCGCGTGTGATCGAGGCGGACGCGGAGACGCTGCATCTGGTGACGACGAACTGCGGCAAGCGCGTGGATCATCTCACGGAGGACAAGCTGCGCCAGATCTACGCCGAGCTGGAGCAGTATGGCGTGCGCCATGAAGACCCCTACACCCGCAATGTCACCTATGATGCGAAACTGGGCCGCTTCTGCCTGATCGACTTCGAGTTCGCCACGATCCTCGACCAGCCCGACATCGGCCCGCCGCCGCCGGAACCCGATCCCGTGGCCAATGGTCCGCGCGGCTGGTGAGATGTGTTGTTAGTCGAGTTCGCCCAACAGACCCGGCCTACGGCCCAGCCGCGGAGTGCGGCGTCAGTCCTGGTCTTCGCTAGCGCGCTTGGCGGCTTCGATGTCTCGACGAGTCTCGATGGGGAGGGTGTCGAGCATTTGATCCCGAATGCCGTCTTGATAGGGCTGGAGGAGGTCTTCGAGGCCGTCCCGCGCCTCGCTGGGGAGTTCGTATTTCTTTTCTTCGAACTTCTGCGCGAGTTGGTCGGTGAAGCGGACGAGGCGTGCCTGGGCTTCACTCATGAGTGTGGCGGTGTCGGCGTTGAGATCGAGCATGAAGGTCTCGTGGAGATCAGGGATCTGAGCCAGATTCTGCTCTCCGCCAGCGCGGAAGAGACGCTCGATCTCATTGAGCCGCCGATCATGGAGGTCGTAGTCCGGCCTAAAGATGGCATGAGGCGGCAGCAGTTTGCGCCCCTGACTGATGAACTGGCGCATGTTGACGATCTGCTTGAGAAATGCCTTGGCCTGCGGGGTGGAAAGGTGATCGGAGGGCTTGCTCATGACGATGCGGTGCAAAATACCACGACGCGGAGCTGGAGGGGAAGGATGTTTTTGAGGGAGAAGACGCGTCGCGAGGGCAAAGGGGGAGGTGATGAGATGTGGCTTGTCAGGGAGGTGGAGGTTTTGTTAAATCAGGGCATGAACAAGATGAGTTCACCCGCATCCGAGCAGCATCTCCAGGCCTTGGCGGCTCATGCGGAGTGGGAGTGGATGCTGACGCAGGTGGTGGAGTTCCGGCAGCGCCACGGACATGAGGAGCTGGGCAGCCACCCGGCGGGGCTGTGGCTGAAGGAGCAGCGGGGACTGGCGTCGGCGGGGAAGCTTTCGGCCCTGAAGCGGCAGCGGCTGGAGGAATGCGGGATCACCCTGCCCAAGGCGCAGCTGCGGCGAACTAAAAAGGTGGAGACGGTGGAGCTGCCGAGGGAGGATGCGGCCTGGGAGAGGCTGTATTCACGTCTGGATGCCTGGCAGGCGCAGCACGGGCACTGTGAGGTGCCGAGGGCGTGGGCGGCGGACCCGGAGCTGGCGCGCTGGGTGCAGGACCTGAAGCGGCTGCGGGCGCAGCGGCGGCTGACGCGCGACCAGGAGACGCGGCTGGAGGCGCTGGGGTTCTTGACAAGGCGAAAGGGGTCGCCACAGACGGCGCTGTGGGAGGAGCGGTATGCTGAAATGGTGGCCTTTCATGCGGAGCACGAGCATACGAATGTGCCAGAGCGGGTGAATAAGAGGCTGGCGTTCTGGCGGGATACGCAGCGGGAGCACCGAAAGAAGGGGGGGCTGGGTGCGGACCGCATCGCGAGGCTGGATGAGATCGGTTTTGAATGGGAGGCACCGGGGCGGGCGGGGCGGAGTCGTGAAGACTGGCATGAGGAGCTCTGGAAGGCGAAGCTGCAGGAGCTGGTGGCCTTTAAGGAGCGCTTCGGGCACTGTCATGTGCCGGTGCTGTGGGAGGAGAACCGAAAACTGGGCGGTTGGGTGGCGGGGCAGCGAAAGCGCTACCGTGAGGGGAGGCTGGAGGCAGATCGAGTGACGCGGCTGGAGGCGCTGGGGTTTCAATGGGAGCTTCCGACGCGGTTTTTTGAGCCGCCTTTTCCGACGGAGCGGGCTCCGAACCAGGTTTTGCGTGATCTATGGGAGCGACGCTACGCGGAGATGACAGCTTTCAAAAAGGAGCACGGACACACAAACGTGAGGGAGAAGCAGAACAAGGATCTGTGGAGCTGGCGGGATGTGCAGCGGGAGTTTCGCCGGAAGGGGAAGCTGAGTGCGGAGCGCATCGCGAGGCTGGATGAGATTGGCTTTGAGTGGGAGGCAGCTCAAATGGCGGGGATGCGCCGTGAGGAGGCGCATGCCCATGCCTGGGAGGAGAAGCTGCGGCGTCTGGAGGCTTTCCGGGAGCGATTCGGGCACACGCAGGTGCCCAAAAAGTGGGAGGAGGACCGGGAGCTGGCGGAGTGGGTGGCTGGGCAGAGGAAACTACGGCGGCTGGGGAAGCTGCGGTCTGAGCGTGAGACGCGGCTGGCGGCACTGGGGTTTGACTGGCAGCCGGAGGAGCTGCGCCGGATCAGTCCGCGGA
>Ga0075152_10002239_pt1 | contig 13770 bp, 17 predicted proteins | sample JI61114C2DNA_FD_70964 | JGI IMG/M metagenome (GOLD analysis project Ga0075152, IMG submission 70964) | Wastewater effluent complex algal communities from Wisconsin, to seasonally profile nutrient transformation and Carbon sequestration -... | ecosystem: Engineered > WWTP > Effluent > Algae...
CCCCGATGTTGGCGAGGTGGCTGAAGACCTTCAGCGACTCGATGAACGTCGACCCGGCGGCGCGTCCGGCCTTGAGGCCGAACGAGACCAGGCCCCCGAAGCCGCGACCGTCCAGGGTCCGCAGCGCGGCCTCGTGGTACCGGTCGCCCTCGAGTCCGGGGTAGCTGACCCACGCCACCGCCGGGTGCGCCGCGAGCCAGCCCGCGATGGTCAGGGCGTTCGAGCTGTGCCGCTCCATCCGCAGATGCAGCGTCTCCAGGCCCTGCAGCAGCTGCCAGGCGTTGAACGGCGAGATGGCCGCCCCGGTGTTGCGCAGCATGACGGTGCGGGCCCGGATGATGTAAGCGGCCGGGCCGGCGGCGTCCGTCCAGATGGTCTCGTGGTACGCGTGGTCCGGGGACGTCATGTTGGGGAACCGCGCCGCGTTCGCGACCCAGTCGAAGCGCCCGGAGTCGACGATGACGCCGCCCATGGTCGTCCCGTGGCCGCCTATGTACTTGGTCGCCGAGTGCACCGAGATGTCGGCGCCGTGGTCGAACACGCGGCACAGGTACGGCGTCGGCACGGTGTTGTCGACGATCAGCGGCAGGCCCAGGGCGTGCGCCGCGTCGGCCCAGGCCCGGATGTCCAGCACGTTCATCGCGGGGTTCCCGAGCGACTCCGCGAAGACCAGCTTGGTGCGCTCGTCGACCACGGACGCCAGCGCGCCGGGGTCGTCCGGATCCACGAAGCGACACGTGATCCCGAACTGCGGCAGCGTGTGCGCGAACAGCGCGAAGGTGCCGCCGTAGAGCTTGGCCGAGGCGACGAAGTTGTCGCCCGCCGAGCACAGGTTCTGCACCGCGTACGTGATCGCCGCCGCACCGGACGCCGTCGCGAGCGCCCCGATGCCCCCCTCGAGCGCGTTCACGCGCTGTTCGAACACGTTCTGGGTGGGGTTCATGATGCGCGTGTAGATGTAGCCCGGCTGCCGGAGCGCGAACAGGTCGGCCGCGTGCTCGGTGCTGTCGAACGTGTACGACGTCGTCTGGTAGATGGGAACGGCCCGCGCGTTGGTCGCCGGGTCGGACTCCTCCTGGCCCGCGTGGACCGCCAGCGTCTCGAGGTTGTACGTCATGCGCCCTCCATCTCGCCCTGTGCGGGCCAGGCTAGCGCCCGGCGACGGGCCCGCGCGCAGCGGTCCGTCGGGCGGCCTACCCCGACAGGTGGAAGCGTTCGACGACCTCGTAGCGGTTGGTCCGGTCGCGCAGGTGCGACTCGATCAGCAGGAGTTCGGCCGCGTGCCAGGACGCCGGCGGGCAGGCGTCCAGGACCCGGAGCCACTTCGTGGCCTCGACCGGACGCCGCATGCGCGCCAGGGTCAGGTGCGGATGGAAACGCGCCCCGTCGACCTCGATCCCCGCGTGGCTGGCGGCCTGCCGGCAGGCGGCCGCGAGAGCTCCCAGCGGCTCGGCCGGCTCGGCCACCAGATAGAGGACCTTGGCCTGGGCCGGATTCGGGAAGCAGCCCGCCCCGCCGAGGGCGACGTCGATCGGGGCGGTCCGCGCCGCCAGCCCGGTGAGCTCCTCCACCAGCCGGTCGATACGACGGTGCGACACCGACTCGGCGAAGGCCGTCGTCACGTGCCAGGAGTCCACGTCGACGACCCTGACGGCCGGGTCCGTTCCGCGCCTCGGCGCCACGAAGTCTTCGATCTCGCCCAGGACCGTGGGCGGCGGCACCAGCGCCGTGAACATCCGCATGGGTGCGAGGATAGGGTGCAAGCCAGCCCAGCACGAGGAGGACGAATGGGATCGCTCGAGAACCGCATCAGCGCCGACATGGTGGCCGCGATGAAGGCGGGCGAGAAGCCCCGCGTCAGCACGCTCCGGATGGCCATCGCCGCGATCAAGAACGAGAAGGTGGCCGGCGCCCAAGCCCGCGAGCTGACCGAGGCCGACGAGATCAGGGTCCTCACCAGCGAGGTCAACAAGCGCAAGGACTCCGCGGAGGCCTACACCGCGGGCCACCGCCCCGAACTGGCCGCCAAGGAGCTCGCCGAGGCCGAGATCCTGCTGACCTACCTCCCTGCGCGCCTCACCGAACCCGAACTGGACGCCCTGGTCGCCAAGGCCGTCGCGGACGCCGCGGCGTCCCTCGGCGAGAAGCCGACGATGAAGCAGATGGGGCTCATCATCAAGGCCGTGAACGCCGAGGCGGCCGGACGTGCCGACGGCGGCACAGTGGCCGCGAAGGTGAAGGCGGCGCTGGCCTGACCCGCTCAGCCCTTGAGCGTGTCCGTCAGCCCCTTGGCGAACCCCGTGAGAACCGCGGCGACCAGCGCGCTGGTGGCCAGCAGCCCGAGGGCGGCGATGACGGGGTGCTTGATCGGCTCCGCGGGCGTGGACTTGTTCGACAGGATGCTGGGCATGGGGTCCTCCTGACCCGCTATTGAACCACCCGACGCGCGGGCTCGCTGCGCCACGCGGCGAACCTCGGAAGCTACCGTCGGGTCCCGTGAGATCAAACCGCTCCCGGCTGGCCTCGTGCCTGGCCCTCCTGCTGCTGTCAGGCTGCACCGGTGCCGCCCCCGGGCCGACGACGCCGACGACCGGCGGCCCGGGCGCCGTCACCGGCGACTGGGACGGGGTCGGCGACTTCGCGGATGCGGTCATGGCCGAGGACGCGTCCCGCGCGGCGCCCCACGCCGCGGCGGGCTCGCCGGCGGCCCGCTACCTCACCTTCCAGAGCGACTTCGTCGCGGCCGATCCGGCCCACGCCAAGCCGAACCCCGCCACCTGGGCGGTCGCCGTCGACAAGCATCTCGGGGTCGTCACGATCAAGCTCGACGACGGCTCGGCCCTGACCTGGACAGACTGGCGCTTCGACGCCACCGGCAAGATCCTCCAGTGGTCGACGCCCACCGCCGGCCCGCTGGAGAAGCGCCTATGGACGGCCCGGCCGTCGGCGTCCGCGGCCCAGGGGACGATCGCGGTGTCGTCCGGCCTGGTCAACGACGCCTCGCTGAACATCGTGCTCGGCGTCTGCGCCACCGGGACGCCGCTGGTCCCCGACTGCGACGCGACGTACGCGGCGGCGTCCGGGACCCCGGCGAAGCCGGTCGGCTGCCTCGCGCCGACGTCCGTCCCCGCCAACGGCACCGCAAAGGTCGCCCTGCAGTACGCCGGGGCCGCCTTCGGTGGGACGCTCAGCTACGCGCTGAAGGACGCCGCCGGCGCCACCCTGGGCACGCTGCGGCTCACGGTGACCTGATTCCGGGGGAACCCCGAGCCGACGCCCGGAATGCCACACTGGAATCACGGCGTTGCACCGAGTGAACCGGGCCCCTTCCGCCCGGGCGCAGGAGGAACCATGAACGCGAAGCCGCTGTTCGGCTACGAGAGCCACATCGACCCGAGGACCGTGCACGCCCAGACGATGATCGTCACGCTCGGCTCCTTCGCGGACGCCGGCCACGCCCAGCGCCTCCTCAACGACCACCTCCTGAACACGCTGTCCAGCCACCGGCTCGGCCAGTTCGACGCCGACCAGGTCATCAGCTACCGCGAGCAGCGCCCCACGATCCTGTTCACCTCGGACCACTTCTCCGAGTACCGGACGCCGACGCTCGCCCTGCACGAGGTCCGGGACGCCGACAACCAGCGGTTCCTGCTGCTCGTCGGCCCGGAGCCCGGGCTGCAGTGGGAACGCATGGCCGCCGAGATCGTGGACATCGTCGACCGCCACGACGTCCAGCTGACCATCATCGCGGGCTCCATGCCGATGCCCGCACCGCACACGCGTCCGGTGATCGTGTCGCGGTGGGCGTCGCGGTCGGACCTCCTGCCCGGCAACAAGCCGCTCTTCGGCACGATGCTGATGAGCGCGGCCTTCCCGTTGATGCTGGCGACCCGGCTCGAGGAGTCGGGCAACGACGTCATCGGCCTCACCGCGCACGTGCCGCACTACCTCGGTGACACGGACTTCCCGGACGCCCCGATCGCCCTCGTCGATGGGATCAAGGACGTGGCCGGCCTGCGGCTCCCGACCATTCAGCTCGCCCTGGCGGCGGGGGTCGTCCGGGCGCAGATCGGCCAGCAGGTCGAGCAGTCGGAGGAGCTGGGCGAGCACGTCGAGCAGCTCGAGCAGGCCTACGACGAATTCCACCGCCAGCGAGAGCTCGCCGCCGCCGAGGAGTCGCTGCCGAGCGCCGAGGAGATCGGCGACGCCGCCGAGGAGTTCCTCAAGACACTGGGGACGCCGCCGGACGAGCCCGGGACGCCGACCGACGGGCCCGGGACGCCGCCGGCCGCGCCGGGGACTGCGCCCGAGTAGGGCGTCAGCCGACGACGCGGGCCCTGATCGTGTCCATGGTCTCCATGATCGAGAGGGTCTCGTCCAACGGGAGCAGGGGCGACTCGAGACCTCCGTCGGCGACCAGCTGAGCGAAGTGCGCGCCCTCGTGGCAGAGGCCCTCGTGCACCGCGATTGCCGGCGGCTCGGACGTCAGCGGCACCCCGTCCCGCGGGATGACCGTGATCCGCTGGGGGGCGTAGAACGGCCCCGGGATCTCGATGCGCGCCTCGCTGCCCGCGATGGAGGCCGTCGTCGGCGTCCGCGCGGCGAGGGTCGTGTTCAGGACGGCGTGCGCGTACGGGTGGGCGGCGAAGCCGTCCGCCACGATGCTGACCTGGCGGTCGACGCCGGTCTGGGCCAGGGTGCCGCGCACGGAGAGCGCCCCCGGGGTCCCCAGGGCGAAGAACGCGAACGACAGTGGGTAGATGCCGAGGTCGAGCAGTGCTCCCCCGGCCAACTCGGGCGCGTACAGGCGGTGGGCGGGGTCGAACGCGAAGTACTGCCCGTGGTCGGCGTGCACGGTCTCGAGTTCGCCGAGGGCGCCGTCGGCCAGCAGCTGCCGGACGATGTCGGTACAGGGTAGGAACCGCGTCCACATGGCCTCCATCAGCGGGACGCCGGCGGCCCGGGCGGCGTCCACGAGCCGGCGCGCCTCGGCGGCCGTGCGCGTGAAGGCCTTCTCGACGAGTACGGGCTTGCCGGCCTCGATCGCCAGCAGCGCCTGGGCGGCGTGGTGGCTGTGCGGAGAGGCGACGTAGATGGCCTGGACGTCGGGGTCCGAGACGAGCGCCTCGTAGGAGCCGTAGGCCTTCGTGGCCCCGAACTCGCGCGCGAAGGCGTCCGCGCTGGCCTGGCTGCGGGAGCCGACGGCGTACACCTCCTGGCGGGTGTGGGCTCGCAGGGCGCCGGCGAAGGACCGGGCGATCCAGCCGGGCGCCAGGATGCCCCAACGCAGCGGCGGCGCCGCCTTGGGGTCGGGGATGCGGGACGTGGGCAGCGCGCTGAGGATCGTCACCCGCGCAGTATCTCGCGGTCGGGACGCGCTGTCATCGCGTCGGGTGTGGCCATAATGGCTCGTGGCGCTGACCGAGGACGACGTGGTGGACGCCGCCTGTGCGATCCTCGACGAGTTCGGCCTGGCCGACCTGACGATGCGCCGCCTGGGCGACGCGCTCGGCGTTCGGCCGGGCGCCCTGTACCACCACGTACCGAACAAACAGACGCTGCTGGCGCTGGTCGCCGACCGGGTGTCGGCGACCGTGCCGGCGCCCGGGGGCGACTGGCGTCCGGCCCTGTCGGCCTGGGCGTCCGGGCTGCGCGCGGCCCTGCTGGCCCGACGGGACTCCGCCGAACTGGTGGCCTCGGCCCGCGCGATGGGGCTCTGCCGCGTCGACGCCGTCGCCCACCCCGCCCTGGTGCTCGCCTCGTCGGGCGTCACGCCCCGCGACGCGGACGCCGCGGCGGCGGCCCTGTGGCACTTCGTGCTGGGGCACGTCGCCGAGGAACAGGCCCGGCGCGACTGGGAGCGCTTCGGCCGCCCGGACCCGGCGCTGGACCCGACCGCCACCGCGGCGACGTTCGACCTCGGGACGGACCTGCTGCTCGACGGGATCGGCGCCCGGTTCAGGCTTCCCTGACGAACTCCCGGGCGACGGCGACCGACCCGATCGCGGCCCCGGCGTCGTCGGTGACCACGGCGAACGTCATCGTGACGTAGACCGACCCCCCGTCCGCCCGGACGCCCTTGGTGCGGCGCGGCTTCCCGTCGGACGCGAGGTGCCCGCACGCCATCGCGGCGGAGAACGCCCGGTCGTGGGCGTCCCTGAGCCGCTCGGGGATGATCAGGGTGATGTCGCGTCCGATCGCCTCCTCGGCCGGGTGGCCGAACAGGGCGGCGCAGTGGTCGCTCCACACCCGGATGATGCCGTCGGTGTCGATCACGATGATCCCGTCGCCGGCCTGCTGAAGAGCCCTGGCGGCCAGGTCGCCGGTCACGACCGGGGGCCTCCGGGGACGATCCGCACCCAGTTCGCCCCGCGGCCGGTCTGCACGCGGTCTGTCTCGAGCAGGACGCCGTCGGCACCGATCGCGTACACGCTGGCCGTCGTCGAGAGCTCGCCGACGACCACGGACCGCGTCCCGTCGGCGGTCACGGCGAAGCCACGCGGCTGCGGCTCGGTGCGGCGGAGCGCGACGACGTCACGGAGGTGACCGGCGGCGTCCAGGGCGAGCGTGGCGAGCGTGCCGGCGGTGCGCTCGGACGCCAGCGCGAGGCGTCCGTCGGCCGCGAGGTGGAGGTCGGCGCCCCAGATCAGGTGCTCCGCCCGCGGGTCGGCGCCGAAGCGTGAGTGGGCCAGGCCCGCGTCCGGGTCGACGAACGAGAGGGCTTCGGCGCGCGTCAGCCGGCCGGCGGCGTCCCGGGCGAACCGGACGACCTCGCCCGAGAACTCCGTGACGAGGTAGGCGTCGTTCTCGTCGGCCGACAGCACCAGGTGGCGCGGGCCGGAGCCCTCGGGGCCGGCGACGGTCGGGGGGTCGAGGGGCGTCAGGGCGCCCTCGTTCAGGGCGTACTGCGCGATCAGCTCGGCCCCCAGGGAGACGAAGTAGGCGTATTCGCCGTCCGCGGTCACCTTGACGCAGTGCAGGTTCGGGAACGCGATCTCGGCCGTCGGCGTCCCCAGGACGCCGTCGCTCACCGGCCACACGGCGCCGACGCCGGCGTGGTACGAGGCGCCGAGCAGCCAGCGTCCGTCGGGGGTGAGTTCGAGGTACGCCATGGCGGCCCCGCAGGCCGAGCGGCTCGTCTCGACGAGGGTGCCGTCGGCTCCGAGGGCCAGGGTCACGATCGACGGCACGTCCGCCTTGACGAAGGCGTAGACCAGGCGTGCCACCGGGTCGACCGCGAAGGTGCTGCTGCTGCCGGGCAGGTCGGTCGTCACGAGAGGGACGAGCCGCTCACCCTCCAGGGCGAAGGCGCTGATGGTGGCGTCGCCCGCGTTGGCGATCAGAACAAGCTCAGTCATGCGACCACCCTAGGCCGCTGGGCTAGGATCGTCGCCACCACCTGCCGACCGGAGGCCAACATGCGTGCGCCGAGCACCCGGGACGCCGTCGGCGGGGCTCCCCTGCTGGCCGCGGCCGGCGTCCTCTGGGGCGGCGCCGGCGCGGCCGGGCGGATGCTCGCCGGCGTGGGGCACCTGTCGTCACTCCAGATCGCGGCGGGGCGCGCCCTGCTCGGCGGCCTGGCACTCGTGGCCGCGGCCGTGCTGCTGCGCCGCCCGTGGCTGCGCGGCCCGGGCGCGGCGCGGCACGTGCTGACGATGGCGGGGCTGACCGTCGTGTATCAGTCCTGCTACTTCGCCGCCGTCGCGGCCGGCTCGCTGAGCCTGGCCACGCTGGTGACGCTCGGGTCGGCGCCGGTCCTCGTGACGGGTTGGCACGCGCTGCGACACCGGCGGCTGAGCCCGGCGGCGCTGGGCGTCGTGGCGCTCGCCCTCGTCGGGCTCGGGCTGCTGGTGGGCCGCCCGGACGCCGGTGGCGACATCGGCACGGTCGTGACGCTGTCGCTCGTGGCCGGGGCGGCGTTCGCCGCGATGACGCTCGTCAACGCGGAAGCCGTGCCCGGCGCCGACCACATCACGGCGACTGGGGTGTCGTTCCTGGTGGCGGGGCTGGGCCTCGCCGCAGCCCTGGCGGTGCTGCCCGGGTCGCCCCCGTTGGCATGGTCGTGGCCGCTGGCCGGTTGGTCGGCGGTGCTGTCCGTCGCCTGCACGGCGGCCCCCTACGCGCTCTACTTCACGGGGCTGCTCCGAGCATCGGCGCCCGTCGCCTCCCTGTTCGCGCTCCTGGAGCCCGTGACCGGCACGCTCATCGCGGTGGGGGTGTTCGGCGAGCGGCTGGGCGTGCTCGGCTGGGTCGGAGCGGGGCTGCTCTGCGGGGCCGTGGCGGCGTCCGCGTCGACGTCGGACGCCGGCGTCCGGCGCCCTACGCCGTGACGGTCACCGTCGTACCGCTCACGGTGGCCTTGGCCGCCCCCAGGCCCGAGGGCGTCGGGCCGGAGACCTTGCTGCCGTCGGCCAACGAGAACACACTGCCGTGGCAGGGGCACTTCGCCTGCGCCCCCTGGATGCCCGTCACGGCGCAGCCCTGATGCGGGCAGACGTTGCTGTAGGCCTTGAAGGAACCCGCGGTCGGCTGCGTGACGATGAAGTCGCCCGCCACGACGCCACCACCCACCGGGACGCTGGCCACCTCGACCTTGACCCCCGCACCGCCCGCGGCGCCCGCCGTCGGGCCGGCCTGGGACGCCGCCGGCGCCGGCGAGGCGCAGCCCGCCACGTCCAGGCCGGTGGCCACCGCCAGCGCACCGAGGCCGGTGGCGGTGAGGAAGGATCGTCGATCTGGCATACGCCGACAGTACGCCCGCGCCTCGGATAAATCGCCATGCCGGTCTTGCGGAATTCTCAGCCGGAGGCCGCTATACGATGCCGACCCTCGGGCCACGCGGCCCCAACCCCGGGAAAGGACCGCATGTTCACCAAGAACCGGCTGGAGGCGTTCAGCGACGGCGTTCTCGCGATCATCATCACGATCATCATCACGATCATGGTCCTGGAGTTGAAGGTGCCCGAGGGCCACGAGTGGGGCGACCTGCTGCACCTGTGGCCCAAGTTCCTCGGCTACGGACTGAGCTTCGTCTATGTGGGCATCTACTGGAACAACCATCACCACCTGCTGCACGCGACCCGCAAGGTGAACGGCTCGATCCTGTGGGCCAACCTGTTCCTGCTGTTCTGGCTGTCGCTGTTCCCGTTCGTGACCGCCTGGGCCGGCGAGTCGGGCTTCGAGGCGGCCCCCCTGATGAGCTACTCGGCCGTCGCGCTGCTGGCCGGCGCGGCGTACGCGCTGCTCTACCACCGGATCGTCCGGGCCGACCCGACCAACGAGCTGCTCACGACCGCCGTGGGCAACGCCCTCAAGGAGAAGCTGTCGCTGGTCGGGTACAGCATCGGGATCGTCGCCCCCCTGCTGGGCCACTGGGGCACCTGGGTGACCGGGGCGATGCTGCTGGCCGTGGCGTGCATGTGGGTCATCCCGGACCGCCGCATCGAGAGGGCGGTGGTGGACAGCCACCAATTCGGCGACGAGTGACGACGCCAGTCCGACGTCAGCGGGATGCGATGGCGACGAACATCGGGCTGAGGTAGGGAATCAGCCACACCAGCCAGACGAAGATGCTGAACCGGTGGAACGTCCGGACGGCGCGCTCATCCTTCCGCAGCAGCACGACGAGCGCCCAGGCCGCGTGGACCACCATCAGCAGGATCGCGGTCAGGCCCGAGATGCCGTGGACGTCGAAGCTCATCCCGCCGACGTACTCGAACATCAGCCCGGTCCCGAGCGTGTCGCAGATCAGGCCGGCGACGAAGAACGCGAGATTCCACCACTTGAGGCGTCCGATGAGCCGCTCGCCCCAGACCCCGACGGAGTACAGGACCAGCGCGGACGTGATGAAGGTGCTGGCGAGCGGGTTCAAGGCGTCTCCTGGGCGGATGTTCGGCGAGGGGCCTCTATTGTCCCCGACGAAACCGCGGCTTGAGCCGCAAACCGACGGGCAGGGGTGGCGCGAGCAGGCGCGCGGGCGTCCCCCGGTAGCCGGCCACGGACCCGTAGCGCGCCTCCGGCGCGTCGTTCCACTCCTCGCGGAGCCGCACGATCTCCTCGTGGCTACGTCCGATAAAGTTCCACCACATCACGACGCCCTCGTCGAAGGGCGTCCCGCCGAGCAGCATGAGGCGCGCGGCGGCGTTCGTCGGGTTGCTCAGGCGCAGGAGACCGATCCCGGCGTCGCGGACGCCCAGGGCACCGCGCGCCAGCCGGACGCCGTCGGCGTCCACCAAGCCGGTGTCGATGAGGACGCCGTGCTCGAAGGTGGGGTCGACGGGGAGTTCCCAGGCGGCGCCGGGGTCGAGGGTGATCTCCGCCCCCAGCAGCGGCGTCTCGCTACGGATCGGTGAGGTCACCCCGCCCAGGGAGCCGACGAGCACCCGCGCGCGCACGCCTCGCTCGGACAGCACGGCGGGCACGTGGTGCTGGAAGGCGCGGTCGGTGTCCCTGCCCGCCTCCGGCAGGACCACCCACAGCTGTACCCCGTGCAGCGTCCGGCTCGCGGCGGTCGACACCTCCGAGTGCGCGATGCCGGCGCCGGCCGTCATCAGGTTCACTTCGCCGGGACGCACCAGCGCCCGGACGCCGCCGGAGTCGCGGTGCTCGATCTCGCCGGAGAACAGCCAGCTCACCGTCTGCAGGCCGGCGTGCGGGTGGGGCGCCACGTCCATGCCCGCCCCCGTCTCGGGGCCGTAGTGGTCGGCGAAGCACCAGGCGCCCACGAACGAACGCTCACGCGAGGGCAGCGTCCGCCGCACGCTGAGCGCACCCACCCCGAGCGGAACCTCCCGGGGCTCGATCACGCGAACGGCGTTGCCCATGCTGACCTCGACTCCTCGTGGGGACGCGACTTACCGCGGCCCGTGGCCTCGACCGCCGAACACCACGACGAGCAGGGGCACCACCGATCCTGCCATCAACAGCTGACTCAGGAGCGCCTCGGTCGGATGCAGCACCGCCCCGGCCACGAGGAGGGCCGCGAACACCACGGCCGCGGTCATCCGTCCGACCGCCCGGTTCAGCTGCCGCACGCGCAGGTCGAGCATCGGCGTCCTGACCGCGAGGTCGCCGCGCTCCACGGTGGACAGGATGCGGTCCGCCCGCCCGGGCAGCGCCGCGAGCGACTGCGCGAGCTTCGTGCCGCCGCCGACGAGCCGCTCCCAGGAGAAGCCTTCCCCCGTCTCGTCGGCGATCAGCTTGCTGGCGTACGGGGACAGGGCGGTCCAGAGGTTGAACTGCGGGTCCAGCCCGGTGCACATCCCCGAGAGGATCGCGATGCTGCGCCCCAGCAGCAGCAGGTTCTCCGGGAGCTGGAAGGGCAGGTTCACCATCAGCTCGCGGAACTGCAGCCCGAAGCGCATCAGCTCCTCGTGGCTGACGTTGCGCAGGTCGCCCATGGTCATGCCGCCGAAGCGGTCGAACACCTGGGCGCTGGCCAGTTCGAGCAGCTTGGTGTCCGCCGAGGGCAACAGCACCGACAGCGACTCGAAGCTCCGGACCAGCCGGACGGCGTCCTGGGTGCCGATCGCGATCAACGCCTCGCGGAGCCCGGACCGGAGGTTGTCGGGCACCCGGCCCACCATGCCGAAGTCGATGAACGTCAGCTCGAAGTCGCCGGAGCCCAGCGGCTTGACGAAGAGGTTGCCCGGGTGGGGATCGGCGTGGAACACCCCGTCCTCGAAGATCTGCTGCAGGTAGGTGTCCACGAGCCTCTTCGCGACCGCCGCCCGGTCGATGCCGGCCGCCGTGATCGCGTCGTAGTCGCCGAGCCTGATCGCGGAGACGTCCTCGAGCGTCAGGACCTTCCGGGTCGTGTGCTCCCAGGCCACCTGCGGCACCCGCACGTGCTCGCTGTCGGCGAACGCCTCCCGGAAGTGCTCGGCGTTGCTCGCCTCGGCTAGGTAATCGATCTCCTGCAGCGTGGTGACGGCGAACTCCTCCACCAGCGCCGGGACGTCCGCGCGGCTGCTCACCGGCTTGTACCGGGCGAGCCAGCCGCCCACCCGCCGTAGCGCCGCGAGGTCGACGTCCACGATCTGCTCGATCGACGGACGCTGCACCTTCACCACCACCGCCCCGAAGCCGGTCTCCGCGGCGTCCGCGGCGAACAGTTCAGCGCGGTGCACCTGGCCGAGGGACGCCGCCGCCAAGGGGGTCTCCTCGAACGAGGCGTACACCTGCGCCAGCGGTCGCCCGATGTCGGCTTCGGCCTCCTCGCGGATCGCCGCGAAGGACGCCGCGGGCACCTCGTCCTGGAGGCCGGCCAGCTCGTCGGTGATCTCGGCGGGCAGCACGTCCAGTCGCGCCGACAGGAACTGGCCGACCTTGATCATCAGCCCACCCATCGAGATCGCCAGCTCGCGGAAGCGCGCCGCCAGCCGACGGTTGCGCCTCGTGCGCGTCCGGTTCGACCAGGACGCGAGGCCCAACTTGGGCAGGACGATCTCCCAATAGATGAAGCGGGCCGTCACCCCCGCGAAGAAGGTGACGATTCGTCGGTAGCGGGCGCGCAGGGCTGCGGCGGTCATGACTCCTTTAGTCCTCGGCCAGGAGCGCGTAGACCTGCTTGCGCGCGCCCTTGAGGATCTCGATGGTCGCCTCGATCTTGGCCTTCTCGCCCGACCGGCCCACCTGCACCACCGCCGCCGCCAGCCGACCGCCGGCGTCCCTCAGGCCGAGCAGCCCGATGTGGTCGCCCGTGGCGGCCGCCACGTCCCAGGGTGCGGGCTCGTCACCCAGGTCGGCGACCGCGGACTTCCCCGCGTCGGTGAGCTCGAAGACCTTCTTGCCCGCCGTGTCGGTGGCGTGGATCAGGCCCTCGTCGGCCAGCAGTTGCAGGGTCGGGTAGACCGAGCCCGCGCTCGGGCTCCACGCTCCTCCGCTGCGCAGCGACAACTCCTGGATGATCTGGTAGCCGTGCATCGGCTGTTCGGCGATTACCCGCAGGATGGCGGCCCGCGTGTCGCCGCGCCGGGCGCGTCCCTGTGGCCCGAATCCGCCCGGACGAGGCCCGCCGAGGCCGAGGTTCGCCAGTCCGCGCACGATCCCGGCACGATCGGGCCAACAGGACGCGTGCTCCTGAGAATGTGTCATCGCTCCACCCTTCACGTCATATAGCGATATATCGGAGGGTAGCAGGGCGCCCAAACGGTCACCAGCCGCCCAGCGCCGTCGCCGGCACTCGCCGCCGCCCTCGGACGCCCCCGGCTCGCAGGCCCTCGATGACCTCCCGCACATGGGCGGCGGTGACGCCGCCGAGCGCCTCGGCGTCCGCGAGCAGCGCGGGCGGCGTGCTGCACATGCCGATGCAGTTCGCCCATTCCAGCGTGAACTGGCCGTCCGGGGTCGTGCCGCCGAAGGGGATCCCGAGCTCGGCCTCGAGCGCCGCCGCGACGTCGAGCGTCCCGGCCATCACGCAGCTCAGGGTGCGGCACAGGCGGATGACGTGGCGTCCGCGCCTCTCGACGCCGAGGAAGGCGTAGAACGTCACGACGCCCTGCACCTCGGACGGCGCGGCCCCCAGCCGGTCGGCGATCACCTGCATGGCCTGCTCACTGATCTCGCCGCGCTCGTCGAGGAGGTCCTGCAGGATCGGCAGCAGCGCGCCGCGATGCGCGCCGTGACGCCCGACCAGGGCGTCGATGGCGCCGATCAACTCGACACCCCCGTCGGCGACGGTGGCGGGCGGGTTCTGCAGCATGGCCGTCATCCCCTCTGGTCGGTGGTCACGAACGTCCCGCGGGCGGTGTAGCCGGTGTGGAGCAGGTG
>Ga0075152_10002240_pt1 | contig 13768 bp, 11 predicted proteins | sample JI61114C2DNA_FD_70964 | JGI IMG/M metagenome (GOLD analysis project Ga0075152, IMG submission 70964) | Wastewater effluent complex algal communities from Wisconsin, to seasonally profile nutrient transformation and Carbon sequestration -... | ecosystem: Engineered > WWTP > Effluent > Algae...
TATGCAGTTGGAAAAAATGCTGCGTTTCATACGTTGTTACAAACACCAAAAATTTTAAAAACCATTCGTGAAGAAAACAAAGCAATTGCAGCAATTGCACAAAATGAAAATATAGATTTGATTATTTCTGACAACCGTTATGGTGTTCGACATGAAAATATAAAAAGCATTTTTATTTGCCACCAAATTGCGCTGCAAGCACCGAATGCATTGCGTTTTATGAACCCGTTTTTTTTGAATCTGCATCTGCGACAAATTCATAAATTCGATGCACTTTGGATTCCTGATGAAGAAAATGAGCATAATCTTTCAGGAAAATTATCACATGGTATTTCGTTTAAAATTCCACATAAGTATATCGGCATTCAAAGCAGGTTTTCAAATTTTGTAAAAACGATTTCTTTTATTGATGAATTAGAGTTTGATATTCTAGTCGTGCTTTCCGGACCAGAACCACAACGTACTTTTTTAGAAAATGAATTAAAAAAGAAATTAAACAATCGAAGCAAAAAAGTTTTATTCGTACAAGGTAAAACAGAAAACTTTACTAAATCAACAGAAAATAATATCACAACGGTTTCTTATTTAAATACGAATGATTTATTTACTGCATTGCAAAAAGCACAAACAATTATTTGTCGTTCTGGTTATTCAACTATAATGGATTTGGCAGTGCTTGGCAAAAAAGCAATTTTAATTCCTGCTGAAGGACAAACCGAACAGGAATATTTAGCAGAAACGTTAGCAAAAAATGGTGTTGCAGTCGAATGCAAACAAGAAAGTTTAGATATTGAAAATGCGTTGGAAAAATTAAAAACGATTGATGGTTTTTCGAGGTTTAAAACCAATTTAGAAGTGCTGGAAAATGAGTTGGAAAAACTGCTTATTTAAACAACGGCATCTGAATTAAATCTATAGATTCTTTGTAGAAAAGCTGCGTGGTTTTTTCAAAACTTTCGGTATAGTCAGAAACATAAAATGAGTTTTTGCCTTTTTTTTCATAATTCACCAAACCATTTTCTATCATAAATTTTTTGATATGAATCGCCACAATTTCATTGGTTGCCAGCACATCTACTTTTTTATTTTTTTTAGCGTAGTATTCTTCAATCTCTTTTTTTATTAAAGGATAATGCGTGCAAGCCAAAATTAAAGTTTCAATATCTTGCAGTTCAGGTGCGTTCAAATATTCTTCAATTACCAAGTGAGAAATTTGTCCATCTACAAAACCAGATTCTATCATGGGTGCTAACAATGGTGTTGCTAACTGATGCACTTCAACCGTTGCATCTTTTGCATTTATTTTCGTTTTGTATGCATTTGAATTGATGGTTCCTAAAGTTCCAATGACACCAACTTTTTTATATTTTTTACGGATGATTTCATCGACAACTGCTTCAATAACCGAAAACACATGTGCTTTGTCGCCAGCCAAATTTTGCAACATTTCATACGCAACAGACGATGCTGTGTTACACGCAATTACTATGATTTTGCATTCTTTCGACAATAAAAAATTGCCAATCGTTTTGGTAAAATAACGAATCGTGTCTGCTGATTTATCACCATACGGCAAATGCGCTGTATCGCCAAAATATATAAGCGACTCGTTTGGCAATTGGTTGATTAAAGCATTGGCAACGGTTAAACCACCAATTCCAGAATCGAATAAGCCAATGGCTTGTTGTGCGTTTGTATTCATTTTTTTCACGCAAAGACGCAAAGGAACAAAGTTTCCATACAACTAAGTATCTCTTTGTTCTATTGCAAAAAGTCTTTATTTTTTTGATTAGTTAAAAACAAAGTTCTACAATCTTCTTTAAAAAACAAAAGGTTCTGAATGTTTAAAATTCAGAACCTTTGTTGTATAGTGTTTTATAAAATTATTTTGGTGTTGCGCCAGGTGCTGGTGCTTTTACTTTTGGTTCTGGTAATTTTAAATATGCTTTTAATAAAGGTAAAATATTGTCAGTTTCATCAACATACAATAAACTTCCTGCTGCTGTATCGAAGATGTATGTGTAACCGTTTGTTTTAGCAACACTTTTAATAGCTTCGTTTACTTTTTGTAAAATTGGAGCATAGGTTTTATCTTGTTTGTCTTGCACTTTTTGTTGAGATGTTTGTTGGAAATCTTGAATACGTTTTTCCATATCCGCTAATTCTTTTCCAATGATTTCAGCTTGTTCATCAGATAATAATTTTTTCTCAACTTTAGTTTGTGCATCAGTAGCTTTTTTCTGATACTCAGCATACATTTGTTGTCCTAATGCATCTAAATCTGCACCATATTTATCTATTACAGAGTCAGCTTTTACTTTTTCTGGCATCAATGATAATAATTCAGCAGAGTTTAAGTATCCGAATTTGTTTGCTTTTTGTGCGTATGAACTTGCTGCTAATGCAATCAATGCAACGAATAGAATAGTTAATTTTTTCATTTTTTTTTAATTATTGGTTTTGATTTATTTTAATTTTTATTGAGATATTACAATTTACATGCCGAGTTTTTTGAGTACTTCTTCGCTTACATCATACGTTGGATTTGTGTACAACATCGATGTGCTTCCAGATGCTTTATCAAAGATAAAATCATACGCACGCATTTGTGCTAATTTCTGAATTGCATCGAATACTTTGTCTTGTATTGGTTGAATTAATTCTTGACGTTTTTTAAATAAATCGCCATTATAGCCAAATCTGTTTTTTTGCAAATCTTTTAATTCATCTTCTGCTTTTACAATTTCATCTTCGCGTTGTTTTTTTAAATCAGCAGATAATAAAAATTCTTCAGCTTGATATTTTGTGTACATTTTTTTCAATGCTTCATTCTTTGTATCAATTTCTTTTTGCCAGGTTGCTGCTTGCTCATCTAGTTTTTGTTGTGCTGCTTTGTAATCAGTTAATTTTTCTAAAATGTATTTAGTATCAACATACGCAAAGCGTTGTGCATTAGCAGAAACAACTACAGCAACCAAGAGTGCTATTGATAAAATAATTTTTTTACTCATCATTTTAATTGTTTTTAATTGTTAATCGTCAGTCTTTAATTACTCAGGTTCAAATCCTAAAATAAATGAAATATTTCCGTTCTTACCTATATAATCAAAAAATCCAGTACTGTTTTTAATTGGACTACCATTAGCGTTATCAAAACGTATGCCATAGTCGATTCCGATTAAACCAAACATTGGTAAAATTGCACGTAAACCAAGACCAACACTTTTCTTTAATTTAAATGGATTGTAGTCTTTAAATGATTTGTATGTATTTGCTGCTTCAAAGAAAACTACACCAAAAATGGTTGCAGATGGATTTAATGAAAACGGATATCTTAATTCTAATAAAAATTTATTGTATAAAGGATCACCACCAGTTGTTGAATAAGCACCTTCAAAACCACGATGTGCAATAATATCTGTACCAAATAAAGTGACAGATGATGGAATACCATTACCACCAACTTCAAAACGCTCAAATGGTGTAACACCTAACGTTTTATTATAAGAACCTAAGAAACCAAATTTAGCTGCAACACGTAAAACAAGAGGCTTGTCTGCGCTTTTTGTTAGTTTTTGATACCAATCTATTTTCAACTTAAATTTGTAATACTCTAGCAGTTTATATTTTTCTGCCAATGTTTTGCCGTCAAAATTATTGTCCTTTCTAAATAAAGAATACGGTGGTGTAAATTGACAAGATAACTCTACTTGAGCGCCACTAGTTGGAAATGTTGGCTGATTGATAGAATTTCTAGATAGTGTTAGTTTGAAGTTAAAGTTGTTGAAATTACCAGAATCCAAAGGTGTATTATTTACATAATAACCTATAAAATTTTTTAATTGATAACCATAATAATTTACACCAGCTTGAACAATAAAAAAATCATCTGGTTTTTTTAAACGTGTGCCTAATGAAACAGAAATACCGTTTGTAATTTGTTTTCCAAGTACTTTTTTAGAGTCATTTGGATCTACGTTTTGTACACGAGAACGGAATGCAGCAACGGTAAACGCATTTGGTTTTTTGCCACCTAACCAAGGTTCAGTGAAAGAGAAATTGTAATTCTGATATCTTTTTCCGTTGCTTTCAATTCTAAGCGTAAGTTGTTGTCCATCACCAGTTGGTAAAGGCGACCATGCTTTTTTATTAACGATGTTTTTTAAAGAGAAATTGTTGAATTTTAAACCCAAGGTACCAATTAAACCACCTTGTCTTCCACCATAACCAGCAGATAATTCTACCTGATCTGCAGATTTTTCTTTTACAGTATATTTGATGTCAACAGTTCCATCAATTGGATTTGGAATAGGTTCAACTTTAGTTTCCTGTGGATCGAAATAACCTAATTGTGCAATTTGGCGTTGTGAACGAATTAATTCTGAACGGCTAAATTTGTTGCCTGGCAATGTGTGCAATTCACGACGAATTACGTGTTCGTTGGTTTTGTCGTTGCCTTCAATAATCACATTTTTAATGGTTGCTTGTGGACCTTCATTGATACGAATTTCCAAATCAATAGAATCGTTTTCAACTAAGGTTTCTACTGGATTGATGTTGAAAAATAAATAACCATCATCATAATATAGAGAGCTTACATCGCCACCATCTTGGTCTTGAGATATTCTACGTTGTAATAAACTTGCGTTATAAACATCACCTTTTTTAATGTTTAATACACGAGATAATTGTTCTGTTGTAAACTTGGTATTTCCTTTCCAGATAATATTTCTAAAGAAATATTTGTGTCCTTCGTCAATATTAATTTTAATACTTACGTTTCCGTTTTCATTATTAATTACCTGATCAGATGTGATTTTAGCATCTCGATAACCAATTGCATTGTAGTAATCAACTAGAGCTTGTTTGTCTTCTTCGTATTTAGTTTCATTAAATTTCGAACCTTTAAAATTAATTCTAAATCTATCAAGAAAGAAATCTTTTACTGAATTGATGTTCAAATTGGCTAATGTATATAAGGCATCTTTTGCTTTTTGCTTTTTAGATCTTCCATCATGTAAATTGATTTCTACTTTAGAACTTTCTTTCGTTCCTTTCATAGCTTTGCGCATTTTTGTCAATTCGCCATCTTTACGTCCAATAAAGTCTATGTTGTCAATTCTTACTTTATTTCCTTTATCTACATTTACAATAATAGCTGCAGAATTTATTAAGCTTTTATCTTTGTCTTCCGTAATTACAATAGTTGGATTTAAGTAAGATTTGTCTTCATATTGATCTACAATAGTATTTCTGATGTTTAGTTTTAAGGCATCTGTTAGAGGTTTGCCTTTCATAACTTCCAGCTTTTTCATCAAATCTTCTACTTCACTTTTTTTCAAACCTTTAATAGTGATATTGCTCAACCGTGGTTTCTCTACCACATCAACAGTCATGTAAATATTATCGCCTTCAATTTTGTTAGCAATCATTTTTACATCGCCAAACAAACCTTGTTTCCATAAGCTTTTAATACATTTTGTAATTTCATCGCCAGGAACTGTGATTTTATCACCAATTTTTAATCCTGTTAAAGAGCGAATAATATTTTTATCTAAAAAGTTCGTTCCCGTAATTTCTAATCCAGCAATATTGTATTTTTTGGGTTCCTTAAACGTTGGATCCGCATTTGCAATACGAATAGAATCGGCGATGCGTGCAGCTTCTTCATCAATAGCAGCAGCGGCAGAATCAATAGTGACTGATGCTGAATCAGCAACTTTATTTGTAACAGCTATTACAGAATCAACTACTACAGTTTCATATGCAGAAGCAGGAATTGAGTCTATAAATCTTTCTGTTGGTTGAATTGATTTCATAGTTACACCTTGTGCGTAAACACCCAAGCTGGCTACTATTAAGCAAGAACAAAAAAATAAAATTACGGTTAATTGTTTTTTAAAAATCTTCATTTAGTTGTTCGTAGTTAATTGTTCAGTAATCTGTTCGCTGGTCATACCAAATCTTCGTTCACGATTTTGGTAGTCGTAGATAGCTTTAAATAAATCGTTTCTGGTAAATTCCGGCCAAAATTTTTCGGTGAAATATAATTCTGAATATGCCAATTGCCATAATAAAAAATTGCTGATTCTATGTTCACCGCTTGTGCGAATCATTAATTCAGGATCTGGAATGTCTTTGGTATATAATTGGTTGCTGATGGTTTCAGTGTTAATATCTTCTAACGAAATTTTTCCATCTTTATATTGTTGCGCCAAAATTTTGGTTGCTTCTGTAATTTCTTCTTTTGAACCATAACTCAAAGCCAACGTTAACGTCATGCGTGTATTGTTTTTGGTTGCTTCCATAACTTCGCGCAATGCTTTTTGGTTAGATTCTGGTAAATTATGAATGTGACCAATGGCATTTAGACGAATATTGTTTTTTTGCAAAGTCTTGATTTCTTTTCCAATAGTTAGAAACAATAATTGCATGAGTGCAGAAACTTCAGTTTTTGGACGATTCCAATTTTCAGTAGAAAATGCATACAAAGTCAAGTGTTTTACACCTAATTCAGCACAACCTTCTGTTACTTCTCGCACTGCTTTCACGCCATTTTTATGACCAAAAATGCGATGTTTGCCTTGTGCTTTTGCCCATCTTCCATTGCCATCCATGATGATTGCAATATGTTCAGGCAAGCGTTTAATGTCCACTTTCTCTTTATATGATATTTCGATTTCGGTGCTCAATTAAGTACTTTTGGACATTTTATATTGATAAAAGTATAGGTAATACCAACGCCAATCATCATAAAACGATCTTTTTCGCTGCTGGTACCACGTTGTTTTCCAGGAATACCAATTTTTGGATTTGATTTGTCAGCTAAAAAAGGTGCAATATTGGGACCGCTGCCATTTATGAAAAAATTTACGTCTTCTGGTTCTGCATAACTACCGCTTACATCATCTAAAAAATCAGTAAATGTAAAACGTGTACTTGCTTCAATATTTAGCGACCAATTTTGATTGAGTGCTACTTTAAAACCACCACCATATGGAATTCCAAATGAGTAACTATTATATCCACGGTTTTTATTTGGACGATTAGGTGTTTTTTGTCCTTCCGTTCCCACTTTTTCTAAGGCAATTTTGTTGCCATCGTATTTTGTGTAAGGACTGAAATAAAACATACTGATTCCACCAAATAAATATGGTGTCCAGCGTTTGGTGTTTCTTTCAAAAGTAGAATATTTGAAAAAATTTATTTCGTATGTAATAGCAACTTCAGCAATCTGCGATTTAAAATCTAGGTTCCGTGCCTGCAAATATGGATAGCGTTTGATGCGATTGTCTGCAGCATCTAAAAAACCATAATTAAAGCCAGCTTTTACTGACATTCTGTTGTTAATATTGCGTCTGAAAAAGGCACCTGCGCCCCAACGTGCATTTTTAAAGGATACAGTTGGATTTAAATCTCCTAAATACACGGTGGTTCCAATCCAAGCACCAATCTCATTTTCTTGTGAAAATGCAGATTTCGGTATGCTTATACTAGCTACCAAAAGACAAAATATAGAGAATCCCTTCTTCAAAAGAGTGTATTTTTTAGAGGTACGAAGATACAGATTTAACGTTGAATTCTAAAATTTAGGTAGGTTTATAAGCAATTATTAATGCTTAGATAAGAAAAATTCACATTTTTTAAGCGTTTGCAGTGCTATTTAATTGAAATTAATAGGATTATAGCAAAACAAGGATGTTTTGAATTGGAAAAAGTAAACTTATACCATCAAACAATTTTTTCATCTTAATGTTCTGCCTTTCCAGTTATATTTTAAAATATTTCCAAAAGTTCCTACAAATCCGATGTACCAAATGTGCAATAATTCACTGCTGAAGAATGTTTTCATTAAATCGTGTCGGTTAAAAAATGAAGAAGCGCTTTTAAGAAAATAATAATCGACCACGCTTTTGCATATTATTTGAACGATAGCCACCATTAATACTAATAACGATGTTAAAAAACTTAATAAACCACCAATAGTTGGATCTGGAAAAATGGTGCTCCAAATTGCTTTTCCAACAAAGAAAAAGACATTAAACCAAATACTTACAACGAATAAATAAATGAGTCCGAGAATTAAGGTAACTTTTTTGTTTTGATAAGACCTAGATTTGCTGGTCCAACGATATCGTTGCTGTAAAAAATCTGATAAAGTTTGCATAGGTTCTGTTAATACAATTGCCGCTTTATTCTTTAAAAATCTGATTTTATCTGGAAATTGTTGTGCAATTTTATAAACGAGCAACATATCATCGCCACTTGCTTTTTGACTAATATCTTTGTATCCATCAACAGCTAAAAAAGCTTCTTTTTCATAAGCCAAGTTGGCACCATTTGCCATATTATAAATTTCCATGTTTATCATGGCGCCAGTAATTGCTTGCATTCCACAAAAATCAAGTGCTTGAAAATGCTGAAACCGAGTTTTTTCGTTGTAGTAACCAACTGGTGCAGCAACAAGCACACATTTTTCTTTTTCATAAAATGAAACAATACTATGCAACCAATGTTTTTGAAGTCGGCAATCTGCATCCGTTGTAATGATTAATTTTCCAGTTGCTTTTTGCACAGCTGCTTCAATTGCTCGCTTTTTATAGGCATCGCCAATCTCATTTTCATTGATTAATTCTTGAAGTTTATACACTTTTATAAATGAAAAATCTTTTGAAAAATGCTGACAAATTGAAAAGGTTTCATCTTCTGAAAAATCATCAACCACAATTATTTCTATTAAATGATTTGGATATACTTGCTGTGTTAAATCTGTAAGTAAATTACCAATGTTTTTTGCTTCGTTTCGTGCTGGAACAATAATAGATACAGGTGTTTTAACGTCATCTGATAATGTATGCACTTCCTCAATTTCACGCCACTCATTCAAATAAGTTTGCATGATGATGATATAAATAACGGTTAGTATAAAGGATAATAAAAAAAGATAAAGCACGTTGTTATCGTTTGTTTTTTTGTTCTAATAATTCTTTAAATTTAATCAATCTATTTTGTAAAGTAATTTCTTTTTTAGCAAAAGCAATCCAAATAAAATACACATCAAAATTATGAAAAATAACTCATGCATTCCATTTCCAAAAAATGCTGTTTTCTATTTCTTTTGTTTTTATAAAATGATTGTTGATTAAGATTTTTTGCGATGGAATATTTATAATGTCCGTTTCTGCAATAATTGTTTTTACTTGGTTTAAAGCAATAAAATAAGAACAGAATGCAGAAACCGCTTCTGTCATAAATCGTTTATTTTGGTGTGTTGGTTGCGTGCTATAACCAATTTCAATATCGCCATTTTCGGTTGGTTTTCCGTGACAACCAATTTCGCCAACTATTTGTTTTGACGCCTTTTCAATCAAAATAAAAAACGAATAAAATAAACTGTTTTCTTTATCTTTTTTGAAATTTGGTATAAATATAGTTTCAGCAACTTCTTTAAAATGTGCATCTACCACGCGGTTTGCGTTTGGCAAATGCATTTTTTTTTCAAGTAAATTATTTCCTAATAAATAAAGTTCTACTTGTTCTAACGTCAACAATTGTAGTGTTAATCTTGCAGTTTCTATTTGAATTAGAGTCGACATGTTGTAAACTTACAAAAAAGATGGTTGGTAAGATTAGTTATTTTTGAAACAAAAGACCTTATCATTTAAACTTATCATAATCGTTTGCTAATGAAATGCACGCATTTGTTTTGTAATTTTATTTGATTCTTAATGCTAATTATTACAATCATTTGTTTCACAACAAAACGTGAACAGTGAATTATTAACGAACAAACAAACATGAACAACAAGATTTTTATTTTCGACACTACTTTGCGAGATGGTGAGCAGGTTCCTGGCTGCCAACTAAATACTATTGAAAAAATTGAAGTCGCATTAGCACTCGAAGCATTAGGTGTTGATGTGTTAGAAGCTGGTTTTCCTATTTCTTCGCCTGGTGATTTTAAATCAGTTGTTGAGATTACCAAAAATATTTTCAATCCAACTATTTGCGCACTCACACGTGCTGTTGCTGCTGATATAGATTGTGCTGCAGAAGCGTTGAAACATGCAAAACGCGGTCGTATACACACAGGTATTGGTTCGTCTGATATTCACATCAAAAATAAATTAAAAACTACACGAGAAGCAATTTTAGAAAAAGCAGCTTGGGCAACCAAATACGCAAGAAACTATGTAGATGATGTGGAGTTTTTCTGCGAAGATGCTGGTCGAGCTGATTTGGAATTTTTAGCAAAAATGGTAGAAACCGTAATTGCTGCTGGTGCCACCGTAGTCAATATTCCAGACACTACTGGTTACTGTTTACCTGAACAATACGGTGCAAAAATTGCTTATTTAATGAATAATGTACCAAATATTGACAAAGCGATTTTATCGGCGCATTGTCATAACGATTTAGGTATGGCAACGGCAAACTCGATGGCAGCATTGCAAAATGGTGCGCGACAAGTAGAAGTAACGATGAACGGAATTGGCGAGCGCGCAGGCAACACATCATTAGAAGAAATTGCGATGGTATTAAAATCACATGAAGCAAATTTGCATTTACAATGTGATATCAACATCAAAAAAATATATCCAACATCACGATTAATTACGCGTTTGATGCGCATGCCTGTGCAGCCAAACAAAGCAATTGTTGGCAGAAATGCATTTTCACACTCATCAGGTATTCATCAAGATGGTGTTTTGAAAAACAGAGAAAATTACGAAATTATCAATCCACACGATGTTGGTGTGCCTGAGTCGTTAATTGTGTTAACTGCTCGAAGTGGAAGAGCTGCTTTGAAACATCGATTAGAAAAAATTGGGTTTGAAATGGATCAAGCGCAATTAGATGAAACATATAAAAAATTCTTGGATGTTGCCGATCAGAAAAAAGAAATCTACGATGAAGATTTATTGGAAATGATGGGTCAGAGCCGTGAAGGAAAGATTTATGAAATTGATTATTTAGAAGTGCATTGTGGCAAACGACATCAAGCATCGGCAACGGTTGCACTCATTAAAAATGGCAATCGCGTGGTGGAAATTGCAGAAGGTTGTGGTCCGGTAGATGCTACCTTGAAAGCAATTGATAAAATTGTGAAAGAGCCAGTCCGTTTAGAAGAATATTTAGTACAAGCTATTACTGGTGGCAGCGACGACACTGGAAAAGTACACATACAAGTATCTAAAGATGGTGTATTTTATTATGGTTTTGGAAACGATACCGATGTAATCTACGCAACAGCCAAAGCGTATGTAGATGCGTTGAATAAGTTATAAAAAATATTGTTATAGGAATTTTATTTGTTTCTCAAAAAAAAATAACAGCACTGTTTATTTGTCGAGATAACGATTTAATTCTGGTTTTATAGAAAAATGGAAACTATTAATTGTAGACAAGATGTATTGTCTCAATCTTTTTTCTGAAACAAAATGTATAACATCGAGTGTCATTCCTTCACCACTTCCAAAAAGCAATAACACATAATGTTGGTCATCTTGGTTGTATTTCCAAATATTAAAAAAAGATGCTTTTGTTGAAAATGGATTATTCTCATTGTAAGTATAAACTTCAAGAGGATTTCCAAATTTTGAACCGATAATTTCTGTAGCTTTTGAAAAACAAGCTATTTCATCACCATAATAGCAAGAATACACAGGTCTTTCATTGGCAAATGTATAGGTGTCAGCAGTAATTTTTACTTTGCTGAAGATGGTATTGTCTTTTAGTTCTTCTACTAAACAACCAGAAATTTCTACATGAGATTTACTGATATCAATTCCCCAAAAATTAAAATCTATAGCTTTTAAATTAAAGCTGTTAACACATAAAAAGGTAAGCAATAAATAATTTTTCATAATTGTTAGTTTTCCCAAATAACATCACCAGCTTCTTTGTACCATTTTTCGTAGTTTTTTTCTTTTTCTTTTTCTAAGATATTTCGTTTTACTTTCATGGTTGGTGTTAGTAGGTTGTTGTCAACTGTCCATTCATCGCGCATCACTACTACTTTTTTGATGCGTTCATGTTTGTCCAAAGTTTTGTTTATTTCGGTAACAGTTTCTACCAAACTACTGGTTAATTGTTCTTTGTCTTCATTTTTTCCATCAGCAGAAAGCACCACTAAAGCGATTGTTTGCGGTAAGTTTGCACCAACTACGCACACTTGCTCAATAAAAGTATTTTTTGATAATTCCAGTTCTATCGGCGCAGGCGCTACATATTTACCTTTGTCGGTTTTAAAAATATCTTTTATTCTACCAGTAATTTTTAAGAAACCATTTGCATCAATTTTGCCTTCATCGCCAGTTCGTAAAAAACCATCTTCTGTTATAGCTTCTTTAGTTTTTTCTGGTTCGTTGTAATATTCCAACATCGTGCATTCGCTTTTCACTTGTATTTCGCCATCTTCAGCAAGGCGAACTTCGCAGTTTGGCATTGGCGTGCCTACACTGCCTGGTTTTCTATTTTCTTTTCTGGTTAAATGTGAGTATGCGCAATTTTCTGTCATAGCATACGCTTCACAAATAATAAAATCAATTTTTTCAAACCAATTCATTGCTGCAACAGGCATTGGAGCAGCACCTGTTAATAAATATTTTGCTTGTTCTAAACCCAAACCTTCTTTAATTTTTTTCTTAATTAGACCATTCACAATAGGTAATTTCAATAAAATATTTAAACGAGATTGTGGCATTTTTGATAAAATTCCCATTTGAAATTTTGTCCAAATACGCGGAACCGCCAAGAAAACCGTAGGTTTTGTATCTTTTAAGTTTGCAGGAAACGAATCCAATGATTCTGCAAAAGAAATTGTAGCGCCACAATATAAGCCACCCATTTCTACCAACATTCTTTCTGCAATATGCGATAATGGTAAATAAGAAAAGAACCTTTCATTGTTAGACAAATCTTTCATTTCTGATAAAGCCCAACTTGCTGCATAAGAAAAAGAATGTATCGTGTGCACCACTCCTTTTGGCAAACCAGTAGTTCCAGATGTATAAATAATAGTGGCAATATCTTTCCCTTGTGGAACGTAGTTCTCTGTATATGGTGCTGTATTAGCTATAATATCATTCCAGTTTTCGTAACCTTCTTCTGTCCAAAGTGGATATGAAATACCTTTCACATCATCTGGCAAACCTGCTCTCTGAGATTTCCAATCATCTAATTTTCCGATAAAAGCTACTTTTGCTTCGCAGTGTTCTAAACAATAACGAATCAAATCAGCAGGAATGGTTGGATACAAAGGAACAGATATATGACCAGCCATCATTATGGCTAAATCACTCATAATCCAATGCGCACAATTTTTAGAAATAATGGCAATTTTACTTTGTGGTGGCAAATTTAGCGAGCGTAAGTAGGCTGCCATTCTGCGAACTTCATCATCTGCTTTTTTCCAAGAAAAATGCAGCCATTCGCCATTAAATGGTTGACGTAAAAAAGTTTTTTCTGGTTGAGTTGCTGTCCAGTGATAAAGTTTTTCTAATGGTGATTGTATGGTCATAGCTTAAAATAATTAGAAACGGAAGAATGTCTAAATATAAAAAATATTGTCAATTTTTTAACAATAAAAATACATTCATTTGTTATCATGCTAAATAAAGGTAAGATATCTCAGATTAATAGAAATTTAGGAATGCTAAAATGAATATTTTTTTATAAATTTAATTTAATAAAACTATCAAAATGAAGAAAAATCTAGGAACATTATTGTTTTACCTATTGCTATTTACTGGCGTCTACGCACAAA
>Ga0075152_10002241_pt1 | contig 13766 bp, 12 predicted proteins | sample JI61114C2DNA_FD_70964 | JGI IMG/M metagenome (GOLD analysis project Ga0075152, IMG submission 70964) | Wastewater effluent complex algal communities from Wisconsin, to seasonally profile nutrient transformation and Carbon sequestration -... | ecosystem: Engineered > WWTP > Effluent > Algae...
CCGTCGGCGACAGCCCCGCGATCCTCGCGGACGCGGTCGCCCGGCTCGCCGCCGCCGACGGCGTCCGCGTCACCGGGGTCTCCTCGCTCTACCGCACGGCGCCGGTCGGCGGCGTGGACCAGCCCGACTTCGTCAACGCGGTCGTCGTCGGCGAGACCAGCCTCGGCGCGCGGGCCCTGCTCGACCTCTGCCAGGCGGTCGAGGCGGCGCATCACCGGACGCGCCCCGTCCGCTGGGGGCCGCGCACGCTCGACATCGACGTCCTGGTCTTCGGCGACGAGACCTCGGACGATCCCGTCCTGACCCTGCCGCACCCGCGCGCCCATGAGCGGGCGTTCGTCCTGGTGCCCTGGTCCGAGGTGGACGCCGACGCGCATGTGGTCGGACGCGGCCGCGTGGCCGACCTGGCCGAGGAGGTCGGCGGCGACGGCGTCCGGCTCGCGGAGTGGCCGTGGCCGGCCCCGACCGGGGGACGCCGTGGCTGACCGGCGCCCGACGGTCGTCCCGACCTCGGCGCGTGCCGTGGTGCTGGCGGCGGCGCTCGGCGCCGGGGTGGCCTGGATCGTCCTGCAGGTCGCGCGGTACGCGGGCGCCGCTCTCCCGCTGCCCGGGGTGGGGGCGTGGGCGTCGGTGGCGCTGCTGGCCGCGGCCACCGGCTGGCTGGCGTGGCGCACCAGGGACGCCGTCCGGCGCCGCGAGCCCCTCGACGCGGCCGTCGCGGTGACGCGGCTGCGGATCGGCAAGGCCGGCGTCGGCGTGTCGGCCGTTCTCGGCGGCGCCTATCTCGCGTTCGGCGTCGTCGCATTCGGCGGCTGGCCCGCGCCGCTCGCCCAATCGCGGGTCCTGGACGCAATCCTGGCATTTGTCGCATGCGTCGGATGGGGCGTGGCCGGGCTGGCGTTGGAGCGCGCTTGCCGCAATCCGGACGATCGCGACGAGCGTCCCCCCGATTGGCACTGACAAATCATCCCGCAACGGTCAACTGAAGTTATCGGGCGCCGCCCATGACTTACCCGGAGGAGATCGGACGGGCCGAAAATCGCTGAGACATTCCGCCCGCTAACTGGACAGAACCGGGAGGCGTGGGATTACACTTGCCCGCACGGGGGCACAATGACCGCGAACGCGGTCCGAGAAACTATCCTTTTGGAGGCCTACATGGCACAGCGAGTGAACATCGTGTTGACGGACGATATTGATGGCTCGGACGCCATCGAGACCGTGACGTTCGCCCTCGACGGAAAGTCCTACGAGATCGACCTCTCCACGGCGAATGCCGAGCGGCTCCGCGCCGCGGTGGAGGAGTTCCGCGCCAAGGCGCGTCCGCTCGGCGGGCGTGTCGCGGCCAAGCCGGCCCGCAAGCGCGCGGCGTCCGGGAATGCGACCGATATCCGCGCGTGGGCGCTGGCTCAGGGCATGGCCGTGAGCAGCCGCGGCCGCGTGCCGGCCGAGATTCGCACCGCGTACGAGGCCGCTCACTAGTCGGAGCCGCACGCGAAACGACCACCAGGGGTCGCCCGTCAGGGCGGCCCCTCGTTTCGTTTTGCGCTGGAGGCGAACACGGAACAGCGGGGTTCTCCGCCACGTTGAATAGACTGGCTCAACCGCGGACTTCAGCCCGCGGCGACAACGCATCCAGTGCGACCACTGGTGAAGGAGATTCCCTTGTTCGATCGGTTCACCGACAGGGCACGCCGGGTCATCGTCCTTGCGCAGGACGAGGCTCGCATGCTGAACCACAACTACATCGGCACCGAGCACCTGTTGCTCGGCCTGATCCACGAGGGCGAAGGGGTCGCCGCGAAGGCGCTCGAGTCCCTCGGGATCTCGCTCGAAGCCGTCCGTGAGCAGGTGGAGGAGATCATCGGGCAGGGCCAGCAGGCGCCCACCGGGCACATCCCGTTCACCCCGCGCGCCAAGAAGGTGCTGGAGCTGTCGATGCGCGAGGCGCTGCAGCTCAACCACCCCTACATCGGCACCGAGCACATCCTGCTCGGCCTGATCCGCGAGGGCGAGGGGGTGGCCGCCCAGGTGCTGATCAAGCTCGGCGCCGACCTGAACCGCGTCCGCAATCAGGTGCTGCAGCTGCTGTCGGGCTTCTCCGGCGAGCAGAAGCCGTCGACGTCCGGCGCGCCCGAGGCCGGCCCGCAGCAGGGCAACCAGACGATCCTCGACCAGTTCGGCCGCAACCTCACGCAGGCCGCGCGCGAGAACAAGCTCGACCCCGTCATCGGTCGCCACAAGGAGATCGAGCGGGTCATGGTCGTCCTGAGCCGGCGAACCAAGAACAACCCGGTGCTGATCGGCGAGCCCGGCGTCGGCAAGTCGGCGTGCGTCGAGGGCCTGGCCCAGCAGATCGTGCGCGGCGACGTGCCCGAGACGCTGAAGGACAAGCAGATCTACACCCTCGACCTGGGTGCCCTGGTGGCCGGATCGCGCTACCGCGGCGACTTCGAGGAGCGCCTGAAGAAGGTGCTCAAGGAGATCAAGCAGCGGGGCGACATCGTGCTGTTCATCGACGAGATCCACACCCTCGTCGGGGCGGGCGCGGCCGAGGGGGCGATCGACGCGGCGTCCATTCTGAAGCCCATGCTGGCCCGCGGCGAGCTGCAGACCATCGGCGCGACGACCCTCGACGAGTACCGCAAGCACATCGAGAAGGACGCCGCCCTCGAACGCCGCTTCCAGCCGATCCAGGTGGCGGAGCCGTCCATCGCGATGACGATCGACATCCTCAAGGGGCTGCGCGACCGCTACGAGGCGCACCACCGCATCACGATCACCGACGAGGCGATCACGGCGGCGGCGCAGATGGCCGCCCGCTACATCTCCGACCGGTTCCTGCCCGACAAGGCCATCGACCTGATCGACGAGGCCGGCGCGCGCCTGCGCATCAAGCGCATGACGGCCCCGCCGGATCTCCGGGAGTTCGACGAGCGCATCGCCGCCGTCCGCCTCGAGAAGGAGGCGGCGATCGACGCGCAGGACTTCGAGCGGGCCGCCGGCCTGCGCGACGACGAGAAGAAACTGCTCGCCGCCCGCGCCGAGAAGGAGCACGCCTGGAAGATGGGCGACTCCGGGGCCCCCGCCGAGGTCGGCGAGGACGAGATCGCCGAGGTGCTCTCGGGCGCCACGGGCATCCCGGTCTTCAAGCTGACGGAGGAGGAGTCCAGCCGGCTGCTGCACATGGAGGACGAGATCCACAAGCGCTACATCGGCCAGGACGACGCCGTGAAGGCGCTGTGCCGGTCGATCCGGCGCACCCGCGCCGGGCTCAAGGACCCGAAGCGCCCCAGTGGTTCGTTCATCTTCGCCGGCCCCTCCGGTGTTGGTAAGACCGAACTCACCAAGGCGTTGACCGAGTTCCTGTTCGGCGACGAGGACGCGCTCATCACGCTCGACATGAGCGAGTATTCGGAGAAGCACACGGCGTCCCGGATGTTCGGCTCGCCGCCCGGATACGTGGGCTACGAAGAAGGCGGACAGCTCACCGAGAAGGTGCGGCGTAAGCCGTTCTCCGTGGTGCTCTTCGACGAGATCGAGAAGGCGCACCCGGACATCTTCAACTCGCTTCTGCAGATCCTCGATGAGGGTCGGCTCACGGACGCCCAGGGTCGCGTCGTCGATTTCAAGAACACGGTGATCGTGATGACCACCAACCTCGGCACGCGCGATATCAGCAAGTCGGTGAACCTGGGCTTCAGCCAGCAGGGCGACGCCGGGTCGAGCTACGACAAGATGAAGGCGAAGGTCAGCGACGAGCTGAAGCAGCACTTCCGTCCCGAGTTCTTGAACCGCGTCGACGAGATCGTCGTTTTCCACCAGCTGACGCCGGCCGATATCGAGCGCATCGTCGACCTGATGGTGGCCGAGATCGACGGGCGCCTGAAGGATCGCGATATGGGCATCGTCCTGACCGCCGAGGCCAAGGCGCTGATCGCCAAGCGCGGCTACGACCCCGTGCTGGGCGCCCGGCCGTTGCGCCGCGCCATCCAGCGCGACATCGAGGACCTGCTCGCCGAGAAGATCCTGTTCGGCGAACTGCGCTCCGGTGAACTGGTGGTGGTCGACGTGGCGCCCGAGGGCTCCGAGTACGCGTTCTCGTTCGCGGGGACGCCGAAGGTGGCCGTCCCCGCGACGGCGTCCCAGGTGGTCTGAGTCCAGCACGACACACGAGGTGGGCGCCCGATCGGGCGCCCACCTCGTCGTCTCAGGGGGTCGACTCAGAGGTCGAACCGGTCGAGGTTCATCACCTTCGTCCAGGCCGCCACGAAGTCGGTCACGAACTTCTCCGCCGCGTCGTCGCACGCATAGACCTCCGCCACGGCCCGCAGTTCGGCGTTGGAGCCGAAGACGAGGTCGGCGCGGGTGGCCGTCCAGGTGGCGCCGCCCGCGCCCCGGCCCGCGAAGGTGGCCGTGCCGGCGATCGGCGTCCAGGTCGTGCCCAGGTCGAGCAGGTTGACGAAGAAGTCGGTCGAGAGCGTCCCGACCCGCTCGGTGAGTACGCCTGCCGCCGAGCCGCCGCTGTTGGCCCCGAGCACGCGCAGCCCGCCCACGAGCACGGTGAGCTCGGGCGCGCTGAGGGACAACAGGTTCGCCCGGTCGACGAGCGCGAACTCGGCCCCCAGCGAGGTGCCGCGGTCGTAGTTGCGGAAGCCGTCGGCGACCGGCTCCAGGTACGCGAACGAGGACGCGTCGGTCTGCTCGGCGGTCGCGTCCGTGCGGCCGGGGCTGAAGGGCACCCGGACGGCCACGCCCGCCCGACCCGCCGAGTCCTCGACGCCGACGCCGCCGGCCAGGACGATCAGGTCGGCCAGCGACACCTGGACGCCGCCGGCGTGGGCCGCGTTGAAGTCGTCCTGGATGCGCGTCAGCACCGCGAGGACGCGGGCCAGCCGCTCGGGGTCGTTGACCTCCCAGCCGCGCTGCGGCTCGAGGCGGACGCGGGCGCCGTTGGCCCCGCCGCGCTTGTCGCTGGCGCGGAACGTGGACGCCGACGCCCAGGCCGTCGCCACGAGGTCGCCCACGCCGAGGCCGGAGCCGCGGACCCGATCGGCCAGCTCGGCGACCTCGGTTGCGGTCACGAGCGGGTGGTCGACGGCGGGCAGCGGGTCCTGCCAGAGCAGCTGCTCGGTGGGCACCTCGGGGCCCAGGTAGCGCGCGATCGGGCCCATGTCGCGGTGGGTCAGCTTGAACCAGGCGCGCGCGAAGGCGTCCGCGAACTCGTCGGGATGGGCAAGGAACCGGCGCGAGATCGACTCGTACGCCGGGTCGACGCGCAGCGACAGGTCGGTGGTCAGCATCATCGGCGTCCGGTTCCTGGTCGGGCCGTGCGGGTCGGGGACCGTGTTCGCGGCGGCCCCACCCACGGGACGCCACTGGTGGGCTCCCGCCGGGCTCGTGGTGAGCTCCCACTCGTGGCCGAACAGGACTTCGAAGAACGTGTTGTCCCAGGTGGCCGGCGTCGGCGTCCAGATGACCTCCAGGCCGCTCGTGATGGTGTCGTTGCCCTTGCCGGTGCCCAGCGAGTTGGCCCAGCCCAGGCCCTGGGCCTCCATCGGGGCGGCCTCGGGCTCGGGCCCGAGATGGGAGCCGTCGCCAGCGCCGTGCGCTTTGCCGAACGTGTGCCCGCCGGCGATCAGGGCGACGGTCTCCTCGTCGTCCATCGCCATCCGGGCGAACGTCTCGCGAATGTCGGACGCCGCCGCGAGCGGGTCCGGGTTGCCGCCCGGGCCCTCCGGGTTGACGTAGATCAGCCCCATCTGGACGGCGGAGAGGGGTCCGTCCAGCTCGTGCGCACCCGAGTGGCGGGCGTCGGCGAGCCACTCGCCCTCCGGACCCCAGTAGACGTCGGCGTCCGGCTCCCAGGTGTCCACCCGGCCGCCGCCGAAACCGAACGTCCGCAGGCCCATCGACTCGAGGGCGACGTTGCCGGCGAGGATCAGCAGGTCGGCCCACGACAGTGCGGCGCCGTACTTCTTCTTGACCGGCCACAGCAGCCGCCGGGCCTTGTCGAGGTTGACGTTGTCGGGCCAGGAGTTGAGGGGCGCGAACCGCTGCTGGCCGCTGCCCGCGCCGCCGCGTCCGTCCCGGACGCGGTAGGTCCCGGCGCTGTGCCACGCCATCCGCACCATCAGCGGGCCGTAGTGGCCGAAGTCGGCGGGCCACCACTCCTGCGAGGTTGTCAGCACGGCCTCGATGTCGCGCTTGACGGCGTCCAGGTCGAGGGCGGAGAAGGCCGCCGTGTAGTCGAAGCCGGCGCCCAGCGGGTTGGCGACGTCCGGGTTCTTGGCCAGCAGCTTCAGGTTGAGCCGCCTGGGCCACCAGCTCTGGTTGGTGTCACCCTCGGTGGGGTGGCCGGTGGTGTGGACGACGGGGCAGCCCCCGGTCGCCGGTGCGGGGTTCTCGGTCATGAGCCTCACGCTAGGCCCAACCGGGGCCCCGCGCGGTCAAAGCAGCCCGGAGACCTCGACGAGGCTCGAGACCACGACGTGGGCGCCCGCAAGGGCGTCCACGTCGAACGTCCCGGCCAGACCGACGACGCGGCCCACGCCCGCGGCGACCGCGGACGCGACGCCGGCGGGGGCGTCCTCGACGGCGACGCACGCCGCCGCGGGGACGCCGAGGGTGCGGCAGGCGAGGGAGTAGGGCTCCGGGTGGGGCTTGCCGAGCGTGACGTCGTCCCTGGTGACGACGACGTCGAAGCGCGCCAGCAGCGTCCCGAGGCACTTGGTGGCCCACTGGGTGTTCGCCGACGTGACCAGGGCGAGCGGGACGCGCGCGTCCCGCAGCAGGTCGGACGCCCCCCGGGCCAGCTCGGGCCTCGGGAGGCGGGCGACCTCGGCCAGCAACTCGGACTGCATCTCGGCGATGTCCTCGCCGGACCAGGGGCCCGGCGTGCGGGCGAGGACGTCGTCGGCGCGCCGCTCGGTGAAGCTGGTCAGCAGCTCATCGCTGAGTGACCAGCCGCGGGCGGCGAACCAGTTCCGAAACACCTGACGGTGGAACTGCTCGGAATCGACCAGCGTTCCGTCCAGGTCGAGGAGGAGGGCGGCCGTCCTGTCAGACATCAACGCTGAACAGCGGCTGGCCGGCCTCGATGTCGTGGCCGATGGCCTCGCTCGTGACGCTGCCAGCCGGGCGATCCATGACCACGATCATCACGGTGGTGGTGATGTCATCGCCGCCGATCTCGGCCGGGTTCCAGGAGACGATCGGGTCGCCGGCGGCGACGGTCGACTTCTCCTTGGCGATGAGCTCGAAGCCCGCACCCTTCAGCCGGACGGTGTTGATGCCCAGGTGGACGAGGATGCCCAGGCCCTCGGGCGTGAGCATCGCGAAGGCGTGCGGGTGCAGCTTCAGGATCTTGCCTGCGCACGGCGCGACGACCGTGGTCGGGCCGGGTGCAGGGTCGATGGCGACGCCGGGGCCGACGATTTCGCCGGCGAACACCGGGTCGCTGACCTCGGTGATCGAGAAGACGCGTCCGGGGCAGGGGGCCAGGAGCTGCATCACATCAGGTCTTCGATGTCTTCGGCCAGGTTGTCGGCCTCGGGGCCCACGACGACCTGGACGATCTTGCCGGACGAGATGACGCCGTGCGCGCCCGCGGCCTTGAGGGCGGCTTCGTTCACGAGGGCCGGGTTCTTGACCTCGGTCCGCAGTCGGGTGATGCACGGCTCGATCTCGATGATGTTCGCCGCCCCGCCCAGTCCGGCCAGGATCTTCTCGGCTTGGGTGCTCATTGCGTCTTCTCCTCTCAGGTGGGCCTCGGCGGCCCAGCTTGACAACGTGTGCTCACCCTAGCATGCTTTCCGTCAAGTGGTACGGACCAGTACGCACCACTTGAGTCAAGAAGGAAGTGATCTGATGGACGCGGCCCAGGGGGACCGGATCCAGGTCGGGCCCCAGCCGAAGCACCTGCAACTACGTGAGTTGCTGATCGGCATGGTGGTTCCCGGTCAGGCGATCCCGTCCGAACGGGACCTGATGGTCACCTATGGCGTCTCGCGGGCCACGGTCCGCAAGGCCATCGACGGCCTCGTCGCCGATGGGCTGCTCTCCCGGACCCACGGGCTCGGGACCTTCGCGGTCCGGCCGCGCTTGGAGTCCCGCCTGCACCTGGCGTCGTTCAGCCAGGACATGCGCCGACGCGGGCTGCGGCCGTCCACTCGACTGCTCGCGGTGACGCAGGCGAAGCCACCCGCCGACGTCGCCGACTGGCTCGGACTGGCGCGGGGGCAGAGGGCCTGGCGGATCATCCGCATCCGGCTCGCCGACAACACGCCGATCGCCCACGAGGACGGGTTCTACCCCGTCCACCTGCTGCCCGACCTGGACCGACAGGACCTCGCCGGCGGCTCGCTGTACGAGATCCTCGGCCGCCACTACGGGCTGTGGGTCGACCAGGCCGAGCAGACCCTGTGGGGCGAGTCGGCCGATCCCGCGATGGCCATGGCCTTGGCGGCGCCGGTCGGCACTCCCTTGCTGGTCTTCCGGCGGCGCTCCAGCGCCGGCGGCCAGCGCATCGAACACGTGACCTCCCGTTACCGCGGGGATCGCTATCAAGTGCATATGGAACTGAGCTGTGACGACCTGTCCTCGGCTACCTCTCTCCCGGAAGGAAACCCGTTGTGACAAGCAACGAGATGGCGGCCGTCGGTCGCTTCAACCTGGCCCCGATTCAGAAGTTCGGACGCAGCTTGATGCTGCCCATCGCGTCCTTGCCGGCCGCGGCGCTGCCGCTGCGCCTCGGCCAGGACGACCTCCTCGGCAAGGACGGCCTCGGCTGGAACGCCGTCGCCGCCGTCATCGGCGCCGCGGGCAACGCCCTCTTCGCCAACCTGGCCCTCCTCTTCGCGGTCGGCGTCGCCATCGGCATCGCCAAGAAGGCGGACGGCTCCACGGCGCTGGCCGCCGTCGTCGGCTACCTGGTCTTCAAGGGCGTCGGCGACGCCATGAGCCCCTTCGCGCTGGGTCTGCCCGCGGAGGGCGCCAAGCAGGCGCTCGTCAACTACGGCGTCCTCGGCGGCATCGTGATGGGCCTCGCGGCCGGCTGGCTGTGGCAGCGCTTCTACCGCATCTCTCTGCCTCCCTACCTGGCCTTCTTCGGCGGACGCCGCTTCGTCCCGATGATCACCGCCGTCGCGGCGATCGTCCTCGCCGTCGTGATGTCGTTCATCTACCCGGCCTTCAACGGCGGCCTGACCGCCCTCAGTAGCTGGGTTGCGGGCAACGCCGTCGTCGGTGGTTTCGTGTACGGCACGCTCAACCGCCTCCTGATCCCGCTCGGCCTGCACCACATCCTCAACAGCCCGCTGTGGTTCATCCTCGGCGACTTCACGAAGGCCGACGGCACCGTCGTCCACGGCGACATCGCCCGCTTCTTCGCCCACGACCCGTCCGCAGGCACCTTCATGACCGGCTTCTTCCCGATCATGATGTTCGCCCTCCCGGCCGCCGCCATGGCGATCTGGCACGAGGCCAAGCCCGAGAACCGCAAGGCCGTCGGCGGCATCATGATCTCCGTCGCCCTGACCTCGTTCCTCACCGGCGTCACCGAGCCCATCGAGTTCGCGTTCATGTTCGTCGCGTGGCCGCTGTACGTCATCCACGCGGTGCTCACCGGCGTGTCGCTGGCCATCACCAACGCCCTCGGCATCCACATGGGCTTCGGCTTCTCGGCGGGTCTGTTCGACTTCGCGCTCAACGCCAAGATCGGCCAGAACCCGTGGCTGCTCATCCCGATCGGCCTCGTGTTCGCCGCCATCTACTACTTCCTCTTCCGCTTCGTCATCCGCAAGTGGAACCTGAAGACCCCGGGCCGCGAGGACGAGGGCGAGATCAGCATCACCCAGGTCTGATCCCAGTCTGATCCACCACCACTGTCGTCCCCGACCCGCCTCGGCGTCCCGGCTAGCGCCGACGGCGTCCGGGCGGGTCGGGGACACTCTTTTCAACCAGGGTTCTACAAGGAGAGAAATGGAAGTCATCATCTGCCCGAACGCCCAGCGCGTCGGCGAGGTGGCGGCCGCGAAGGCCGCCCGGATCGCTGCCCCCCTCAAAGGCAAGATCGTCCTGGGCGTCGCGACCGGGTCCTCGCCCGTGCAGACCTTCACCGAGATGGCCCGCCTGGCGGCGTCCGGCGATCTGGACCTGTCGGAGGCGTCCGCCTTCGCGCTCGACGAGTACGTCGGCATCGCGAAGGGTCACCCGCAGAGCTACCACGAGGTGATCCGCCAGACGGTCACCGAGCCGATGGGGCTCGACCCCGCCCGCGTCCACGTGCCGAACGGCTTCGCGGACGATCTCGCGGCGGCCTGCGAGGAGTACGAGGCGTCCATCAAGGCCGCCGGGGGCGTCGACCTGCAGTTCCTCGGCGTCGGTTCCAACGGGCACATCGGGTTCAACGAGCCGACCTCGTCGCTGTCGTCCCGGACGCGCATCAAGACCCTCGCCGCCCGGACCGTCGCCGACAACGCGCGCTTCTTCGACTCGATCGAGGACGTGCCGAAGCACTGCCTCACCCAGGGCCTGGGCACGATCATGGACGCCCGCCACGTCGTCCTCGTCGCCACCGGCGCGGGCAAGGCGCACGCCATCGCCGCCATCGTCGAGGGCCCCGTCACGGCCATGTTCCCGGGCTCGGTGCTGCAGTTCCACCAGCACGCGACCATCGTCGTCGACGAGGACGCGGCGTCCGAGCTCGCCCTGAAGGACTACTACAAGGCGACCTACGCCAACCTGCCCGACTACCAGCGCCTGGACCTCTCATGATCCTCGCCGCGGACCGGATTCTCTTCCCCGACGCGGACGCCCCCGCCGCCGGCTGGCTGGAGGTCGAGGGCGACCACGTGGTCGCGGCCGGCCTCGGGTCGCCGCCGCGTCCGGCGGACGAGCACCTCGACGGGATCGTGGCGCCGGGGTATGTGGACGTGCACTGCCACGGCGGCGGCGGGGCGTCCTTCGTGACGGAGGACCCCGACGTCGCGCGGCACGTGCTCGCGGTGCACCTGGGGCGCGGCACGACGACGATGGTGGCGTCCCTGGTCACCGGGTCGATCCCCGACCTGGCCCGGCAGACGGCCACCCTGGCCGGGCTCGTCGAGTCGGGCGAGCTGGGCGGCGTCCACCTCGAGGGCCCGTGGCTGTGCAAGAAGTACAAAGGCGCCCACCCGGCCGACCTGCTGACCGACCCCACGCCCGAGACGGTGGCCGAGCTGGTCGCCGCCGGGCGCGGCGCGGTGAGGATGGTCACCATCGCGCCCGAGCGGCCGGGGGCCATGGACGCCGTCGCGCAGCTCGCCGAGGCCGGCGTCGTGGTCGCCGTCGGGCACACCGACGTCGACTTCGACGCCTGCCAGGCCGCCATCGAGGCCGGCGCCCGCGGGGCGACGCACCTGTTCAACGCGATGGCGCCGCTGCGGCACCGCGACCCGGGCCCCGTGCTGGCCCTGTGGGAGGACCCGCGCGTCTACCTCGAGCTCATCATGGACGGCGTGCACGTGCGTCCCGAGTTGGTGGCGTTCGTGATGGCGACCGAGCCCGGACGCGTGGTGCTGGTGACCGACGCGATGGGCGCGGCCTGCGCGGACGACGGCGACTACGTGCTCGGCGAGCTGCCCGTGGAGGTGCGCGAGGGCGTCGCCCGGATCGCGGGCACCGACACCATCGCCGGCTCGACGCTGACGCTGGACGCCGCGGTGCGGCACTGTGTCGCGGCCGGCGTGCCGCTCGCGCAGGCGGTGCGGTCGGCGACGGCGATCCCGGCCGACTACCTCGGGCTCACCGACGTCGGACGCCTCGCGCCCGGCAAGCGGGCCGACCTGGTCGTCCTCGACGAGGAGCTCCAGGTCACGCGGGTGCTGCAGCGGGGACGCTGGCTGACGGCGTCCGCCTGATCAGTAGGGCGAGGGTGGCGGCGGCCAGGCACAGGGCCGCCGCCACCAGCCACGCGCTGGAGTAGCTGCCCGTCGAGGTGCGCAGCGCGCCCGAGACGCTCGCCGAGATGCCCGCGCCGATCATGTGCGCGGCGAACACCCAGCCGAAGACGATGCCGGAGTCGGCCAGGCCGAAGTGCTGACGGCAGAGGGCGACCGTCGGGGGGACGGTGGCCACCCAGTCGAGGCCGTAGAAGATGATGAAGATCCACAGGCCGGGGCCGACGTCCGGGCCGAGGACGCGGTCGAGGGCGAACAGGCTGAGGCCGCGTCCGCCGTAGTAGACCGCCAGCAACAGGCGGGAGTCGACGCGGTCGGTGAGCCAGCCGGACGCGATCGTCCCGAAGACGTCGAAGGTGCCGACGATGGCCAGCAGGCCCGCGGCGACCGTGGGGGACATGCCGCCGTCGTGCGCGGCCGGGATGAAGTGGGTCTGGATCAGGCCGTTCGTCGACCAGCCGCAGACGAAGAACGTCGCGGCGAGGCCCCAGAAGGCCCAGGTCCTTGCGGCGGTCTTCAGCGTGCGGAGGGCTGTCGTGACGGGGGACTCGGTGGTGTTCCTGGGCGCCGGGGCGCCCAGCGCGTAGCCCTCGGCGACGCCGTAGGGCAGCAGCGCGCGGTCGGCCGGGTGGTCGACGAGGAAGCGGGCGACGAGGGCGGCGCCGACGAAGGCCAGGACGCACTCGATGCCGACGGCGTACCGCCAGCCCGCGCTCGTCGCGGTCGCGGCGATGACGGGCAGGAAGACCATCTGGCCGGTCGCGTTGGCCGCCGAGAAGATGCCCGTGACCAGGCCGCGGTGGGTGTGGAACCAGCGGTTGGCGACGATCGCCCCGAAGACCAGCGCCATCATGCCGGTGCCGACGCCGATCACGAGCCCCCAGAGCAGCCAGAGGTGCCAGGGCTCGCGCATGACCGTGGTCAGGGCGGACGCGGTGCCGATGAGGATGAGCGCGGTCGTGACCGTTCGGCGGACGCCCCAGCGCTCCATCAGCGCGGCGGCGAACGGGGCGACCAGGCCGTACAGGACCAGGTTCACGGTGACGGCGCCGGAGGTGGTTGCGCGCGTCCAGCCGAACTCGCTCTCGATGGGCTCCAGCAGGACGCCGATGCTTGACCGGAAGGCCGCCGCGGCCACCAGGGCGCCAAGCGTGACCGCGGCCACGATCCAGGCGGGGTGGACGCGGGGGGCGCGCGGGTCGGTCGTCATCGCAGGAGTCTTGCACGCCCAGGGGCGGGTGTCGCGGGGTCCGGGGCCCGCGAAGGGGGAGAATCCGACGCCAGACGCAAACCCTGGGCCGGATCCTCGGCGTGTCGTCGGCCTGGCGTCGGGTTCCCCCCGCTCGGCGCGGTCAGAGGGTCAGGTCGCCGGCGCAGTCGAGGCGGACTAGGCCGTCGTCCAGCAGGGACGCCAGCGCGCGCTCGGCCTGTGTTGGGTCTATGGACCAGGCGCTCAGAACCCGGGGTCGGGGGACCGGGGCGTCGGCGTCCCGGAGCACGGCGAGCAGTGCGCCGCGGCACTGGCGGTCGGTGCCGGCGTACGACTGGGGGCGGCGTCCCGGGGCCTCTGGCTCGGGGTAGCCGGCGGCCCGCCAGGCGCAGTCGGCGGCGACGGGGCAGCGGCCGCAGACGGGGCGTCCGGTGGCGATGCAGAGCTGGGCGCCCAATTCCATGGACGCGACGGCCCAGAGGGCGGCGTCCGCGGGGGCGTCCGGGAGCCAGGCCTCGGCGCGTTCGCGCTCGGCGGCGGTGAGGGTGGAGCCGGGGAGGGCGGCGCCGCCGTCCAGGCGGGCCAGGACGCGGCGGACGTTCGTGTCGAGGACGGCG
>Ga0075152_10002243_pt1 | contig 13756 bp, 8 predicted proteins | sample JI61114C2DNA_FD_70964 | JGI IMG/M metagenome (GOLD analysis project Ga0075152, IMG submission 70964) | Wastewater effluent complex algal communities from Wisconsin, to seasonally profile nutrient transformation and Carbon sequestration -... | ecosystem: Engineered > WWTP > Effluent > Algae...
AAACCTCATTTTCTCCTTTTCTCTGCGGTTAGAAATATTTCACGCAAAGCCGCAAAGGAGCAAAGATGCAAAGTAAAATACATTCTCTGCGAAACCTCATTTTCTCCTTTTCTCTGCGGTTAGAAATATTTCACGCAAAGCCGCAAAGGAGCAAAGATGCAAAGTAAAATACATTCTCTGCGAAACCTCTCTTTCTCTTGTTCTCAGCGGTTAACAAAATGATTGTTTCACGCAAAGTGCGCAAATGAGCAAAGGCGCAAAGTTTCTATAGCAAACTGCATTTACATATTTTTAGGTAGTGCAAGCAGATTTGCCATTAAACGGTATGCTCCGGGAACTCCTGCCGGCAACTGCCTGAAGAATACCAGGCTGGCATACACGAAATTTCCTTTGCCATATTTTGCAATAGCCAGGCTACCATTACTCTGAGTGCCACCTTTATCATTCATACCCAGCGGCATTACAAAATTTTCACCGGGTTTTACTACCTGGTAAGTGCTTCTTTCCTGAACCCAATTTTCAAAATCTTTTCCGGTAATTTTATTCGGATAATTCAATGCAGGATGACCCGGCAATAAAAATTCCACCGGGGCATCTTCCTCTGTTACCCTTGCACCCGATTCTATCGCAAACGGATAAGGGCCCGCCACAATTTTCTTCTGGCCCACAAAATTACTTTTAAGATACTGAACAATTAGATTCCCACCATTCTTGACATACCTGTTTAATATGTCATTCTTATTACTCAGGTATTCATGTATGTTATATGCCCTGATTCCTGTTATTATTGCATCAAATTTCAACAGGTTCTCATCTGTAATATCCTCTTCTGTTAAAACACTCACTTCATATCCCATTGCTTCCAGCGCTTGCGGAATTTTATCACCAGCGCCTGCAATATAACCAATCAGCCTACCCTTTGTTTGCAGGTCCATTTTAATAACCCTTGCCTGGTCGTAATAATTGTAATAAATATCAGGTATATGATCGTAACTTATTTTTCTTAGCGAAAAGAACTGGTGTTCATACAATGATGGAGCCGACAAAACTCCACCCGCGAGTACTGTGCTGTTGCTCTTTACAGAATCGCTGTTTATAATTACATCAACATCAGTTGATGAGCCCTTTTTATAATTCACAACCGAATCAAAAGCCAGTACTTCCCTTCCATTATACCTGCATACAAACCTTACTTTATCATTCAGCAGTGTATTTGTCCGGATGCTATACCGAATGGTTTTTTGCTGCTTTTTTACATCATTGCGAAAGATCAAAATAGAAGGACTGCTATTGATGAATACCGGGTTAACCATTTGTACGGGCTGGTATAATTCACCTTTAACCGGGTCGGTATATTTATACAGAACCGGTTTTTGAAACTGGTAGAGTTTACCCGCAACCGTTACATTAAATATTGCATGATACCCGTCGTTTTCTGCTTTTCCAATTTGCCCGGGAGATGCAACTTCATAAGTACCTCCCTGGATACCGCGTTCAAGCCAGTAGGGCTGTGTAGACTGTTCATTACCCGGAATTTTTATTGCAACCGGTTTAACATTATTTTCATTTGCCTTCATGTTTTCAAAAAGGTAATTGCTTCCAAAAAGAATTACTTCAATTTTCTCAACCGGCACACCTGTCCGGTTATTAAAAGCAATGGTAAATTTTGCACTGTCGCCAATAACATTTAACTGGTTTTGTGCTGTTACTTCCATAAAAAGCCCGCTGCATGCTTCAATTAATTGCTTAACCTCTTCCAGTTTTTTAATCTTCCAGTTACTTACCGGCAGATTATTTATTTGTGTGTATAATGCGGCAAGTGCAGGAACTGATAAAACCGGCCTGTCTGGTTTGTAATTATTAATGATTTCATTAATTGCAGAACCAAGAGCAGCGCCTCCGGTGATCCTTGCCCAGGTTGTATCTATTCCATCCATCAGGGAATACACAGGCGCATCCCCACCCGTGCTGGAAAAATACTCTATCAACTGGCCACGCCTCCTTGGCCTGCCTTCCCCCTGGCTTTTATGCATAGCCCTCGCTTCTGCGCCTATTTCTCCATAACTCTTTCCAATTACCGGGTTGAAGCCACCGATATCTATTTTCAACTGATCATCACCGGTAGTATTGTTGCTTCCGAAGTTATAGGTGTTCCATAATATTCTTTTTGCCTGCCATGGTTTTACACCTGTAATTAGTTGTTCAGGGAACCTTTTCGGATCAGCGGCAGCAATGAATGCCTCATCCGCAATAATGGCAGATGCAGCGTGATGTCCATGCCCGGCCCTGTTGTCGGGCGGAAACCTTTTTATTATAATATCAGGCTGGTATTGCCTGATCAGCCAAACAACATCAGACAAAATCTTTTCTTTGTCCCAAATAGCCAGTGTTTCATCTGCACTTTTACTATAACCGAATTCATAAGCCCTGGTGAAATATTGTTCGACACCATCAATCCTTCTTGCCGCAATCAGTTCCTGTGTGCGGATAAGCCCAAGATCCACACCTTGTTCATCACCAATAAGATTTTGTCCGCCATCTCCCCTTGTGAGGCTTAAATAAGCGGTCCGGTATAATTTTTCTTTGGCCAGGTATGGCAACAATGAATTGTTTTCATCATCGGGGTGTGCTGCAATATATAAAACAGAACCGAGCACATGCAGCTTTTTAAGATTAACCAATATTTCTGCTGAATTATAAGTTGCAGGCGTTTGAGAAAACCCATGCATAAATAATAATAAAAAGCAAACAAAAAGTAAAATTCTATTCATAAAAAACTGGTTGAATATACGAATGTAAGGATTTGACAGACAGATACCTTACCGTTTATATAACTTGCTGCTATTGTTACCTGGTTGCTTTCACTTACCGGCTACAAAAAAATCCAGGCCATAAATCTGTTGTGAAATTATATGATAAAGAAGCTTTAAAAAAAGAAAATTTATATTTGACCAAACTGTATAGATGAAGATTTTAAATAAAGGCGCACTTTTCATAATATACCTGCTTTCCTGTTTTTACAGCCATGCACAGTTACCGGTTGTAAATTATACACAACAGAAAAAAATCACCTGTAACAATGCTGCTGTAGTAAGCGCCCATACACTGGCCAGCAAAGCAGGTATACTAATTCTAAAAAAAGGAGGCAATGCATTTGATGCTGCCATTGCCACACAACTTGCTTTGGCAGTTGTATATCCCGGTGCAGGAAACCTGGGTGGTGGCGGGTTCCTGGTGGCACATTTAAAAAATGGTAAAAATATTTTTCTTGATTACCGGGAAAAAGCGCCTGCTGCTGCTTATAGAGATATGTACCTTGACAAAGATTCAGTGCCTGTTCCTGCCCTTGCACAAAAAGGCCACCTTGCCAGTGGTACGCCCGGTACAGTTGCCGGATTATTTGCCAGCTTGAAATATGCCAAACTTGCATTCAGTACCCTGGTAGACCCTGCAATTACACTGGCAGAACAAGGGTTCCGGATAACAGCCATGCAGGCACAATCCTTGAATGAATCAAGGAATATTTTCCTGCAGGTGAACAGGAACCCAACCGCATTTGTAAAAGACAGCTTGTGGAAAGCCGGTGATATTTTAAAGCAACCCGAACTGGCAGCAACTTTAAAAAAGATACGCAACAAAGGTTTAAAGGAATTTTATGAAGGCAGCATAGCAAAACAGATAGAGCAGGAAATGCGATCCGCCGGCGGGATCATCAGTTTACATGACCTGGAAAATTATAAGGCTGTGCTCCGCGAACCAGTTGATTTTGATTATAAAGGGTACAGGGTTATCAGCGCCGCTTTACCCAGCAGCGGAGGGGTTTTGCTTAACCAAATGATGAAAATGGTTGAAAAAAAGAATATTTCAGCCCTTGGTTTTCAAACAGCCGAAAGCGTGCAGTTAATGGTTGAAATTGAAAGAAGGGCTTATGCCGACCGGGCATATTTCCTGGGCGATGCAGATTTTATAAAAGTGCCTGTTAAAACACTGGTAAGCCGCAATTACTTACAGCAACGCATGAACGATTACATTCCGGGCAAAGCAGGAAGCAGTAAAATAACAGGTAGCGGTAAAATTTATGAGAGTGAAGAAACCACACATATCAGCATTATAGATAATGAAGGCAATGCTGTAGCTGTTACAACAACACTGAATGACAGTTATGGAAGCCGTGTTGTGGTATCCGGTGCCGGTTTTATCCTTAACAATCAAATGGATGACTTTAGCATAAAGGAAGGTTACCCGAATTTATACGGGGCAGTTGGAAATGCAGCCAATGCCATCGCTGCCAATAAACGAATGTTAAGCAGTATGACACCTTCCATTGTGCTTAAAAACAATCAGCCATACATCATAGCCGGAAGCCCCGGTGGAACAACCATTACAACAACTGTTTTTCAAACCCTGCTAAATATCCTTGAATTCGGGTTAAGCCCGGAAGATGCTGTAAACAAACCCAAGTTTCACCACCAATGGTTACCCGATATCATTCATACGGAAAGTTCATTTCCCGTTAGTGTAACAGATCAACTGAAACAAATGGGATATACTGTAACGCCAAGGTTGCCCATTGGCCGTACAGAACTGATCGTTGTAAATAAATCTCATGCAAAAAAAATAACCGCTATTGCAGACAGCCGGGGTGATGATGATGCTGAAGGATATTGATTTTACATCGTTTATTACTGTATTTTTACCCCTGCTTTTTTATAAACACTCAAAAACTATATGAAGTTTTTTATTTCTGCAACTTTCCTGGTATTTCTTTCCTTAACTGCTTCTGCTCAAACCAGGATAGCCATCAAAGGAGGATTCAATTATTCCACTGCCAGGATATATACCGGCGAAAACAAACAGTCAACTGGTTATATGCCTGGTGGTAACCTGGGAATTCAGTTAAAAACATTTTTTGAAGGCCCCCTGCATTTTTCACCGGTGGTTTCTTATCAAACCCGTGGTTTTGTAACCCGATCGAAGCTTACTGATGATAAAACAAGCAATTTCATTCATTATATAGACCTTGCCCCGTTATTAAGCATAGACATGAAAACAGCCAAAAAGAACAGTTTTGTATTCAGTGCCGGCCCTGTGGCAAGCCTGGCTATTGCCGGCACAGAAAAAGTAACGGTTAATGGTATCAGTACTTCTTCCAAAATGCGATTCAGCACAACAGGAAATTATGGCTTATTTGATTTTGCCATCCAGGCTGGTGTTGGTTATCATTTGAAGAAAATATATTTTGAAGCAATTTATCAATATGGCCTGGCCAATATAAACAACAATGTTGCTGCGGATTTTAAAAATATCCGCAACCGGACCCTCAGCCTAAATCTTGGATATTATTTTAAATCTTATGAGTAACGGGCTATTTAATTAAAAACCCTGTTTTGTACACATATTTAAAATATATCACAAAAAAAGGCATTGAATTTGTGTGTACAGGCCGATTGGCTATTTTTACATATAATTACTTGTGCTACGCAAATCCCTGAAAATATTAAAACGAATTTTACTGGCAATAATTCTTTTATTGCTGTTATTATATATAGCACTTCATTTCTCACCCGTTCAAACATGGGTTGTTAAACAGGTAGCATCCGCATTTTCAGAAAAATTGCAGACAAAGGTTACCGTTAACAAAGTGGATGTCTCATTTTTCAACAACTTAGATATTGAAGGGGTTTTGGTTGAGGACCGCAACCAGGATACGCTTTTGTATGCCGGTGTAGTGAAAGTGAAACTTACAGACTGGTTCTTTTTCAAAGACAAGATCACCCTGCATGCTGTATCACTGAACAACGCAGTTGTTAATATGCAACGGACAGATTCTGTGTGGAATTACCAGTTCCTAGTTGATTACTTCTCTCCTGCTAAAAAAAGCACATCAACCAGTAAAGGAATTGAATTTGACCTAAAAAATATTGAACTTAACAACATCCGGTTTAACAGTATTGACAAGTGGGCTGGACAGGGAATGGTTGTAAACATCAAAAAAGCTTCCATTGATATGGAAGGAATCCGGTATGATAAAAAACAGGTGATCATAAATAGTGTTTACCTGGCAGACCCTGTTTTCACCCTGACTGATTTTAAAGGCAGGAAACCTCCCAAAAACGGGCTACCTGCAATTATTGAAAACATCGGGCAGGGAATGCCATTCAGGTGGAATAATTCCGGATGGATGGTTACAATGAATCAGCTGCAATTAATAAACGGTGCTTTTAAAAACGACCAGGAAACAAACAGGCAACCTTATCCTAATCAATTTGACGGGCAGCACATTTCATTTCATTCATTATCCGGTACCATTGGCAATCTCATGTTTCAAAATGATACACTCTGGGCCAATATTACATTGTTGGGTAAAGAACGAAGTGGCCTGGAAATAAAAAAAATAACAACTGATTTCAGGATAACGCCGGAGATTATGGAGTTTAGAAACCTTGACCTGGAAACCAATAACAGCCGCATCGGGAATTATTATTCGATGAGCTACACTGACTTCAACAAGGATATGAAAAATTTTCTCAGCGATGTTAAACTGGATGCAAGGCTTACCAAAACTGTGCTGAGCAGCGATGACCTGGCGATCTTTGCACCAGCATTGCTTAAGTGGAAAAGAACATTTTATTTAGATGGTAATGCAAAAGGTTCCATCGATAACTTCTCAGCAAAAAAACTAAAAATAAAAAGCGGGAATACATCCATTGACGGGGATATTGCCATGAGAGGTTTACCGGATATCAACAGCACTTTCATTGATTTAAAAGCAAACAGTTTTCAGACAAATTACAATGAGCTGGTTTCCATTTTACCCGAACTAAAAAAGATTACACAACCGCAATTGAGTAAACTTGGCAACATCAATTACAAAGGTAATTTCACCGGCTTTCTGAATGATTTTGTTACCTATGGAACCGTTTCCACCAACCTGGGAGTTATTGTTGCAGACATCAACATGAAACTGCCCAAAAATGAAACACCCATTTATTCGGGAAAGATCGTTACACAAGGATTTAAACTCGGGCAATTTCTTGATCATGATCAGCTTGGTACTATTTCATTGAACGGAAAAGTTGTTGGCAGGTCGTTCAACCTGGAAAAACTGCAGGCAAACTTCGATGGAACAATCAGTCAGCTTGAATACAACAATTATAATTACAGGAACATTTCAATTAATGGTGATTTTAAGAAAAATCTTTTCACGGGGCACCTTAATATTGATGATCCCAACCTGAAGATCAACAACCTGGATGGAACGTTAAGCCTATCCGGAAAAGAAATTGCATTTAACCTGGATGCTGATCTGCAATACGCCAATTTAAAGAATATACACTTCACCAAAGATAGTTTTGAATTAGCCGGTTTGTTCAGCCTTAATTTTACCGGAAACAATATTGATAATTTCCTGGGAAGTGCACGGATATACAATGCGAGCCTGAATCATGATTCTACCCGGCTGTCTTTCGATTCCCTGCTATTGTCGTCGCAAATAAAAGATGGTAAAAAGTATCTTTCCCTGCAATCCAATGAAGTAGATGCAGAAATTGCCGGCAAATTCACCATCATGGAATTACCGGACGCTTTCCGGGTATTCCTGAGCCGATATTATCCAACCTATATTAAAACACCGGCTTACTGGGTAAAGGACCAGGATTTTACCTTTGACATTAAAACAAAAAAAATAGATGAATACCTTAAGTTATTTGACAGTAAGCTGAATGGACTAAATTATGCAACCATCAACGGCAGTTTAAATCTTGCCAATTACGATCTGAAAATAAATGCAAAAGTTCCCGAATTTGAATACGAAGGAAAAAAATTCTTTAACATAGACCTAAAAGGTAACGGTAACCGTGACACGCTGATTACAGATATTGCGGTTGATGATATTTATATAACAGACAGCCTTCATTTTCCGGGCACAAAATTACATGTAAGGTCTAACAACGATATATCAGATATACATCTAAAGACGAGTGCAGGAAATACGCTGAATGATGCCGAGCTAAATGCAAGCATACAGACATTATCTGATGGCGTTAAAGTACATTTTTCCCCTTCTTCTTTTATTATCAATAATAAAAAATGGGAACTTGAAAAAGACGGGGAGCTTACCGTAAGAAGAAATTTTATTGATGCCAATGAGATCAAATTTGTTCAGGATAAACAGCAGATCGTTATTTCAACTGAACTGGATGAATTAACAGATGAAACACATATTGTAGCAAAACTCCAGAACCTGGATATCGGCGATTTTATTCCATTTGCATTCAGCAACCCTTCGTTAAAAGGTATTCTTACAGGTACAGCCATGGTACGGGACCCTTTTGGTAAATTCGGTATAGAATTTAAAGGTATTGCCGATAGTTTTTCCATGAATAATAAATACATCGGCAAGGTTGATATGGATGCCAGTGCGAATACAGTTACCGGTGAGGTTACGATCAATAATGTAAGCGCCGATGAAGGCGATTTTAAATTCAACATAAAAGGCCGTTATAATTACAAGGATTCTACCGGAAATGCTATGGGTTTTGACCTGATGTCGGAACGGCTGGACCTTAATTTACTGGAGCCATACCTCGGCTCCATATTCAGCAAAATGAATGGTGTTGCAAAAAGTAACCTGAAATTATTCAGCGATGGCGGACACCAATACCTTACGGGCGATGCCACAGTAGAAAACGGAGCGCTGGTAATTGCTTACACGCAATGCAAGTATCTTTTTAACAATGAAACGATCACATTCAGAAAAGATGAAATAGACCTTGGTACCATTAAATTAAAAGATACACTGAACAACGAAGGCAGTATCAGCGGCAAAATGTACCACAACTTTTTCAATGCATTTTCATTTGATAACATACGTTTTGAAACATCAAAAATGCTGTTGTTAAACACCACCAAAAAAGACAACAGCCAGTTTTACGGAAATGTTATCGGTTATGCCCGGATGTCGCTGAATGGTCCGGTTACAAACCTGAAAATGAGTATAAACGGGCAACCCAGTTCATTCGACAGCAGTCACATTTATTTACCCACAGGTACAGTAAGCAAGGAAAGCAGTGATCTTGGTTACATTGAATTTATCCAGTTTGGTACTGAAGTGGAAGATTCTGGAAGAGTTAACCAGTCAACTAATATTGTTGTTGACATGAGGCTTACAGCTAACCCTGCCTGTAAGATTGATGTTATCCTGGATGAAGAGACCGGTGATATCATCAAGGCAAGAGGTAGTGGCACCCTGGATATAAGGGTTGGCAATAAAGAGCCACTCAGTATCAGGGGAACATATGTAATATCAGCCGGGGAATACATTTTCAACTTCCAGACCTTCCTGAAAAAACCGTTTATACTTAACCGTGGTTATATTACCTGGAATGGCGATCCTGCCATGGCGGTAATTGACCTGGACGCAAAATACATTGCACAGGATGTTGACCTGAGCAGCCTGAGCCGCCCGGTAAACAACATCAGTTCAAATTCCGGGGTGAGGCAGAAATCAGATATTACCATCATTTCTCACCTTTCAGGCAGCCTGTCAAAACCAAACATAACTTTTGAATTTCAATTACCTGACCAAAGTGATCTGAAGAGAAATGATTTTATAGTTAAAAAACTGGAGGATTATAAAAATGATGCCAATGAAATGAATAAACAGGTTGCCAGCCTGCTATTATTCAATACATTTATCACCGACGGCCAGAATTTCCTTAGCGGAGAGAATATTTTATCACAGGCAACCAGTTCCATTGGTGGAATGGTTAGCGGTTGGCTGACAAACTTATTCAACAAAGAACTTTTAAAAGCTACAAACGGGATACTCTCCACTTATGTAGACATTAACCCTACTGTAAATTTACAACTAAGCCAGTTACAGGCAACTGTAAAAGCCGGACTGAAAATATTTCTGAGTAACAGGATATACTTTTTAATCGGCGGAAATCTTGATTACAATAACCCATATACGCAGTTGAACAGGAAAGGTTTGTTAACCCCGGATATTACCATAGAGTGGCTTTTGAATAAAGACGGTTCATTGCGTGTAATCGGTTTTAACCGAACAAGCACCGACATTACTACAGGCCAGCGAAACCGATCGGGTATTCAATTATCTTACCGGAAAGATTTCAATAAATTGTCTGACCTTTTTAAAAGCAAAGCAAGGCTGGAAGCTGAAGATGCAAAAAGAGCAACCAGGGTTAAAATTCAGCCTGAAAATTAGTTGGCTCAATTTAAATAGATCAACGGAATGTTTTCTTTTTAACAGCTACCCTGTTATTATTTCTTAACATCAGGATAAAAGTACCCAACAACATACATGTACTGCTCATAACCCAAAGCCAATAACCGGATTTATAGGCAATAACCTGGTGACTTCCGCCATTTTCGTTATCAACCACTGTATCAATCAATAAGAAAAAAAGTGACAGCAGGAAAGCAAAAACACTCAGGAACATCGACATTTTCAGGTTCTTCTTCAACAAAAGCCATGCTGCAATTAAAAGCGGATTTGCCAGCCATGACAAGCCTGCAGCACCCGAAAATACAGCGGCCCAACCTAATAAAAAAACCATGGCCGAATCACTGCAATGTGTAGTTGTGCAAAAACATTTTTGAGTAAGGGATAATACAAATAAAAAGATGCTGGAAAGGAGAATTATCTTTTGTAGTTTTTTATCATCCACTTTTTTATATATCTTTTTTACACTGTAAAATAACAAAATAAAAAACTGGCATGAAATGTTTTTAACTAAAATCCCGGGATTTAAATATGATAAATGAGTTTATAAAAAGATTCTTTAAATGAACTTAAGTGATTTTAATATCAATAAAACGCCGGCTGTTACCCCAATCACACCAGATAAAAACAAATACAATTTCATGTTTTTATTTACGGGTATTTTATAAATCTCTCCGTCTTTCAGGATTTTCGTATCCTTTGTCATCATGGCTTTAAAACAATAAATGCCTATAAAGATCAAGACTGTTCCCAGCCCGGCCAGGTAATTTATTCCTTTCATGAAAATACATGTATGATGAAACTATATGCTTCAAATACAGCTTCAGTTAAATGAAAAAGGCTTTGTAAAAAACAACCTATATTAAGTCTATATATTACCGTTAGTACTTACGGGAAATTTATCAGCATGCATTACTTTTTCAAAAATGCTGAATACATCCATACTGATTTTTCCTGTGCACGTATATAGTCGCTCATCAGCGCATTAGTTCCTTCATCTCCTGTTTCACCAGACAATGCAAGCAATGTCCGCTGAAGTGTAATGATCACTTTAAAAGAAGCCAAAATACCTGAAACTGCTTTTATTCCGTCAGCTACCTGTGGACTTTCAGCTATTTCAGACATCTTTTTATATTCTGAATAATTATGAATGGGAGTATGGCCAAGTGTCAATATCCTTTCTGCTATTTCATCTATTTTAAGCAGCAGGTCGTTATATAGTTCTTCAAATTTAACGTGAAGTTCGAAAAATTTATCCCCTTTGATATTCCAGTGATAACCCCTCACATTCTGGTAAAAGATTGAATAATTTGCAAGTAACACGTTTAATTTACCCGCTAATTCCAACGATTTTTTATTGTCAAGCCCTATTGAATTTAAATTTTTCATATAATGAAATTTAATTTTTTACGATCAGGCTTTCCCGTTATACTAATATATTACCCCTATTTCCTGCATTCACTTACAGCCCGTTCAATATCTCATGCCCCAGTTTATCACGTTTGGTAAAAAGATATTTTTCATTGTGCTTATTGGGCTTCATTTCAATTGGTACTGTATCAACCACTTCCAGTCCGTAACCCAGTAAACCGGCACGTTTTTTAGGATTGTTACTGATCAGTTTCATTTTGCTGATACCCAGTTCACGCAGTATCTGGGCACCTACCCCATAATCACGTTCATCCATACCAAAACCTAAATGAAGGTTTGCTTCTACCGTATCCATTCCCTGTTCCTGCAGTTTATATGCTTTCAGTTTATTGATCAACCCGATACCCCTGCCTTCCTGGTTCATATATAAAACCAGGCCTTTGCCTTCGGCTTCAATCATTTTCATAGCATGGTGAAGCTGTTCCCCACAATCGCAACGAAGTGATCCTAAAATATCACCTGTCATACAACTGCTGTGTACCCTCACCAATACCGGTTCATCTTTTTTCCATTCGCCCTTTTTCAGTGCCATGTGAATTTCACCGGTAGTAACCTGCATATATGTAATAAGTTCGAACATGCCATATTTGGTTGGCATTTGAACCCTTACTTCTTCTTTCACCAGTGACTCTGTTTTCAACCTGTATGCAATCAGGTCTTTGATTGATATGATCCGTAGTTGGAATTTTTCAGCAATTTCCATCAGCTTTGGCAGCCTGGCCATGGTTCCGTCTTCAGCAATGATCTCCACCAATACACCTGCAGGTTCAAAACCAGCAAGGCGCGCCAAATCAATGGTAGCTTCGGTATGCCCTGATCTCCTTAAAACACCACCTTTTTTTGCACGCAGCGGAAATATATGCCCGGGCCTTCCAAAATCTTCAGGTTTTGTATCGGGGTTTATCAGTGCCTGGATCGTTTTAGCCCTGTCTTGCGCAGAAATACCGGTTGTACAACCATTACCCAGCAAGTCGATACTAACTGTAAAAGCCGTTTCATGTAAAGATGTATTGTCAGATACCATGGGCTGCAGGTTCAATGCCGTGCACCTGTCTTCTACTAACGGAGCGCATATGAGGCCTCTGCCATGGATACTCATAAAATTGATGATCTCCGGGGTAACATTACGGGCAGCAGTAACAAAATCACCCTCGTTCTCCCTGTCTTCATCGTCTACTACTATCACCATTTTCCCGTTCTTAATATCTTCAATGGCATCTTCAATTCTGTGTAACATAATATAACTTTATATGCAAAGTTAACAAGGTTTACCATTGCGGTATTTTATGTTTTCGCTTCTCGAAAACCTGTATCAGGCGATATCATATTGATATTTTTTTAATATGTATATTTTTTTCTGATAAGCAGCAACTTATTTATTCAGACTGCCTAATAATTTGTTAAAAGAATGTTAGCCTCAATTAGCAAATAATTTGCTTTCTTTGCCAACGTAAAACCAAACTAATATGAACTTTAAGAAAATTTTACCCCTTATCATTGCCTTATTCGCAATGCCCGTATTAATACAGGCACAGGTAACTACCAGTAGTATATCGGGAGTTGTGAAAAACAAAAGCGGCAATGCCCTGCCGGGAGCCACTATTACTGCCGTTCATGAGCCAACTGGTACTGTATATTCTACCATTGCCCGTACAGGTGGCAGGTTTGATATTAACAACATGAACCCGGGCGGCCCTTACACCATTACTTCCACCTTTGTTGGTTTTGAAGTAGAAAAAAGGGACGATGTTTTCCTGCAACTGGGAGATGTTCAACGTGTTGATTTTGTAGTTTCTGAAAAAGCGACCAGCCTGGAAGCTGTTGTTGTTGCAGGAACACGGAGCATTTCTAAAAACAATAATGAAACACAGATCAGCCGGGCAAAGTTAGCTGTATTGCCAACCATTGGCAGGAACCTGAATGATTATGTACGATATACCCCGCAAACAAAAATCACTTCAACCGGCGGTATTTCAATAGCCGGCCAAAATAACCGGTACAATGGATTTTTAGTAGATGGTGCGGTTAATAATGATGTATTTGGTTTGAGCGAACAGGGAACAAATGGCGGAAGGGCCG
>Ga0075152_10002244_pt1 | contig 13743 bp, 11 predicted proteins | sample JI61114C2DNA_FD_70964 | JGI IMG/M metagenome (GOLD analysis project Ga0075152, IMG submission 70964) | Wastewater effluent complex algal communities from Wisconsin, to seasonally profile nutrient transformation and Carbon sequestration -... | ecosystem: Engineered > WWTP > Effluent > Algae...
AATTGATTTAGCGGTTTCAAATCCCAATACACTTCCGGTCACCTATCAGTACTTCAACATCAAACGATACAATACTGTAAGTGGAGAACATGAACTCAACTATCGCTATAAACGAATTTATGCGGGTGTTGGCGTTATGTATTTGTTGTCGAAAGTGCAAACCGGAACATCGTCTAATGAAATTAAATTATGGAGTCCGGATGCCACAGTTAAACTAGGATACAAAATTCCAAAGGCAGAAATTAGTATTGACGTTTGGTATAAATACAACGGAAAAAAACTGCTTTATTCTATCAACAGCAGCATTCAAGCGGGAACTAGAGGCGATTATCACAGTTTAAATATTTCAGTATCAAAATCATTTTGGAAAAACAGAATTCAACTGACGGTTGGAGGTAAAAATTTACTAGGTGTTACAAATGTGAATGCGCAGAACGTATCGGCCATAGGACATAGTTTCAGTGGCAGCAGCACACAAGTGAATTGGGGAAGAACTTTCTTTTGTAGTCTAGCTTTTGAATTCAGCAAATAAGACATAACATGAACAAACTAATTATATATTTTTTCCTTGCGCTTTCACTCAGCAGCTGCTTTAAAGAAAAGCCGATTAAAGCACCTACAAACAATATCGGAACTCTCTTTACAGCAAATATGGGATCCGACTATAGTAAACAACTTTATTTCAATGTGCAAAATGGATTATTTATTGACTCCAACTCTCGCTACGACTATGACTTAGCCTTTGATTGTGATGCCAATAAATTCAACATCTGGTTAAATGGCGCTAAACTTATGCAAGCTGCACGCACAGGTAAAACCAGTATGAACGAAGTGAAACCTGAAGACACGCTTTCGTTGGAATGGCATGTTGAATTTGGCTATGGCCTAGCCGATTCAAATGCGATAGGCAAATGGGGCAACTATCCGCAATCCGACAAAAAAGTATTCGTATTGAATTTAGGAACAGATGAATCTGGCAATGGGTTTGGGTATAAGAAGATGCAAGTTGGCGATTTTAACGGAGGCTATCAAATTACTTTTGCGAACTTAGATGGCACCGAAGAATCAAGCGCTTTTATTCCCAAAAACAGTGATGTGAATTTCACCTATTATTCTATTACATCAAAAAGCATTAAAAACATAGAACCCTCAAAAGACATATGGGACTTACAATTTACGGAGTATAGCACCTATTTCTATAAAGAAAAACTTCCCTACAAAGTCACTGGTGTGCTTACCAATCCTTATAAAACGAATGCGTATTTAATGGACTCCATTTCAGATTTCACAACTATAAAATTGGCGAACGTGGATAACTCAAAATTCACCCAAAAGCGCGATGGTATTGGTTATGAGTGGAAACAGTATGAATTTGGATTCTATACAGTAAAAATAGGATATAATTATATTGTAAAATCAGATGATAAATACTTTAAACTTAGAATGATTGACTTTTACGATAGTAATGGAAACAAAGGCTATCCGAAGTTTGAGTATGAAGAATTAAAATAATGCTATTTCAATTTAGCTTTCACTTGTTCAACTAATTCAGGAACAATGTTCAAGGTATACACCAATCCAATAAAGCAAGTAAGCACAGCAGTTGATCGAATAATGATATTCACAATAGGGTGAAATACTTCAGGAATAAGGGAACACGCAAAAAAAGTAAATACAATTACTCCAGCAACTTTGAGCGTATTCCATGAAAAGGGCTGAATTTTAAAGAACTTCCAAATCAAGAAATATTTGGAGATATTGAAAAGCAAAGCTGAAAATGCAGTGGCCAATGCAGCTCCTTCCATTCCAAAAAGAGGAATGAAAATAAGATAGTTCACCATAGCAACTACAAAAAGACCAAGTAGCAAGTAGGTCATAAAGTGATACTTATTCGAAGTGTATAAAATGGAGTCGTTACTTCCGGTAGCCATATTTATAAGGGTTCCAAGACTAATAATAAATACAATGTTTTTACCAAGCGAATAGTCTTTATCCGGCATTAACGCAAACAATGAAGACAAATTGAGATTCACAAGAAGAAATAGTAAACCACCCGCCAAGAAAAGATACTTCGCAGATTTCAAATAAATATCTTCTACATTTTTCATATCGTTTTTGGCGATACTATTGGCTATTTGTGGAAGTACAATTTTTTCCAATGCATTGAATGGCGCTTCAACAATAGTGGCTACAAAGGCGGCAATGGAATATATACCAATAATATCTAGGGCATTCAACCCGGCCTGCTTAGGCTTATACATTCCCAACATTACTGTATCCAAATACTTCAAGCCCAAAGAAGATAATGATGCAACGCTCATAATTAGCCCGTAATTCAGCATTTCACGGATGTTCTGCTGTTGAAGAAAGTATCGATCAACATTGAGTTTTGGATTATCGCGCCAAAACAAATACACGATCAATGAAAGGAATTGCATCCCGTAAATTCCAACAAAAAGCGTAATGAACTGATGGAGTGTAATCCATTTTATGAAGTATATAGTGAATAACAGAATCGATACCACTCGAACCAGCACATCATTGATCAAAGCAGGAAATGAAGTGCGGAAAATAGAATATGAATAGGCGATAAGTACATTGATAAATGACAAAAAGAAACTCAGTGGAAAGATGTAGTAGAAATAATCGGTGAACAGCTTAGATTGGTCAATGTATTTTGAAATGATGTAACCCTTCATTAGAAACAGAATGGAGCCAAAAAGCAGAAACCCAATGATAGGGAGTACCAACATGAGTCCGAAAAAGCCATAATGCCCTTTTTCATGATTTCGGAAATGAGGGAAAAATTTTAAGGTAATCACATTCATTCCCAAAGGCATAAAGGTTGCAATCAACGAAGAAAACGAGAAGAGCACGCGGGTTAGGCCAATTTCTTCTTTACTTAAAAAGTGCGGTTGAATAAATAAAAGACTAATAGCTCCCAACAAAAGTCCGGTGTAACTTATCACACTATTTATCAAGCCTTGCCTTTGAATTATTCCCATAGGTGCTACAATAATGAATTATTTCGCTTTAAAAGTACTTTTTTAAAAAATAATATTTGTTTATTTACGACTTTATGAAATGACAAATGAGGGGCAAAGCAAAGCGAGTGTTCATTCACAGCTTGTTTTTTATAAAGGAGTTTCTTCGGTTGACAAGTCGCCAAATAAACCACAGTTTCAGATAACTACTTTGCTCCAAATGTAAAACGAAACGTAAAAATGAGCAGAAAAAGCGAAGCAATCAAAAACTTTATTCCGGTTGCATTAAAACATTATAAGCAGTTATTAAAAAGTTTGATGGCCTTTACAGAGGATAATGTGGCACAAGATATTGTGAACAGTTATACTAACGGTAAAGGACTGCCATACTTAGACCTATTAGAAGTTGTTCCAGGATTTAATGAAACCATTACCGACTTTACCTTCCTTTCATATACTTCTCGCGTAACAGATATCGGCTTTATTAAAGCGATTGCCAAATCTTTCGATAAATGTGATTACCTAGAAATTGGTTGCTTCAGAGGAGAGAGTTTAGTAAACATTTTACCGAACACCAATTCCACAGTAAGTCTCAGCCTCTCAAAGAAAGAAATGCGAGAGATAAATTTACCTGAATATTTGATGGAACCGGAATCTATCCTCGTTAAGCCAAACGAGAAATTGACGCAAATTTATCACAACTCCCTCACCTTCGACTTTGCTTCATTGAACAAAAAATTCGATTTGATTTTTATCGATGGTGATCATTCAACACATGCCGTTAAAATAGACACTGCTAATGCGTTCAAGTTGTTGAAAGATGAAAATTCTATTATTATTTGGCACGACTTCGGCAACAACTATTCTGAACAAAGAAGTGATGTAATTGCAGGAGCATTGATGGGCGCTCCGAAAGAAGCTCATCCGTTTATTTACAGAGTAAGTAATACCCTTTGTGGTATTTACACTAAACGACCGTTAAAAACAATGGCTCCGGATGCTAATTTAGTAATGCCAACGAAGTTGTTCGATGTTACTGTTGCATCAAAAAAAATATAACGATTAGTTCGTAATGAGTGTTTCGCAAAAGAAAATCTATTATACCTACATTCACAATTCATCGTTTGTTAGAGTAGATAAGCGAATATTTGAGGAGCAATTTACTTTGATTAAATGCTTTGAGTTTAATGGTGGAGGAAATTCAGTTATTGTCAATTTCTTTAAAAGTACGATTGACGCAATAATCAATGTACCTAAAGCAGATATTGTCTATTCCTTTTTTGTAGGCTATCACACACTATTTCCTTTCTTGTTGGCTAAACTGCTTGGTAAAAAAGTAGTATGTGCATTGGGAGGAACAGAATGTCATTATTTTCCTGAAATCAACTACGGAAATTATCGTAAACCTGTTTATGCATTCTTTACGCGAAGGAGTTTGGAGCTTGCCGATTTAATTTTACCCGTAGATGAAACATTAATTGATTATCATCTCACCTACATAGATGCCGTTTACCCACACCAAGGTATCATTCCTTTCAACAAGAAACTAAACGGCATAATTGAGGCCTTAAATTGCGGTTTTGAATATAATCTCCCAGAATCAGCGATCATTGAGGCTAAAAGAACGAAGAACAGTTTTATTACAGCTTCTGTTGACTTATCCGGTTTTGATTACTTCCGCAAGGGAATAGATATGATTATTGCAGTTGCTCCGCACTTACCCGATGCTACCTTTACTTTGGTAGGTGATAATTACGATTATACTACTCCCCTACCTGATAATGTAAAAATTGTTGGCCGATTAAGTCAGCAAGAATTGTATAATGCTTTTTTGAGTCACGAATTTTATTTGCAATTGTCCATTGCAGAAGGCTTTCCTAATGCTTTAGCAGAATCGATGTTATATGGTTGTATTCCGATTGGTTCTAATGCCTTCGGAATTCCTGGAATTATGGATAACAAAGGTTATGTTTTAGCAAAAAAAGATACGCAAAACGCTATTGATCTACTCAGAACTGCAATGAATTCTACTGAAAAAGAAAATCAATCATTAGAGGCACATAAGAGCATTAAAAGTAGATTTACTTTTGAAAAGCGAGCTGCTCGTCTCAAAACACTTTTAAATACTTTATGATAACCGGAAGTGGACTTATTGCAAATGCACTAAAGGAATCCTTCAATAACGATGATTCGGTACTTGTTTTTGCAAGAGGAGTATCCAATTCAACTTGTACGGATGACACAGCTTATACAAAAGAGTTTGAAATGATTAGTTCTTTTGCACAAAATGAAGCCAATAAAATATTTGTATATTTTAGTACAACTAGTGTATTTGATACTGAAAAACAGCATACAAAATACGTGCAAGAAAAGCTAAAATTTGAACAGGCCATAGCAAGCTTATTTTCCAAAAGTATAGTTATTCGTCTTCCTATTATTGTTGGAAGAAACAATAATGAAAAACAATTATTCGGTTATCTTTTAAAAGCAATTAAAAACAACGAATACATTCGTGTGCATAAATATGCCGGACGTTATTTAATTGACGTTGCCGACATTTCCGGGATAGTGAAACGAGTGATCGAATTCTATAAAGCCAGTAAGCAAAATGGAAACCTAACTATAGACATCTGTGGTGATCATCCCATTCCAATAACGAGTATTATTACTATGCTTTCTAAAGCAACAAAAACAGAAGCCAAAATCGTTATGGAAGAAAGTGGAACAACCTATTTTGTCGACAACTCAGCGATTAAAGCAATTGTGGAAAATCAGTTATTAAACAAGGATTTTCAGAAAGTATTTAATGATTACTTCCAATAAATCGAATCATCGGGGAATACATCCTCCTTTCCGTTTACTCTCAATGCAAAGCATATCAGAAGCATTACAATTAGATACATTCCCATTACAATCAAATTGAATTTGCTCAAACATTATAATTGCTGCGTCCACACGAGATTCTGAATTATCAATAATAAACTCTACATCTCTAAAAGCAGAATTGAACTTTACATAATAACCTGTCGTTCCATTAATGATATAAAACATTCTATTCTCTCCTTCACTCACAACTGTGTAGGTATCTGAATGATTATCTTTATAATAAACCTGTGCAATTGAATCCGAAATACAAAAATCGTGTACCGTATTCAAATACATACGGATACTATCTGCTTCTTTTGAATGTTCCTTAATTTTAAATTGAACAATTTTTGATGTTCCGGCAATACTACAATACACCGAACAAAAGATACAAATAATAGAAAGATAATACTTCATCAGGGGTCGTTTATACAATAATCAGGACTAAACAATTTTCGATTGCAATATAGCCTATCTGCTATGAAAATGTCAAGCGTATTTATACGGAATTTTTACGTATTTATACGGATAGTGTAAAAAGGTATTTTTACCTAGTTTTACGTAGAAATATTGAACTAAGATTTATACAAACCATTACATTTTGCTAATTTTCAACCTATTACAAATACAAAACACGAATTACTAACCTTTTTGCATCTTTTTACTAGCATTTAACGTAACTTCAAAAAACATTTATTTAACCTCAAAATTATTAAAACATGGATGTATTATCAGTAAATGACGGAGATTTCGTAACACTAAGTGAAGGGGCCGCTTACACAGCTGCATATAGAGATCAATTCCCTAGTATGGATGGTGTTATTAAGGGTCTCTTTGTTGGAAGAAATAAGATTAACTCTTTACTCAATCAAGAAAATGTTGTAGGATTAAGAATTTACTTTGGGTTAAATGAAGAAGGGGTGCCAAATCTTGTAATCGTAGGCGCTAAAGCTACCGGTGACGATGTTACAAGTTTGATTGTTGAAAGATTAAGACCTTGTCCTCCTGTTTGTGGGAGTGGAAATTCTTTGAATGGAAATTAATACAACTCTTAAATTTGTTCAAACTGCAATTTATTCAAGTTTGATTTTAGTGTTAGTCTCTGCGATTAAGTTTAATATTATTCGCAGAGACTATTCTTATTTTTTTTTATTTGTTTTCTCAATCCTTTTTGCAACGCTTGGCGATTATATTTTAAGACCCAAGTGTATTTCTATCAATAACAACACACTTTATAACGTATACTCACTAGTTGAGTTACCATTTTGTGTATTTATTCTTTATCAATTTCATTACAAAAAAATACCAAATATTATCCTCTATGCTATATGCATCATTTACTATTCTGTAGCTTTTTTTGAAATACTTCGATTAGGCATCACGACATCCTTTTACATTACAGTTTACCTCGCCTCGTTTTTTGAAATTGCAGTCTGTATTTACACTCTGTTTGACTTATTGGAAAACCCTAATGAATCACTCATCTACAAATCTGTTCCTTTTTGGTTTTCCATTGGTTTCTTATTCTACAATGCAGGTACAACTTTTTTATTTCTTATCTTGGATAAATTGTATCGTTTAGATCAAAGCTATGCATCAGTGGCTTTCCTAACATTAAATTCCATTTTCTCTATTCTTTTTTATATTTTTCTTGCCATAAGTATCTTATGCTTGAAACCAAAGACTCTCTCCTCTTAATCCTATTTTTCGGCACAAGTAGTCTCATCCTTTTCTTTGGGGGAATGTTGCTTTTTGTATTTAAATACCAACGTAAGGTTTTATTGCATCAGCAAGAGTTAGCTCGAAAAGAAGAAGAAAAGCAAAAAGAATTGCTTCGTGCCGTTATCGAATCGCAAGAAAACACACAGAACTTTATTGCTAAAGAATTGCACGATGGCATTCTCCAAGAAATGGCTTCGCTCCGATTTGGAACTGCACATATATCAAGTCAGCTCAAAAAACATGAATTACCGCTCGATTCAATTGAGCAGTTGAAATCTGACATTGACAATTCCATTAAAAATATTCGTCAGCTTTCGCATAGTATTTTACCTTCTAAGCTGGAAGAAGAAGGTCTTGCTGCAGCACTCAAGAGCATATCGATAAAAATTGATAGTTCAGGAATCATTCAATCTCTCACAACTATTATTGGGACGCCTTTTGAGCAGAACAAAGATATAGAGCTCGCTTTTTTTAGAGTTGCTCAAGAATCAGTTCAAAATGCTATCAAATATGCTGAGGCTCACAACATTGATCTTATTCTCGAGTATACAGAACATAGTTGTAAATTATCTATTAACGATGATAGTAAGGGTTATGATGTCCAGTCATTTGCATCAAACGGAATAGGATTAAAAAACATGCAATCAAGAGCAAAAGTTATTGATGCCAAAATTGAATTTTCTTCAGAATTGAATAAAGGCACAAAAGTAGTCATGGAAAAAATGTATATTTAATGCGAAGATCAATATCAGCATATGCCCATAAATGTAATGGTGGTTGACGACCACACCCTATTCAGAAAAGGACTCATAGCTATTCTATCAGATATCCCAGAGCTTAATATTGTTGGTGAAGCAGAAAACGGAAAGGAATTTCTTTCAAAATATTCCGCAATAAATCCAGATATCATTTTAATGGATATGGATATGCCCGTTTTAAACGGTATTGATGCTTTAGTTAAATTGCGTGAGCGAAGAAACTCACCACCATGTTTAATGATTTCTATGCACAACGAAGAAAAGTTTGTGCTCAAAGCCATAGAAGCCGGAGCAAATGGATACCTCACCAAAGATTCAGATCCTGAGATTATTCACTTAGCGATACAATCTATTATATGTAATGGTTTTTACTTCGATGAGAAAGTAAATCTGTTGTTGGTGAAAAATATGGCCAAAAAGAAAAAAATTGTTCCGAAATTTGAATCAGGAAATCTGGTGCTTAATGCCAAAGAGATTGAGCTCATCAAACATATTGGAGAAGAATTGACCAGTGCAGAAATCGCAGAGAAAATGTTTTGCAGTGTTCGTACTATAGAAGGCATCCGCACCGAGCTCATCAAAAAGATTGGCGTTAAGAATGCTATTGGCTTAACTATTTATGGAATTAAAAGTGGAATTATTGCTGTTTAATTTTCCATCTCAATTATTTTCACTATTCTTATAGTATGTTTATCACTAAAACATATTGTTTTCTTTCTAACACATTTGAAATGTGTTGCTGTTGTTGTCAATAAGCGCAACAGCCATTTCTATTTTTTGCTTTTTTCTTTTTATGGCTTGTTCAAATGAACGTTATAAACGTTTGCTTTCAAAAAAAGCACATTTATATAGCTTTAAAAACAAAAATCATGGCACATATTTGCCCGATTAACGGAGAAAAAATTAACGAACCAACAGTTAGAACAGTTGCAGGAATTGTTGTGATTCTAGCATCAGCAGGTATTTATTTTCAACTTTACTTTATTTTTCTTTTTCTTGGTTACGATTTCTTTGTAAGAGGATTTTATAAGAAAGAATATAGTCTGCTTCGGTTTATTGCGATAAAAATAACTAACCTATTTAACTTTAATGAAAAGCTGATTGATTCAGCGCCAAAGCGTTTTGCGGCAAAAATCGGCTTCTTTTTTTCTATTTTAATTTTTGTATTGTTCCTTCTTCAACAATTTTATCTTGCATTAATAGTAACTACCATTCTGATTCTATGTGCTATTTTAGAATCGGTTTTCGCTTATTGTTTGGGCTGTCAGTTCTATTCCATCTATATTACAACAAAAGACTACTTTCAAAATTCAATAAACCAATAATAAAAAAGCGTTTCTGGATTCAGAAACGCTTTTTTGTGTTTTATCTAATCAAGGTTAAACTTCCTTTTTGAAGTGGCATCTTGTAGCCGTTGATATAGGTGAGATAGAGTTCGTAAACGTATACTTGAGGGTTTTGTAAAACTCCACGGAATTTACCATCCCATTGGAAGTTCATGTCTTTCGACTCGAATACTTTTTCGCCCCAACGATTGAAAACAATCATTTCCATTTCTAACCACACCTTTTTGTTTCCAAAAATTTCGAAGTAATCATTAATACCATCTCCATTTGGAGTAAATGCATTTGGCACATATAATTGATATGTTGGATTAACACGGATTCGAACAGTATCGTATGCTGTACATCCACTATCACTCACCACTGCAACTTCATAAACAATATTGTTTACAGTATTAGAAACAGGATCTTGACAATCGCCACACGTTAAGTAATATGGAGGTGACCAAACTATATCAGCCATATTTCCACCTACTGCATCCAAATGTATTGGAATAGTTTCTCCTAATTCAACCAAGGTATCTTTTGGAGAAGCACTAATATCAAATGTATTACCTATTATAATTACAAACGCAGAGTCTTTCTCGCATCCGTTTTGATCGGTTACTGTAACTGCATAATTTCCTGCACCCAATCCCCCAATATAACTTCCTGTTGTACCATTCTGCCAAACATAATTATATGGAGGTGTTCCACCAGAAGGGAATGTATATACAGAACCATTTTTCAAAGGTTCACACAAAACATCTTTTGTTATTGGATTAATGAATAACTCAGGAATCTGACCCACATTAACCGATGCTGTTGCAGTACATGAATTGGCATCCGTAATTGTAACAGTATAACTTCCTAAAGCTAAGCCTGAAATATCCTCTGTCGTTGAACTATTGCTCCAAGCATAAGTATAATTTGGTGTTGCTCCACTAACAGTTAAGTTTATTGATCCATCTGTTCTACCCGGACAAGTAACTGGCATTGAAACAGAGTTTACTTGAATTGCAGTAGGCTGTCCAACAACAATGGACGTTAACATTGCAGAACACTGCCAAGTATCATACACAGTAACAGCATAAGTTCCAGCACTTAGTCCACATTGATCTTGAGTTGTAGGAAGTGTATTAGACCAAACATAAGAATAAGGTGATGTACCTCCAGTAACCGTTAAATCAATACATCCATTGGCACCACCATTACAGGTAACATTTGTAATAACGTTCGATAATTGTACCTGTGTAGGTTGAGTAATTTCAATGGTATCTAATCCCCATACTCTGCAACCATTTCCATCGGTAACTGTAACAATATATTTGCCCGCTACTTTGTTGGCGATATCTTCAGTTGTTTCAGCACTCGACCATTGATAAGAATAAGGTGTTACAGTTCCTATAACCGTTAAATCAATTGACCCATTATTCCCTCCAAAACATGTTACATCGATTTTGTTGGTATCTAATGCAGATGTTGCAGGAGGAGAAGGAACATTCACTTGAATACTATCGATACAGCCATTTAAATCGGATGTAATAAAGGTATGAGGGCCACTGCTCACCGGTGAAAAACTTCCGTTAAATTGTACTGGCAATATATAGTCGTAGGTATAGGCATAGCCTGGTGTTCCACCAGAAGCAACAACTGTTACACTACCATTAGAACCTAAGTTACATGTTGGTGCTATTACACTTGTTGTATCTATATTCAATGCAGTTGGTTGAGTGATAGTTTGTGACACCGTTGACGTACATCCTTTTTGGTCTTTGATAGTAATAGTATAGCTATTATTACAAAGTGTATTAAAAGAATCTATGCTTTGATAATTCACTCCATCTATTGAAAACTGATAAGGCAAAGTACCTCCATTTCCGGTAACTCGAATCATACCATCGCAATTATTGAAACAGCGAACATTGCGGAAATTAACTATAGATACAGAAAGTTGTGATGGTTCGTAAATGAAAAACGAAACAATAGAGTCGCAGTTATGTGCATCGCGAACAGTAACAATGTGATTACCTGCTGTTAGAGAAGCAAATACGTTGTTCGTTACAAACGTATTGGTAGCATCTATAGAATAGGTATATGGCGCTGTTCCACCGGTTGCCGTTAATGTTATACCTCCATCATTACCTCCGAAACACGATACACTATCTAATGTTACAATGGAAGGCGCTAATTTGGTAGGTTGTAACACCTGCGTTATCACAGTATCAGTACAAGCATTTTGGTCTGAAACAATAACAGTATAAGTTCCCGCAGTTAAGTTAGTAGCAATACTATCTGATTCAGTTGGAATTTGAAGCCATGAATAAGAATAAGGGTAAATACCTCCACTTACTGCTAAAACAATACCACCATCATTTCCGCCAAAACAAGAAACTGCATTTGTTCTAAGTGTATCACCACGCACAGCATTGGGCTGCGATACGTTAATTGATAATGAATCTACACAACCATTGCCATCGGTAACAATAGCAGTATGTGCTCCGGAACTAACTACATTAAACGTACCTCCGGCTTGATTTACACCATAATCTAAAGCATAGTTATATGCCAAGGTTCCTCCAGTAGCATTAACTACAATCTGTCCGTCATTACCTTTGTAACATTTAGGAGGCGTAGAAGAAACAAAAACTAAATCGAGTAGACTAGGCTCAGTGAGTGTTACATTAAGTGTAGTTGTACAACTCTTACGATCTTTCACCGTGATAGTGTATGTCCCTGCCGTTAAATTCGAAAAGGAATCAGCCGATTGGAATGTAACCCCATCTTTTGAATATTGATAAATGTCATTCGCACCCGAACCAACCACTTGAATCATTCCATTGTTGCCCCCGTTACAAAAAACATCGCGTTTAGTAACTAAAGCAATTGTTATTGCTGAAGGTTGAGGTACAGTAACACTAATTGTTGTATCACAACCATGCGCATCTACTAAACCTATAGTGTAGGTTTGTGCAGCAAGGCTAGTAAACACTGGAGAAGATTGACCGGCTCCTCCATTGATTGAATAGGTATAAGGAGCAGTACCTCCTCCACCGGTAACTGTAATTTTTCCATCGGTTCCACCAAAGCATGACACTGTATCAATTGATGCTAGAGTTAAAGAAACTCTTGGTGCTTGAAGGATGGTATATGTTGCAGTATCTTTACAGCCATTTAAATCAGTAATAATTGCATTATACGTATTGGCATACAAGCCCTGCGCAATACTATCGAATTCCGTTGGTAGTGCAGGCCAGTTATAAGAATATGGATAAACACCTCCATTTACTTTCAATATGATTTGCCCGTCATTCGACCCAAAGCAAGAAGGAGGTACCGTTTTCACAGTATCTATAACAATAGGCGATGGAGCAGTAATCGGCACTGTACCTGTAGCAGTACATCCATTACCGTCTACTACAGTAACACTATAATTGCCACTGCATAAATTAATCCCTACAGTAGAATCCTGCACCGGTGTTGTACTCCACACAAATTGATAACCACCGCTACCCCCTTTTGCATCTACTCTTGCACTTCCATCACAAGTATTGAAGCACTTCATATTCACTGTATCCAAGAATTGAATTTGTAATAAATCGGGTTGTGAAATTGTTCCTGATGTTGTTGTGCTGCATCCATTCACATCTGAAACAGTTACCGTATAAGTTCCCGGACCCAAGTTTTTCAAACTATCTATTGTTGGTCCTGTATTCCAATTATATGTATATGGTGCTGTACCTCCAATTGCTTTCACTTTAATGATACCGGTAAGCTGACCAAAACAAAACGGATTTACACTTTTTACAATATAAGCTTGAACACCACCTCCAGAACTTAAAGATGTTGCAGAAGTAGCTGTACATTTCGAAGTTTGATCTGTCACTGTTACATTATATGTTCCGGATTGAAGACCTGTTATTGTTTGCGTTGAACCTGCAGGATTCCAAGCATAAGTATACGTTCCGGAAGGCGTAGGATTAACAGTGATACTTCCATTCGGTCCACAAATAGCATCCACTTTTGTAAACGTTAATGTAGGTGGAGTAGTTACTGTGATTGTAATGGCAGTATCTTTTTTACAATAGCCTT
>Ga0075152_10002245_pt1 | contig 13738 bp, 28 predicted proteins | sample JI61114C2DNA_FD_70964 | JGI IMG/M metagenome (GOLD analysis project Ga0075152, IMG submission 70964) | Wastewater effluent complex algal communities from Wisconsin, to seasonally profile nutrient transformation and Carbon sequestration -... | ecosystem: Engineered > WWTP > Effluent > Algae...
TTGGTCTATTTCAAATCCTACAAAGTTGAACCCGCCTTTATACGCTGCAATCCTACTGCTTCCACTTCCTAAATGAGTATCCAAAATCAAATCACCTTCTTTTGCGTAGTGGGTTAAACAAAAATCGTATAATTGAATTGGCTTTTGTGTAGGGTGTATTTTATCTCCAATGTCTTTTTGGTATGCCCTATCAAATATCCTTGTTTTTCCAAAGCTACACCAAGCCAATTCTGCCTCGCTAAAATGTCCGTTTTGGTGCTTATTCCAAATTATACAAGCATCTGTATTTGGTAATAATTTTAGGTAGTAGTTAAACCCCCACATAATTTGATTTTTAGATACACGAAACAACTCGTTAATATATTCATCTGTTGGCGGGGTGTTCAGCGTTCCATAATTAAAATGGCTTCTGTTAAATCCTGCACTCAATCCAGTTGTTTCTTCTTTATAAGGCGGGTCAACTATTGCCAAATCAAAATGGTTATCGTTAAAGCGTTTTAATGCCTTTACACAATCTTCTAAATACACCTCAGAAGAAGGCACTGCTGGTAACACGTGCTTTGCAAAAGCGGGGGTTTCCGTTTTCAAAGGAACATTCTCGTTAAATATATCATTCATCTTTCTAATTAAATTTAGTGGTTAAATGCCCCGCCTTCGCAAAGCACCATACGTTAGCGGAAATTTGCGAGAGCCTCAATGCGTTGCCAAAAAGCCTCTTTTACCATATCAATATTAAATCTTGAAGTTTCTTTCATGGTTTCAAACATTTGCTCAATGAAATAATCTAATTCACCTTTTTGCTCGGTGTTTAAATTAACGGTTTTGTCTTTTGTATATCCGTAAAATAAAAGCCATTTTACATCATCGGAAGAAAAACTACCGCTAACACCAGTTTTGCAAGATTGCTTGGTCTGTGATTTTTTGGAAACTTTAGTCATAATTTTAAATCTATTTTTTATTTGTTAATTTTAGGTTTTGAGGTCGCAACCTCGCAAAGCTGTAAACGTTATAAGCAAGCTGCTACGTTCCTGCTTCGTTTGACAATTCAGTTTGAAAAGAATTAAAAAAAAGCCCACCGCACATTTTAAGACGTTGTTCTGCAATTTCACAATACTCTTTTGATATTTCACTTCCAATATAATTTCTTTTATTTATTATAGCCATTTTAGCTGTTGTTCCGCTTCCCATAAACGGGTCATAAATTAAGTCGTTTTCGTTGCTCCAGCTTATTATGTGGTCGTTTGCTAATTGTTCTGGGAATATTGCAGGGTGTTCAAATGCAATTCTATCTGATGTAGAGCCACCTAAACCAACTGCATAATCCCAAATATTAGTTAATGTTTTCTCTTCATTTAAAACACCTTCAACTTTTTTATTAATTCCATCAGCTTTTTTGTTTGCCACTAATTTTTCTTTTCCTGACCTAACTGTTTTTGTTTTCAATGGATTGAATGTATTTGGTTTACCTTTAGAAAACACAAACATAAACTCGTAACAATTTGTATAAGCATTTGAACGCATAAAAGGTGTGTTTTTCTTTCTATAAATCATTACATCGTGTACGTTAAATCCGATTTCTTGAAAAAATAAACTTTGTCTAAAACTGGTTAAGCTTTTATTCCCGTTTTTAATTTTATCTCCAACAACCCATACTACTATTCCACCTTTCTTTGTTATTCTGTATAATTCTTTAGCAATATCTTCAAATGGAAATGAGTAACCATTGTATGTTCTCAATCCATCATAAGGCGGTGATGTCACTACCAAGTCCACAAAGTTATCAGGCATCTTTGCCATAGTTTCTAAATTGCTTTCACAATATATTTTATTTATTTCCATCCCTTCTTTTTTTTAATTCTTTTGTTTAGTGCTTCGTATTGAGCTTTTCAGTAAATAACCGCAGCCAGCTTATAACAGCGGTTTTGCGTCAGGCGGCAGACAGTTGGTGCAAACTTGAAACATCCTACAAGCCGCCCGAACGTAAAGCCGCAAAACGTTAGCAGAGATTATACAGCCGAAAACTGTGAATTTTTACAGAAATATTTTTTTCTCTTTCCTTTGTCATCTAAGATATAGAAACACTCTCTATTAATGTAATCGTCATAAACTTCAATAACTTCATATTTTTTTCCTAAAGTTATAGAGTTAGCGCTTTGCTGATGTATTCTTTTACATTCTATAAAATCGCCTTTTTTCAAGCTAAACATTGATTTTAAAATAGGTTTTGAAACAACATTTAAATTTTGTCTATGATACTTATCAATTAATTCTAATGCGTTTAAATATTGCTCCCTAGAAATAACCTCCGCTAACAGTGGTTTTGACTTATTGCCACATTCGGCTTCATTTGATGAATTGTTTGTACTTGTATTCATTGTTTTTTAATTTAAAAATTAGGTCTTATTTTATTGGCAACAAGACAAAGCCACGAAACGTTATCTTCAATTGCTATAATCATCTTGCAAAAGACATTTATCACAATAAGAAATATCAATTCCTGATGTTGGACATTGACAGTAAACGCACTTTTTTACAATAATTTTTTCATCAATTAATTTTTCTCTAAATTGTTCTTTGGTTAATTTTTGTTCTTTTGATTCTTTCCATATTTGGTGAGCGGATTTTTTTATAATAAATTTATTTTAAACAAAATTTGCTACATTTTTAGTGATTATGTAGTGTGATTTACAAGGAAAATTATAATTACCTACACTTGGAGTGAATGAAACTTTACCATTATTTTCTTTAATCAAATTCCAACCATCGCCATACAAAGGCATTACTGTTTTTTCGCCACAACCACATAAGCAATTATGAATAGCACATTTATATTCTTCAGATATATAAACTTTATTTTCTTCCAATACTTCAGGAATAAACTCTACATAAACAGGTTGTATTTCTACCTTTTTTATTGTTTTCACAGGCTATTTAGTTTTAAAACCCGCAACTGAAAGATAACAGCGTGTATAAAAAATGGCTACTATCGGCAGTTTTGGATTGGTTGTTTTTTAATTTATAATTTGTTAATTTTTGTTGTGTTTTGGTACGTTCTACGCCACTTCTTATACACGCAAAACGTTATAGTCAATGGCTACGTTTTGTTTTCAAAAAGACGTTCTATTACTTCTCTTTTATCAAAACTATTATGTGTAATCATAATATCTCCATTTTCTAAAACTTCAGAATTAGGCAAACATTTACAAGTTGATTTTTCTAAATGCTCTTCTAAATCATCTATTGGTAATAAGTGCCAAATCATTTTGGAGTTTGTTCGTAAATATTCAACACCTGCCAATAAGACAAAACTGTTTTTTCTACGCCATGTCTGATAATTCCTCCTTCAAAAAAAGTATAATCATTAATATTTAACCACTTTAGGAAATCACAAGTATAGGTGTTTGATATTTCAACACATTTTTCTGCATTTGCTAAAATTGTTTCAGGATATTCTGTATTCGTAAGCATTGAACTTCCTACATAACCATTAACTAATGGCTTAAATTTTTCTACTAATTTCATTGTAATTCTGTTTTTAAAACCGCCACTAACTATAACAGTAGTTTGTAGCAATGGCTTGTTTGTTGTTTAATTTAATGTTTTTGGCTTCTCAGTTATTATAGTTTTTAAACCAAAACTACTCGCTTGTTTGAACGCCACTTCTACAAGCTACAAAACGTTATGGCTCATTGTGGAATGCGAACCTCTGAAATTTCATCTATTTTGTATTTATTACCATTTTCAGAAATAGCAAAAACTTCCCCATAAACCATTCTTTCTTTCAAGCCTACGTTTAAAATATTTACAAAAACATCAGCTACTTTAAATTTAGTTTTGGCTTTTGTAATTGGAGAAATATATTCTAACTCTTTACCAACTAAATCGATATTACAACGAGCCATAACACCAGTTTGTTGCAATTGCAAGGCAAGTATTTCGTCAGCCATCTTGTCTAAATCGGCAATATTAAATTCTAAATGGTTTATTCCTTCACAATAGCTTTCAATAATATTTTTAATTTGTTCTTTCATAATTTTTGTAATTTTTAGTTAATAATTTTGCAACTGCAACAAGCTGGAGAACGTTATAGTCAATGGCTACTTAATTCTTTCAAAAGACGTTTAGCTTCTTCCAAATATCCTGCCTGTTGCCATTCAATATCATGTTCGCTCAATAAGTTGTCAACATCAGAAACTAAACCGCCAAGAATATTAATATATTCATTCATTCTTTTCATTTCATCAAAAGGAAATTCATCTAATTTTCTCCAAGCAATTACAAATTCGTCCATAGAAACTAACCAAGTATTGAATGAACAACTTACAACCTTGTAAAAAGAATGTACATTTCCACAATCTTGCGGTTGCTCAATCCAACACAAATATTCACCATCAAATTCAGGCATACCTTTTTTATTCCATAAATTCCAATTAGAAAATATTTTTTTTATAATAATTCCTTCTTTAATCATCAATTCTTTCGTTTGTTCTTCTGTAAAATTTTGTTCTTTAGCTTTTTTAAAAATTTCGTGTGCTGATTTTTTTAAAATCTGAGGGAGGTTAGTTTTTTCCATATAATAATGTTACAAATTATTTATTTTTATATATTCTCTAATTTTTAAAATATTTTCAGGCTTGCATCTAACTTGAAATGCTTTATTTTCTTTTTTTTTTCGTCCACAATTTGGATGACCGCCCCTATTGTCGGAGCGGTTTGCTTTTAATGTTTGCGCCATATTAGTTTGATTTGCAAATTGCTGTAAATTTAAAATCTGTTTCTGTTTTTTCTATAATTTAAAAGTTTCTGCCTTTTGTAATTTCAAAGTTAACCAGACAATCTATTAACTATGAATTTCCTGCGTTAATTACATCTTCTTTAGTTATGTAAGATCAAATATACAACGGCTTTTTTAATTACGCAAGTATTTATAAAAATTTAACATTTTTTTAATATTTTAATATTTTTTTTACAATTCCATCAATGCTCTTTGGGTCTTTTAAATAAGCTTTAAAAACATCGTTTATACCATCGGTTTTTTTGGTGCGTAAATTTTCAGCAATCAAAGTTATTAGTTCGTCTAAATTGCCTTGTGATTCATAAAAATCCCCGACTTGATTGCTTTCATCAATCAGAATTTCATCGATTTGTTTATGAAAACTTCCCATTTTCTGAATAGCATTTCGTACCGAGTTCCTAATTAGTTTATGGTCACCTGGAATAGTAGGAAAATTTTCGTTGTAATCCTTGTATTTATGAATTAACAAATCTCCAATTACTAATATTTCTGAAACTATTGGAGCGTAAATCTTTTGAAAATCCTCAATAGATAATTTTTCAAGTTGGTAACCTGCCACAATTAGGTCTTTGTTTATTACTCCAGAAGCATATGCCAAATGAACTTTGTCGGTGTGAAATGGTTTTTTGTTTTGAAATGCTAAATATCCTTTTTCGTTTTTGTAAAAATATAGTGTTTTCATTTTGTTTGTTTTAAATTATAAAAAATCATTTATTAAATATGGTAAAGCATCTTTGTTTACGTCAAAAGTAAATTCATCAAATCTATAACCTCTGGAAAATGGATTTGTAACTTTTATGGTTTTGTCGCCTTGAATATCTAAATCAATTACGGTTTCTGCTTTCTTCAAAACATAAGTTCCTAAATGCCCGAGCGGTTTATTTGTTGTTGTTGATTTGTGAATAACAGTAGTAACATGAATATTGTATTCGTATGTCCATTTCATTATGTAATCGCTAGCTTCTTTGCTCATCAAAATATCATTTGTGTTTTCAACTAAATCAGCTATTCCATCTATCGCAACCATCTTAACTGGGTGTTTATACCTTTGTTGGTTTTTAAGGCAATAATCGATTAATAATAGCCTTTCTCTACTGCTCAAATGTCTTGTAGCATAACCTTTGTAATTTTCAGTTGATGCTCCTACCATTTCAATAACACGTCTGAAAGTTCTTTGAGTGTAATATTTCCCTTGTTCCGTGTCGAAGTCTAAAATAGTATATTCTTTGTCCCGATGACTTACTATGTTTGGAAATAAAATTGAGGTTTTGCCACCAATGTAAGAAGCCAAAAATGCCGATTTTAAAAATGTTTTTTTGCTTTTAGAAGTTGCTACTATTGCACTAAACTCGCCAGCCGTCATCACAGGTGTCGGGTAGAATTTGCCTTTATATTCGTGTTGACCTATTGAAAGTAATATTTCAGGGTGTGGCATTTCTTCGGACAAATCAATAAAACAACTTTGTTCTAATTTAGAAATATCTGTTTCAGTAATTTCTGAATTATTTTGTAATTCGTCAAAGTCTAAATTCATAATTAGCTGTAATTTTCAATTTCTTTTAATAAGTCGTTTGCTGAATTGTAAAATGATTTTTCGACTACTTCTTTGCTCCACGGAGTCTTTAATTTTTGTAAAACATCTTCGTGTGTTTTTTGATTTCCGAGTTCAATCAGGTTAAGGTCGTATGTTAACATTTCAATTTGCCTATCTAATGGAATGTTTAATTGAAATTTCAGTTCTTTGATGGCTAACTTAATATCTTTGTAGTAGTGAACATTTTGACGTAAAAATACACAAAGTAATTTAGCGTATAGAAGATTATCTTTTGTTAATGATTTTGAGCTTTCATTTATAAATTCGTCAATGTTTTTTAATGCTTCGATATCTTCTTTGTAAATACGTTCTTTGTTTCTTTTGAAAGCGTGAAATATTTTAGTAACGTTTCTTTTTAGTTCCCAACTCATAGCTGTAATGTTTTAGAGTTTTTTTCTTTTACGTATTGATGAATCCAATAGCAAACTTCTTGAGTAGATAGTTTATAACTTCGTCCATATTCTCCTGCTGTTCCTTTTGTAATTGCTTGCCTTACTTCTCTCAAACTTAAAAATCGAAATTCATTTTTAATTAGTTTGCAAGTGTCATCTAAATTTAATAATTCAAATTGTGTTCGGCTCATTGCTATTATTAGAGATTGCACAATATCATCTGTAAACTCCTGTATTTCTAATTCCTTCAACAATCTGTTTGAATTGTTCGGTGTCGGTAATATTTGATTTTCCATTTTTATTTAAGTTATTTGTTAATATTTCTTTATCATACCAAGTCCACTTAAAACCGCTCCAATTTTTAACTATTATAAATTCCAAAATTTCGTTTAAATTGCAGGTTCTTTTTTCGATTTCTAAAATAAAGTTTTTAAAAGCAGTTTCGGTGTTTGTTGCTTTTTTTGTTTTCCTAACTTTAATCCAATCAGAAACTAAATTTTTATCAAAGCCATAATCAATTAAAGAATTAAAAAAAGAAAATTTTGGAGGCGAAGCCGTAATTATATTATTTTGTTTATTATTTTTTTTATATTCTTTATTATGTATTATTTCTTTATTATTATTTATTGCTGTAGGGGTATGGGTGTCGGGTATGGGTGCAGATACCCCTAAGGGGTATGTGTTAAGGGTGTCAGGTTTGTTAGTAGCAAATTCATAACCAACTACTTGTTTTTCAAGAGAATGTTTTTGACTTAAAAAAGCAAATTTAGTCATTCCTGTAAGTTCGGGTTCTATTCCTGTAAATTGATATTCACAAATAGCCATAAGGTAATCAGCACGTTCTTTATCGTTTGTTATTTCTTTTGCAATATCGTAATAGCTTCGGTAAAATTTGAATTGTTTTCTGTTTTCAAAATTATCTTTAGCCATTTTTAACCTCGCTTTCTGTTATCTTATTAATTTCAGTGCGAAGTGTTTTAGCGAACTTGATTGCGGTTTTTTTATCCATTAAAAACGGATGTAAAAACTCATCTTGTCTGTTAAAAAATCTAATAGCAATAATTTTTTCTTCTTTATTAATATAATTATTTTCTTCAACATTAATAATTGCTTTTTGTACATTAATAAAATCTAACAAAATAGGTTTTAATATTTCCATATATTAAAGGTTATTAGATACCAGTAAACTATTTAGTTAATAAAAAAATCCCATTCATTTGGCAGTATTGTGAGACGTGCCTCCTGAATAGGATTTTATATAATATCTTTACTAAATTGCAATGCGTCTCACTTCATTACAAGTGCAAATATAATAAATTATTTTATACCATAGTAAAAATAATCAATTTCTTTTATTAATTGTTTTAATCTTTCGGGATTGTTTTTATTAATATAAAGCAAATCTCGCTCCTTGATTTTTTCTGAAATTAAATTAATTCTTTGTCTTTGTCCACATTTCATAATACAAGTCGATTGCAGTTTGCTTTTCTTTTTCTGGCAAAATGTGATTACAATAAACATAAGTATTGCCAAACTTATTTTTCTTTTTTAATTTTTCGGTTTCAATATTCAAATTATAATCTAATTTTAGATTGCTAATCCGAGTTCTAAAACCACTCATCCATGCAAAATCAAAAATTGAAACGCTACCCTGCAAAATTAAAGATAATAAAACCTCTTGGGTTGCAGTTTTTGGCATCGGCAAACCCTGAAATAAATCATTCATATTGTGAAATTTTAAATTTTATGTACTCCGAGCCTTTCGGAACTACTTTTTTACGAACTGAAAGCAAATAAACATCTCTATCATTGATTGCGTATTTCTTTTGCAATATATCAATAAACGGCTTTAAAGGGTTGTCTATATCTGCTAAAATTGTGCTAAAACCGAACTCAATTTCAATGCTAAATTTATCAAATTTAAACGTTTTTTTAGGTAACATCAAAAGTAAATCACGTTCGTACTTTTTATATCCAGGTGTTTTAAAACGTTTTCCTTGCCAGCATTCATTTACAGACAAGGGTTTTATATGTAACTTATTCATAATTGTAGGGTTGTAATTTCATTCGGCAAAGGTACATTAACCTCGAACCATTCAAAAATGAAATTTCTTATTTTGCTGTGAAGCTCCTCTTGTGCTGTTGTTGTGTTTTCGGTGGTGCTTTTTGGAACTCGCACTATTTCGCCTGTACTTTCGTTTATTCTTTCAATAAAATTAAATTGCATTTTGCAAAAACCGTGTGCCTTTTCTTTGCTCCAAACTTCGCCCCAATGTTCTCTAAAACATTTTTGCAATATCGGAATTAAAACGCCCCAATAATAAGCATTCTGATTGTTTGAACGCTTTTTACTTACTTTTTCAAAAGTTATTAAAAGATCTTTACCCTCAAATGAATTAATTGCATCTAAAACGATATTTCGATTTCTTTTAAAACGTCCGCTGTTAACGGACGTTTGTATTTGAATTTTTTTCATTTAGAAAGGTAAATCGTCATGTTCTTCATTTGAAGATTGATTTTCTTTAACTTCAATTTCCTTACCACCGCTTGAAATTTGTTTATATTCTAAAGAAGTAATCATTTTAGCTTTTAAAAATTCTGGCAAAGCATTAAATTTATCACTATCAAAATCTTCATAAGTAAATACAAAACTTTTGTTTATTTGTTCAGGGCAAGGGAAACCTTTTGGCATTGTGGAAATACTACCTATTTCTGCATAGGTTTTAGTACCATCTTTTGACTTTTTATGTGTTATATTTAACATACAAGGTGCGCCTATTAAATTCTCAATATCAAAAGCTTTAGCCTCTTCTTCAGTAAAATCTTTCCCCCTCCAATTTTTTAAATAATTTCTTAAAGTTGCTTTTTCGTGCATTGATAAAGTGAACTCTTTACTAATAACTTGCGGTTGTTCTCCATTTTCTTCTTTAAACACCTTTAATTCTGTTGGTAGTTCCCAAGTTATACGAACTTTATTAAGCGTTTTTTGAGTGCCTAAAATAACCTCTTCTACCGTTCCAATATGTATCATTGAATAACAACGTGCAGGATAATTGCCTGTCGCTATTGGTTCGTAATTTGTTCCGCTTCCGTTTGATGTTGCAATAATTGCCATAATAATTGATTTTAATTGTTAATTTTAATATTTAATAGTCAAAGAATCACTTGCGTATTTTACAGAAACTTTTGGTACTAAATTACCATATAAATCAGCTGTTTCTTGTGTTTGAGCTAAATTCAAAAGTTTCTCTCTTTGTTTAACTGCTTCTTGAAGTTCGCACCAAATAGGGTCTTCAAGGTATTGCACCATTTTACGTCCGTTTGATGGCACAATTTCTATTCCATAAGCATTTTGTTTTTCGTGTGGAATGCTTGCTAAAAACGTATCGTGAATAGTTGTAAAAGCATCTTTTAACCTTTTTGATTGTGCAACTATTTCAACAGGATTAACTTCTCCACTTTCTAAAAGTTTTTTTGCAAAGTTTTCAGAAGATTTTAGAATTTCTTTTTTTGTTGGTAAAAAGTTTGATGTTTGAATTTCCTGTTCACGCATCAATTCAAATAATTGTTTACTCATTTCAATAAATATTTTATTGGTTTGTTTTTCAAATGTTCTAAAGTCTTTGCGTATTCGACTACTTCTTTTGCTTTTAATCGAGCTTTTTGTTTTTCATAGAAAAATATAGCTCCATCAGATTTTCTGTTATTCATCTTCTTTTAATTCGTTTTTGAATTTTTCAAAATCTAACTGCATTTCAAAAATGAAATCTTTGTGCTTTTGAAGTTCCTTTTGTAAAGCTTCAATTTGTGCATCTTTTAATTTTAAAAGCTCTTCCATAATTATAAATTTTTAATGATTTGATTAATTTGTTTTTGATACCTTTTTTTTTCTTTTTTGTATTTATTTCTTTCAAAAAGTTGCTCTTCTGTTAATTCAAAATTTTGCAATACAAAAAGATTATCGTAATTTTTTAAAAGTGTGTTTACCATTTCGATATTTCTAACTAACATTTTTAAGTTAGTTAACGTTTGGATTTGTAATACTGTGTTATTCATTTTCTTTTTTTTGAAATTAATCTCCGTTATAAACCCCTATTCCGTACCAATGTTCCGCTCCAGCGTTAGAAAAAACTTTCGGTTCAAAATCAATTTTGCAAGGTTTTAAACTTAATAAAATTTTGCTTAATGGTGCAATTCTTTTTTCTATTTTCCATTGCTCATTACTTCCTAAACCTCCTTGATTGTATTCTTTGTATAAGTTAGAAATTTTTGATTCTAACCAAGAAATTTTCAAAGCATTACTTAAACTAATACCTATTTCTTTAACCAGCTTCCAAGCTTTATTAAAAACTTCTGATTTGCTAATTTTTACTTTTTCTGAATTTTTATTTCCGTATTCACAAGACTTAAATAAACTCATAATATTTTGTTTTTTTGATTAATTCTGATACAAATATACAAATGTTTTTTGTATAAAAAAATATTTTCATAACTTTTTTTTAAAATACAGTTATTTTTATTTTTTTGCCGTTGTAAATTCCTTCAAATTCATTTACTTTGAAAAATAGCATGTACTTAATTAAATGCGTAATTGAGTTGCTTGTATTTTTAGTTCTATCAACTTTTATTTGAGCATCAATGTTTTGCGGTTTTTTACCTATAATTTTGGCAAACTCGTAATTGGTTTTTGTTTGTGTTCTAATAAATTTTTCTAAAATATTCATTTTTTATATATGTTAAATTTTGTTAAAAACGCATAAACTTGCGTATATCTACTAGTTATAAGCTATGTTAAGAAACACCGCAATCAGAAAGAAATCTAACGAATAAATCATACTTTTCATCTTCGTCATTGCTTTCAAATAAGTCTTTCAAATAATCAGGAACTTCTTTTATTTTTTTATCCGTGATAACTTTTATTGCAAGATGATTACATTTATCCATATTAAATTGTAAGTATTCCAATATTACATCAAAGCAAAATTCTTTTTTAGGAATATCAATGTTTTTAACAGTAGAATTAATATAAACTAATGCCCCCATTTTTTCAAGTTCTTTGCATTTGCTTAAATCTTTGTTATATTTAACATAATCTCCTATTGTGCATTTTTTACCCATATAGGTAATTTCATAATTGTTTATGTGTATCATAATTAGTATGCTGAAAACACAGCTTATAACAGCAACTACACGCTATTGCTACATTGTAATTCATTTAGTGATGATTTCATACCTTTCAATTCCGTGTTAAACTGAAAGATAGTTTTGTACTTTTACGCAACAGACGTGTAGTTGCGGAACGTTAGCAGTAACTTTTGAAAAACGTAACGCAAATCAGAATAATTAATGCTATAAAATTTATCCAATTAAAAAACCTTACATTTTGATACCAAGCAGAATCAACTATAAAATTTCTTGCACCATCAAAATACATCAGTGGAATAAAAATTATCAATCTAAATGGAATCCATAATAAATTAAAAATCATGCACCAAATTGTTATCTGTAATCCTGTAATTGGCAACTTAATTCCTTTGTGTAATTGCCTAAATGAAAAAGTTGTAAAGTCAAAAAATAAATATATATAATAACCTTTTTCAATATTCTTACCTATTCTAAAAAATCCGTTATGAAAACCAAAATAGTATTTATCATAATTACAAAATTTGCGAACCTTAAAGAATAAAGCTACTGCTAACAGTATTTTGTGGCAATTGCTGTTTTTAGGTTTGTTTTCAAGCATTGTTTTTTAATTTAAAGTTTAGTATATTTTTGTATGGTCGGTGTTAAATTTTCCGCAACTGACCACAAGATGCGGGACGTTATGCGTCAGGCAAACGAACAGCTAACTCCATATTATACTCACCTATCCCCAATAATAATTTATTATCTTCAATCTCAATTTCTGTAAACTCTGAAACTTCTTTTAGTTCCTCTTCACTTACAAGCCACTTAAATACAAAATCTGTAGATACTGAATATATTTGTAGTTGAAATTCCTTTATAGGAACATATTCTTCCTCAACTCTATCAGGATTTTGCCAATACTTAAAAAACTCTACAATGTCTTTTACTATTTTAGGTTCTATTTTACTCATTTTATTTATTTTATTTTAATTTGTTACTAAAAAAGCCCGAACGCATAACAGTCAGTTTTACAAAAGCACAAGCCAACGCTCAATCCTATGCTTTTGTGCCTTCGTAAAGCTGCCGAAACGTTATAAGTAACTTTACTCAGCATTGCGTTTGAAATACCAAAATAATTGTTCAGTGTCTACCCACAACCCTTTTCCATAAATATACCACTTTTTCATTTCTTCGTGATAACCTATTTGATTTTTAGATGAGCATACAAATTCAACAAATGATAATGCTTCTTTGTTTAAGTTTATTTCTTTCGCTTTTTTGTCAAAATATTCTTTAACAGCAATTGTGCTTAAACTTCCAATTTCATTTTCTAAATTAGGGTAAACGTGTATGATTTCTTTAATGCTTTTCAATCCACAATTTCTAGTTTTAACTAATCTTGCAACTGATAATTCATTCATGTAAGTATATAAATGTGAAGCATATTTCAGTACATTTTTTGCACGAACAGATAAATCGTATTCTTTTTGCTTTATAAAATCAATAATTGTTATATTGTTTTGTTCGTGCATTTTTTCTATTTTTTGTCTTACTTTGACAAATCGTAAATCATCAAGTGAAATTTCATCACAATAATCTTTTAATTGTTTAATTTGGTCCATAATAAAAGCTACTTATAACATCGGTTTTGCTCTATTGCGGTTTTAGGCTTAACCAATGTTCGGTTTGTATTTGTTTTTATTGTTTCTTAATTCAAAGTTTTGACTTACTTTTCCGCAACAAAGCAAAGCCGAGAAACGTTAGCAGGAATACTGTATTTATCGTTCTAAAGAAATTCCCATAACATCTTCCTTAATATCATTTTTTATA
>Ga0075152_10002247_pt1 | contig 13730 bp, 5 predicted proteins | sample JI61114C2DNA_FD_70964 | JGI IMG/M metagenome (GOLD analysis project Ga0075152, IMG submission 70964) | Wastewater effluent complex algal communities from Wisconsin, to seasonally profile nutrient transformation and Carbon sequestration -... | ecosystem: Engineered > WWTP > Effluent > Algae...
CTAACGGTACTATTGGTTTTGTTTCTGTTCGTGATAGTGTATACTATGCAGTAAATACTACTATACCAGGAAGTGGTGGCAAAGTTTATTACAGAGGAACGGATTCTACTTTAGTATTAACAGGTTTATCTGCGAATACTGTATACAAAATTCTTCTTTTTACAATTAAAAATAAGAACTGTACAAACGGACCTAACTACTCACTGCCTGCCACTGTTACTGTTAAAACGGCATTGTCTACGGGTGTTAAGTACAATAACGCGGAAGCTGAGTTCTCCTTATTCCCGAATCCTACAAATACAGGTTCTTTGTTTGTGAAGTTCAAGACGGCTTTACGTGAAGATGCTGTAATTGAAGTGGTAGATATCTTGGGAAGAAAATTAAGCGCTCAGAAAATTTCATCCGGAAGTGCTATGCAAATGATTGATGTAAGTGATTTTGCAAAAGGTACATACCTGTTAAATGTAATATATAAAGGTTCTAACAACGTTAGTACATTCATAGTAGAATAAAGAATTAACTAGATTTTTTAAACTCGTCTTTGTAACTTGCAGGTCGCAATGAACAAAGACGAGTTTTTTATTTTGTGAATAATTAATTATAAATGAGAATATTATACATATCAATAATTTCTGTATTCTTATCTGTTTGCACAGCAGTGGCTGGTCCAGGTACCTACTATAATTCTATAGATACCAGCAAGTCCTGTAGTACTTTTAAGACCGCACTCGCGAAGTTAATAACACAGAATTATGTTATTATCCAATATGGCAGCGTGGACAATTATTATAATCTGACCGATTTAAAACCTGCAGAATCAGGAGGTGGAGATGTGATCGCAGATAAGTATTCATCTGAAAATCCAAATGGTGCAGATTATTGCTCATTCCGTTACCCCGCTGATTTTTGTTTAGGTAGGTCTTCCAGTACAGAATGCTTTTGCTACGACAAGGAACATGTATTTCCGAAATCATGGTTTGGTGGTGCAGATGTTTATCCGATGTACTCTGATATCCATTTTATCTGGCCAGCAGATAATTATGTGAATTTCAGAAAAGGGAATTTAACCATCGGGTATGTAGGCTCTACTATAATCTATACTTCTAAAAATAGTACTAAAATTGGCACTTCTAATTCTTCTTTGAATTACGGTTACAATTCTTCTAATGTGTTTGAACCCATTGATTCTTTCAAAGGTGATTTTGCCAGAGCCTATCTGTATGTTGCCACACGTTATCAGGACTCTATTGTGAACTGGATAGGCAGGAGTACATCCGGTAATGTGTTGGATGGCAACAAATATCCCGGCCTTGACCCATGGATATTACAGTTGTGTGTGAAATGGCATAAACTGGATCCACCGAGTCAGTTTGAGCGGAACCGTAATGATGCAGTACAGGGTATTCAGGGTAATCGTAATCCTTACATAGATTATCCGCATTGGGTAGAGAAAGTGTTTGGTATTAATGGTATCTCTTCCTCTTGTGTTGCCACTGCTGTAAAATATAATAAGTCTTCGATTGAGTTTTCCATTTATCCGAATCCGGCGACCAACGGCTTATTGAATCTGAAAACATCTACAATCTTAACGGAAGATGCTGTGATAGAAGTGACGGATATTTTAGGCCGCACCTTAATTTCACAAAAGATAAATGCACTGAGTATTCCGGCAGTAGATGTCAGCAACCTGACTAACGGAATGTATTTCCTGAATCTGATTTACAAGGACAGCAATAATGTAAGTTCCTTTATCAAGGAATAGAAATAGTTTTCATCTATTAAATAAAAAATCACGACCCAGGTCGTGACTTTTTTACGTTCATAAAGAAGATATTTTATTTCACTTCTTTTAAAATAGTTATATAAGTAGGAAAGTGGTCGCTGTATCCTGCATTGTAGATATTGAAATCCCAGGTACGTTTAGGATAACCTTTGTATTTTCCTGTTTTCTGAATCATATAGTCCTTGCTGAAAATATGTGCCCCCTGATAGAAAAATCCGGATTGATTATGGCTTAACCAACCATAAGAAATAGCTTGCTGATCAAATAAACTCCAGGTGTCATTATAACCCAAGGTTCCGATACCTTTCTTGTAATAGTCTACCCATGGATTAAACATGCCACCCGATTTGCAATCTTCTTTTTTCTCTACGCATTTTAAAACTTTCACCATAGATGGGTCCGTAGGATTGTCATTCAAGTCGCCCATATCTACAATTTTTGTATTCGGATTTATTGCCATTAATGAATCAATAATATGCTTGCCGATTCCTGCAGCATATCTTCTCAATGGAGCAGTTGCTTCCTCGCCACCTCTTCTGGAAGGCCAGTGATTTACAAAGATGTGAATTGTATCCGTACCACCGAAAATTCCTTTTACATACAATATATCGCGTGTTGGTCTCCAGTCTTTTACAATTTCCTTGAGGTTTACTCTTATTGATCTGCTTTCGATTACTTTAAAATATTTTGGATTGTAAATAAATCCGCAATCTACCCCACGCAAATCTGGTCCGTCATAATGTACAATCTGATAGTTCCTTGCTTTCAGTTTCGGATGGTTTACCAATGTTTCCAGCACCGATCTGTTTTCAATCTCTGCACAACCAAAAAATGCTAATCCATCCGGCGTTTTTTCTGTAGCAATCTGTGAAACAACTTCCGCCAGATGATCGACCTTGTCCATGAAAATTTTACCGGTATAATGATAATTTCCGTCAGGTGTAAAATCTTCGTCATCTACATTCGGCTGATTTATAGTGTCATAGAAGTTTTCCAGATTATAAAAGCCAAAAGCCGCTATTTTATACTGCTTTTGCTGAGCAAATAAAAGACTCACTAAAAACAGTGAGAATAGTAGTGAAATTGATTTTTTCATAGGCCAAAAATAAGTATTAATTATGATTGTTTGATGTGGAAAATAAGAATTGTAACGTCGACATTTATTTGATATTTATCTTTACCTTTGTTAAGGATTGTTAAGCAATCTATAGCTATACAAAATCAATACCAAATTTATGATTAAAAATTCATTGTCTGTTTTTCTATGCCTCTTTTTTACGTTAGCAATAAAAGCAAATACAAAAGTAAAGCAAGAGGATACAACACAAACAAAAGGCATGATGAGTGATACAACATCGCTCACTACTAAAATTGACGAATTTGTTATACCAACCGTCACGCTGGAAGATGAAGAAACGAATGATGAAGGTTCGGCAGATCAATCTATATCTCCGATATTAAATGCAGGCAGAGATCCGTTCTTAAATGCAGCATCGTTTAATTTCAGTATCTCCCGTTTCAGAATCAGAGGATATGACAACGACTATTTTGATACCTATATGAACGGCATTCCAACCGAATATATAGATAACGGTTTTGGTGCCTTTAATTTATGGGCTGGCTTAAACGATGTGACAAGAAACAGAGAGAACGTATTGGGTTTAAGACCTTCCACTTTCGGATTTAGCGGCATCGGTGGCTTATATGCAATTGATGCCCGTGCAGGTAAACAGCGCAAACAATTGAGTGTTACGATAGGAACATCTAACAGAACCTATGATTTGCGTGGCGGGATTACCTACGGAACGGGAATTACTAAAAAAGGCTGGAGTGTTGCCGTATCCTTATTTGGCAGATGGGCAAAGAATGGCTACATCAAAGGTACATCCATGCAAAGCGTTTCTTATTTTGCATCCGTACAAAAGTTCTTCAAAAAACAATCTTTAGCATTAACTATTTTTGGAGCACCTACCAAACAAGGAAAAGCATCTAATGCAACACAGGAAGCATTAAATTTGGCAGGCACCAATTATTACAATCCAAACTGGGGTTACCAGAACGGAAAAGTAAGAAACTCACGTGTCGAATACAGACATCAGCCTACGTTTATCTTAACACACGAATGGCAGCCAACGGATAAATCTAATTGGATGACAGCAGCCGGATATTCTTTCGGAGAAAGAAGTGTATCCAGTTTTGACAGAAACCAAAATGTAGATGATCCACGACCGGATTATTACAAATATTTACCAAGCTATTTCAACGATAGCGATCAGGTGGGACAAAGAAATGAATTATATCAGGCAATTATTGATGATCCGAACAGATTACAGGTGAACTGGGACAGACTTTATGATGTGAACAGAAATTCCGGAGATACCACAATATCAAATGTAAATGGAAAAGGTGGCACTGTAACAGGAAAAAATTCTACTTATATTTTGGGCGATAACGTTCAATATTATAACCGTTTTAATTTCAATTCAGTATTTAATATCACCGTAAAGAAAGTGGATTTAACGGCAGGCTTGGTATATCAGTATCAAAAAGTAAATAACTACAAAAAAGTAAGAGACCTTTTAGGTGGTGATTTTTATTTAGATCAAAATAGTTTCACAGAAGATTCTACCGCTTCAAACGTTACAGTGACTTATCCCGATATAAACCAGCCTAACCATGTTGTTAGAGTTGGTGATAAATATGGTTATAACTATGCATCCGTGGTTCATAAAATAGATGTTTGGGGACAGGCAAATCAACATTTGAAACACATTGACTGGTTTGCGGGTGCACAGTTTTCAAACACTACTCAATGGCGTCAGGGCATTTATCAGAATGGTTTGGATGTTGTAAGTTCTGCCGGTAAATCAAAAGTGTTTAGTTACAATAACTTTCTGGTAAAAGCAGGCTTAACATACAAAATTAACGGACGTCATTATGTATATGCAAACGGTTCTTATCAAACAAAAGCACCTTTTTGGGACAATGTTTTTATCTCACCAAGAGTTAGAAATTTAGCAAGCGATCCCGGCAGTGAGAAGATAGGATCTGTAGAAGGTGGATATGTATTTAATTCTCCAAGAATAAAATTGCGTGCAACTGGGTTTTATACTAATTTTCAGGATGGCTCTAATGTATTGGTTTATTTTGATGATGATTTTTTTGGATTGGCAAGTTACACGCTTACCAATATTGATAAAGTTCATTACGGCGGTGAATTAGGTGCTGAAGTACAGGTATACAAAGGAATCAGCGTTAATTTAGCTGCATCGGTAGGTAAATATTATTATACCAGCCGTCAGAATGGAACCTTAACGATAGACAACCAGCCGAATGTATTGTTGCAGGAAACGATATACAGTAAAAACTTTTATGTCGCAAATATTCCACAGCAGGCATACACTTTAGGATTGTATTATCGCTCCAAGAAATTCTGGTATGTAAGTGCTAATGTGAACTTCTTTGACAGATTTTACTCAGAATACGCACCAACACATCGTACTGAACGTGCTACGGATTTAGTTCCATACCAATCTAATCAGTGGTACAGTATCGTTAATCAGGAACGATACAACAAAAAAGGACAGTGGACATTGGATTTGTCTGGTGGTTATTCATGGAGATTAAAATCCACTTTCAAGAAAATGGATGGTAAGAATTCCGGGAAATACTATTTAGTAATAAATGCAGGTATCAGCAATCTTACAAACAATAAGAAGTTTATTGTAAGCGGAAGAGAGCAATTGCGCTTTGATTATACGGATAAGGATGCAGGTAAATTCCCTTCGAAATACTCGTATGCATTCGGAATTAATTTTTATACCAATCTTACCTTCAGATTCTAATTAAACACTAATAATCAAAATATAAATTAATAAAAATGATAACAAGATTAAACAAAGTAGTAATGATTATTGCAGCCATTGCATCATTAACTATCACATCATGTAAGAAAGATAAATTTGATGAGCCGCCGCATACGACTACTGATCCGAATATTGCAAATGCAACCATTTCACAGGTTAAAGCTTTATTCACAAGTGGAAATCCAATCACTATCACAAATGATTTAATCATAGGTGGTGTGGTAACAGCAGATGACAGAAGCGGTAATTTCTATAAACAATTTGTCATTCAGGATTCAACAGGCGCTATACCTGTATTGGTTAATAAATCAGGTTTATATACGGACTATCCGGTGGGCAGAAAAGTGTACATAAAATGTAAAAATCTGATTTTAGGACAATATGGAAAAAATATTCAGTTGGGTGGCTATGTTGATTATACAGGTGCACAACCTGCGGTAGGAGATATTGCGAGTGCATTAGTGGATAAGTATATTGTAAAAGGACCATTGGTAACTCCAATTACACCTAGAAAAATAAGCAGTATTGCAGAGTTGAATCTTACAACGGATCAATCCATTTTAATACAATTAGATCCTGTTTCATTTCAGGGAAGTTCTGCGGGAGTTCCATATGCTGATATAATAAATGGACAGTCTTCTAGTAGAAATATTACTGATTGTGATAATGCCACTTTAGCAGTAAGATCCAGCAATTTTTCTACTTTCGCCAATACCAATACACCAGCCTCTACAGAGAAAATAAGCATAGTTGGAATTTACAGTATTTTCAATTCTACCAAGCAACTGGCTATCAGAGATATTGCAGAAGTAGCAAGCACAACAACACCTTGCCCTGCATTATTATTATCCGAAAGTTTTTCAGGAGGCATACCTTCATCTTGGGTAAATTATACAGAAGCGGGAAGTAAAAATTGGTACAAACCAGGTGCTGTTGCACTTGCTGCATGCAGCGCTTTTGGTTCAAGTGATGCCAGTAATATTGCATGGTTAATTACATCAGGTGTTGATTTAACCGGATACACTACTAAAAAACTAACTTTTAGTACTATAATTGGTTTTCCCACAGGAACAGTTACTTTAGATGTTTTAATATCTACGAACTACAGTGGTAGCGGAGATCCTAATGCATCAGGTGTAACATGGACACCACTTTCATATACAACACCAGCTTTACCTACCAGTGGAAATTTCGGACCATCCACCCCTTCAGCTGTAGATATCAGCACATACACTGGTACTGTATATATTGCATTTAAATATTCCGGTAGTGGTGCGGGTGGTAATACCAGCACATACGAAGTAGACGATGTGAAAATAGCAGGACAATAATTTCATTAATCTGTTTATATAAAAAAATCCCGAATCTAAGATTCGGGATTTTTTTTTACACTCATATTGGTATTTTATTTAAATTACATCTTATTCACTATTAGTGGATAATAAGGGGAATTGATTTTTTTTATTTTATCTATAATTACCTAGCAAATATATGCACCGGTATATTTTTGTAAAGGTTGTTTGCCATAGATAAATTATGACTCAGAATGTTATGCGTAATTTGTTAATTACTGTACTGCTATTTCTAGGAATAGAGTCTGTTATTTACGGGCAAAATTGTTCTATAAACGCAGGAATTAATTCAACCATTTGCGAGAAAGATACTATGTTATTAAATGGCACACGTTCTGGTTTGCTGGCATCAGGTGCGCTATCTACATGGACACAGATTTCTGGCGCATCTGTTGTTATAAATTCTCCTCACTCACTCACTGCTAAAATTACAAATTTTAATTCCGGTACCTACAGATTCAGACTCAGTATAAAATGTAAGGATGGCTTTTTTGCTGAAGATTCAGTGACTATATATGTTTTGCCTTTATCTATAGCAAATGCGGGCAGAGATACCGTTTTTTGTCCGGTTGGACAATATACATTAAATGGCAGTAGTCCACGCAGTGGAGAAACAGGTTTCTGGACAATTGTAAGTACGAATAATGCAGGTATTACCATAAGCGTACCTTCCAATCCCAATAGTCCGATAATACTGAACCCAAATGTTACGGGTGTAACAACATTGAGATGGACTATTACAAATACAAATGGTTGTGTTACTTATGATGAAGTATTGATAACTAACAGTGGTGGTGTTCCACAAGTAAATGCAGGGCCAGATCAGGTATTAGGTAATTGCTTTTCTAATTCTACCTGCACAAATCTTATTGCCTCCAATGGCGGCGTCGGATTTGGCGGACAGAAAGGTATATGGTCTTTTGTTTCAGGACCAGGCATTCCGACTTTTTCTTCTACGGTAAACCCGACGACAAAAGTATGCAACCTTACAGAAGGAACTTATGTATTCAGATATACTGTTACCGGCCCTTGTGTTACCGGCTTTGATGATGTTACAGTTACAGTGCCTCCGCCAACACAAGATATTACTTTTGCAAATGCAAATTCCTTTATGTCAAATACTGTTTTTTGTGGAATAGTAAATACCATTTCACTAAATGGTAACACACCATTATACACTGGTGAAATGGTCGAATGGTCACAAATTTCAGGTCCGCCTGTAAATATTATTAACCCCAATAATTCATCCGCAACAGTTACAAATATCTCAGCATACGGAAATTATTGTTTTAACTATAGTATTAAGAACTCTCAGTCCAATTGTAATAGTAACAATACCATTTGTTACGCTTTCTACAATAATGGAACTGTAAACGGCGGAGCAGATCAGATTCTGGCATGTAATGTTACGAGTACAACCATTCCAACTGAAGTAACTGGCTCCGGAGTATTAAATTACAAAATAATAAGTGGCCCTCCCGGAGTTTTTCAATACCCGGTAAATTTCAGAACCTCTAATATCATAACTGGATTAACAATGCCGGGAACTTACAGAGTAGAAATAAACTATTCTTTTGGATCAGGTTGTTCACCAATAAATGATTTTGTTGATATAACAGTTTCAAGAACACCTACAGGCGCAAATGCGGGTACTGACCAGAACTTTGCCTGCATATCAACAACCTCACAATTAGCAGGAAATAATCCACTGTTAACAGGTGTAGGAAATGGAAGATGGAGTCAAATTTCAGGTCCCAATTTAACCACTCTAACTACACCAACAAATTATATAACAAATGTTTTAGGTGCATTACCAGGAACATATAATTTCAGGTGGACTATATCAGGTGGCAATAGATGCCCAAATAATTTTGATGATATAAAAGTTGTAATACCGGATACAACTGTTACAGTTGCTAATGCAGGAAATGATAAAGTTATTTGCCCTAATTCACCATTAATATTATTTGGAAACAGAACCCGTGCAGATGAAACAGTACAATGGATATCTATTCCCGGAGGTGTTACTTTCTCGCCAGGTAATTTAGTTACAAATCCAACTGTAAACGGACTAACTGGAAATACAGCTTACCAGTTTGTTTATACCATTACAAATTCCTGTGGCAGCATCTCAAGAGATACAGTGCAAATTACGACCAGTTCTACAGCAGGTCCTTCTCTTGCAAACGCAGGAACAAATCAATGCCTAATGTCTGGAACATCCATTATTAATCTTAATGCGGTTGCGCCTGTATCAGGCACCGGAAACTGGTCAAAATTATCGGGGCCTTCCGTTAGTATTACGAATTCTGATCTAAGCAACACAACCGTTACAGGGGTAAGCAACGGAACCTATCGTTTTGTATGGACAGTGTCCTCACCTGGATGTTTAAATTCAACCCAAGATACTGTTTTGATTACAGTGGATGGTCCTACCACACAAGCAAATGCAGGTACAGATATAAGCAGTTGTGCGGATGCAGTTTCCTTAAACGCGAATATTCCTTCTGTCGGAACAGGCAATTGGTCACAGGTTTCAGGTGATGGAGATGCTGTTATTAATAATGTATCAAACCCGCAAACTACCATTTCTAATTTATCCACCGGTTTATATATATTCAGATGGACGATTACAAATGGTGCCTGCTCTTCCAGTTTAGATGATGTGAAGCTGGCAATTTCATCTCCGCCATCTCCAGCTTTAGCAGGTGACAATCAAATACTATGTGGTACTAATACAAATTTTATTACACTAAATGCAACTGTACCTGCTTCCGGAATCGGACAATGGGTGCAAGTATCCGGGCCTAACAACGCAAATTTTTCCAACAGCTTATTAGCAAACTCAGCAGTTTCTAATCTAACCAATGGTGCATATACCTTCCACTGGGTAGTAACCGGCGGTCCGGGTTGTCTGCAATCTACAGATGATGTCCAAGTCAATGTCTCACTTCCGGCATATGCAGGACGCGACCAAAGTTTATGTAACTTAAACTCAACAACTTTATCCGGAAATACAGGAAGTAATGGTGTATGGTCACAAGTTTCAGGACCGTCTGCCGTAATAACACAAACACCGGAAGGAAACCCTAATGCTACAGTTTCAGGGCTGCAGCCGGGAAGTTCATATATATTCAGGTATACTATTCCTTCAGTATATGGATGTCCTGCAAGTTCAGACGAAGTAATGATAAATAATGGCACATTTACACTGGTGCCGGATGCCGGTGCAGATGCAGCCTATTGCAACGCCAGTTCATTTGCACTTATCGGCAGTCAGCCGGGGGTGGGAGAGTCAGGTATCTGGTCGGTATTGTCAGGGCCTGCAGGAGCATCCTTTTCACCTGCTGCCAATCATCCCAATGCAACACTCATCAACGCACAACCCGGGACTTATATTTTAAAATGGACAATTTCTAATGCGACCTGCTCGAGCAGCGACCAGAAAAGAATTGATAATTATGCAACACCAACAAGATCAAATGCAGGCACAGACCAAATTGTTTGTTTTGAAAGAGCTACATTGAGAGGAAATACACCACTGAAAGGGGTAGGAACCTGGTCACAGGCAGGAGGACCTGTGACGGCGTCGATAGCTGCTGTCAATAATCCTGTTTCAGATGTTAATGGTTTAAATTCAGTAGGTGTGTATAGTTTTGTCTGGACGATTACCAATGGGCCGGTTTGCTCTCCGCCAAGCAGAGATACTGTACGATTAATTGTTTCTGCAATTTCTCCAAGTATAGCAAATGCTGGTACAGATAAAAATCTATGTAATTTATCAGCTATTGTTTTAAATGGAAATACGCCGCTTAGCGGAAACGGAATATGGTCTGAAGTTGAAACTTCATTAGCTACAATCGTTTCTCCAGCTAATCCGACAACTAATGTAAATACTTTAAATAACGGAACCCATCAATTCGTCTGGACAATCTCTAATGCCGATAATAGCTGTGTATCCAGAGATACGGTAAAGGTGATTAATAACGTGTTGCCCAATATCGCAAATGCAGGTGCCGACGATACTTTCTGCGTATTTAATGCCGTTTTCTTGCAAGCCAATGCGGCCATTGCAGGCACAACGGGTGTCTGGACTTTCGTATCCGGACCGAATACTCCAAGATTACTAACACCAAACAATCCGGTATGTCAGCTGACAGGATTAGTTACAGGTACTTATAAATTTCAATGGACAATATCCAGTGTATCTTGTTCTTCCTCATCAGATGAGGTAAATATCACCATCATTAATAATTCGAATCAGGCAATTGCGGGTGTCAATCAAACGCTTTGTTCGCAGAGTATCAATTTGTATGGGAATACGCCAGATATTAATAATAAAGGCGTTTGGACACAAACGGAAGGGCCCAATACGGCAATATTTGTGTCGGATATAAATCCAACAACGGTAGTTACCAATTTAATACAAGGAACTTATCGTTTTGTATGGAAGATTTATAATGAAAGATGTTTTACTACAGATACGGTTACTTTTAATATCAATCAACCTGCATCTGTAAATGCAGGAAATGACTTCAGTGTTTGCTACAACGAACCTGTTTTGCTTTCATCTGCTTTTGTAGATAGTTATGACGGAAAAGGGATATGGTCTGTTATTTCCGGTGGTGGAAGCCTGAGTACTACTGCGCCAACGACTACACCTAATGAGGTATTATATACACCGGAACCAGATATGCAAGGAGCAGTGGTCTTACGCTTATCTGCGCAGGATGCCTGTCGTATCGTGTATGATGACATCATGATATTAGTGAATGAATCATCTGTACCTGTATCATCAGCGAATGACAGAACTGTTACGGATTTAAATACAGCAGTAGCAATTAATGTACTCGCTAACGATACGATTTATTATAATGATACGCTGGATTTTTGTTCGCAAAATGCAATCATTACGGTTCCTGTACATGGAACAGCAAGTGTGCAGGCAGACGGAAGTATATTATATACACCACAAATCGGATATGCAGGTGTGGATAGTTTTCAATATCAGATTTGTACGCAGCATCCGTCTGACAGCAGTTGGAGCAGCCATTGCTATAAGGAAGGAGCGGACAGTGCCTGGGTGTTTGTGACCATAAACCGCACGGATTGTATTATACCAAATGCGTTTTCACCGAACGGAGATGGTGTGAATGATGCATTTGTAATTGAATGCGGAAAGGACTGGAAGCTTACGGTGTTTAACAGCTGGGGCATTGAACTGTTCCGCGATGAAGATTACCACAATGACTGGGAAGGAACCTACAACGGTGCACCAATACCGGATGGTACTTATTTCTACAGTTTAAAATACACCACAGAAACGAATGAAACCGTTGAAAAGGCCGGGTTTATTTGTTTGCATAGATAAAATAAAAAAGCCACTCGTTTGAGTAGCTTTTTTATTGGTGGAGCTGGCGAGATTTGAACTCGCGTCCGGACAAAACGTTCATAAGCTTTCTACATGCTTAGTAGAAACTTGATTTTCGAATTACTACAGGCGTTTTTACCAACCGATAGTAATCTTAGTTTCTGAATTTTGCACTGCAGGCGAAACAACTGCAGCACTATTCCAATTCGGTTATGCACTGGCGGATAGTATTGGAAAAACTATTCCGGAGTACAAAGGCCAAGCTTAATAACCTGTATTAAGCAGCCATTGCGAAAGTATTCTCGCCATATAAAAAAGTTGTGTGCGTTAAATTTAACGAGCCAAATTGCACAATGCTCGGCATGCTTACTTATCAACTATCCTGCCGTCAATTCCTGTCAACCCCAATACTTGAATTATGAATAGTGAGTTTTGAATGATGAATTAAAGCGGAAATTTTCCAAAGAACTAAATACATAACTTCAAAAATAGAAGTAAAGTTCCGCAAAGATAACAAATTTAGGAGATGATGAGGTAATTAGATAATTCGGCACTTAAAATTCAACACTCACAATTCTTTATACGCTTTCAACCCTTCTTCCAAACACTTAATCGCTTTATTCAAATCGATTGAATTCAACACATAAGCTATGCGCACTTCGTTTTTTCCTTTGCCATCCGTAGCATAAAAACCACTCGCTGGTGCCATCATCACGGTTTCACCTTCATAATTAAAATCACTAAGCATCCACTGGCAAAAAACATCGCTATCCTTTACCGGAAGCTGTACTATACAATAAAATGCGCCGCCAGGTGAATGGCATTTTACACCGTCAATTTTATTTAAACCTTCCACTAATGTATCTCGGCGTTTTCTGTATTCTGTATTCACTTTTGTGAAATAGTGATCTTCCACATCAAACATTGCTATTGCACCCAATTGCTCCACTGTTGGCGGACTTAAACGTTGCTGTGCAAACTTCAATGCCGTATGTAAAACTTCTTTATTTTTAGTTGCTATCATTCCAATTCTTGCACCACACGCACTAAATCTTTTTGAAAGTGAATCGATTAAAATAGCGTGTTTTTCTAATTCGGGAAATTCAAGAATGGATGTATATTTTATTGTCGTGTCATAAATAAAATCACGATAAACTTCATCGCAAATAATAAATAAATCATGCTTCAATACAATCTCTTTTAGACGCGATAACTCTTCTTTGCTATAGAAATAACCGGTAGGATTATTTGGATTGCAAATTAAAATGGCTTTTGTTTTTCCATTAATAACCTTCTCAAATTCATCAATAGACGGCAATGCAAATCCATCGTCAAATGAAGTAGGAATTGGACGCACT
>Ga0075152_10002248_pt1 | contig 13730 bp, 18 predicted proteins | sample JI61114C2DNA_FD_70964 | JGI IMG/M metagenome (GOLD analysis project Ga0075152, IMG submission 70964) | Wastewater effluent complex algal communities from Wisconsin, to seasonally profile nutrient transformation and Carbon sequestration -... | ecosystem: Engineered > WWTP > Effluent > Algae...
TCGTCAAAGTTTACTCGTAAATAATCCTTGGTGGAGAAGCTAGCGAATTAGTGTCTTCTACCGATAATAAATTCTGTATGTTTAACAACCCGAGAAGTCGACTCCTATCAAGCATTGATCGTTCTGAGGCAAGATTGTTCTCCGTCAGGAACAGAAGTCCTATGCTGCCGCATTTATACGTTTCTCCATCCAAGAAGGAGCCACGGCAGTACATCCTCGAGCATTAACAACCCCTTATTCAGCACGAACTTGAGTAAAAGATCTTTGTCGAGAATGGGCGAGGACCGGGATTAGCAGTTAACTCAACGAAGGGATTCTAATAGACCATGAAGCCGATCCTTTGCAGCTCTGCACTTTACAATCAGACCAGGGAAGTTATGGCGCAGTTGTTACCACAGCTTGACTTTCACTAAAACAGCCTCATCGTGTTGGAGGGTAGTGCAACCAAGCGCCTGTTCGTCTATCTGTCACGTACAGTCCACCGATAATGTAGACATGAAGAAGATGGTCTATTCAATATGCTGCTCTGAAAAGATATCAGCAGTCATCGACCGTCGTTCACTCAGGCTTCGTTGTGAAGGGTGCGGCTCTATACTATTGTACACCATAAGCCGCAAGGCCCTCAATAGAGCCGATACTTTTAGTGAAATCGATAAACTCAGGGCTTCCAACCTCGTCAATTCTGGCCGGTACTGCCGAACAAACATTATGGACTCAATTCGGTAAAGCCACCAACATCACCGAGAGATCAAACATTAAAACACAGACCCCTCGATTGTCCAGCATCGATCACGCCGAAACAAGAGAGTGGTCGATCCGCTCGACAATAACAACCGATCGGTCATCTGAGCAACTTCGACAGCTCCCTGAATTGAATGAATGTTTGCATCTTATATATTGGATTCGAGTTGGCCATGGAGTAAAAGCAACAGAAGATCGACGAGCTCAAGCAGTTGCTCGGGCAGGCCAAGGTGCGGTTGGAGAACTATAGGAGCGAAGTTGAGCTAAGAGTACCCACTACTAGTCAAGTAGGACAAGAAAATCGAAGATCTGACGACACGTCTGAGGAAGTTGGAGAAGTCCGAAGAGCGTAATTGAAGTAAAGCATACAGGCATCAAGCTGTTGGAAGCAGACTCATCCCAGATTATGCAGCAGTACGAAGCGAGGCTGCAGCGCTACCAGAGCACTCTGGAGGAACACGAGAAGATCATCCAGACGCACCAAAAGCAGAGTCAGATTCTCACAGCCACGAACAAGAATCTATGTCTTAACATGAGCAAGCTAAACGACATTGTTCGTAAGGCGACTCTCGAAAACAACAAGTAAGCCGGTTAGTCCATCGAGGAGTTGTTCAGCCTAGAAAAACTTAAAGAAGCGGCTGCAGAGCTCAGTAAGGCAGTCTTCTTGGAAAAGGCCGTGGACGATCTCAAGAAATCGGTGGGAGGGTTGGTGGATAGCATCACCGTTTATCTCGAGAAGAAGCGCGAGGGGAGGTTGAACTTTGTCAAACGTGAAATGGCGTACAAAAAGGATATCGAAGCTAATGAAGAGCAGCTACGCCAGCGAGATGAATAAATTCGGAATCTGAAGGAAGAGGCCAAGAAGAAGTACACGGTTGCGTAAATTAGAGAGGTCGAACACCGAAAGTAGCTGGAGCTGCAGAAGCACGAGTACAGCAAGAAACTGCCCAAAGACTAACCCAATATGGAATATGTTAAGAACCTGTTCGTAAAGACGTACCTAGGTCCGAACGATGTGTCAAAAATGTCTCTCAAAGTACTCCAAAACATCCTCAAACTGACCCCGGAGGAGCACCAGAACATAGAAAAGCGGCTCAAGTGAACATCAAAATTTTGCTGTTGGCACCACTCATCTAACATCAGTGTAAACATGTAGATCAGCAGTATCAGAGCCAGTTGAGTCTGGGGATGTCTTCCACACTAATGCGTTCCTCCGGTTTGATCATTAACATCCACTTGATCAGCTAACGAGCATCCTGACTGAGGAATTCACCTAGTTTGTATTTTCCTTTTTCGATTCGGCTGAACAGGACTTTCTAGTCCTGCGAAAAGAACGGGTAGATGCCATGCAGCATCAGGTATAGCAGAACCCCCAAACTCCAGACGTCCGATTTGAATGGATCGTAGGGTTCCCTTGAGACAATCTAAGGTGCCATATAGGTCGGTGTCCCACAAAAGGTTTCAATCAGTTCATAACGCTAACAGAAAACACTGAAGCCGAAATCGATGAGTTTGACAGTGGGACCATTGACCAGAATATTTTCCGCCTTGATATCCCGGTGAGCAATTTTGTTTCGCTTTAAGTGAATAACCGCCTCAACGATTTGCCGAAAAATACTCTTGGCTCGGTACTCCGGTATTCGCTGAATATTTGATCCCTTGATCTCAGCAAATAGCGAATGGCCCATACAATACTACATTACGATGAAGGTGGTTGTCTTGTTCTCGATAGACTCCCTCAAACTCGAGATGTTCTGATGCCCACAGATTGTTTTCATGATGCTCAGTTATCGTTTAATGTTCGATATCTTGCTGCGACTTTCCAGCAGCAGCTTATCGTATATCTTGACAGCGTACAGCTGGTTGGTCTACTCATGGCGACATAGGATCACACGAGCATATCCTCCTCTGCCAAGCTCCTTCACATAACTGTATCCCACCAAGTCAAACAGGTAGCTCTTCCACTTGAGCCTCTGCGAGTATTATATGCGGTCCTCCGAAGGCTACGTTGCATGGCGCATCTAGGATTTTCTATTTTCGCGAGTTTACCTTGTTTCGTTGATGACCTCGGTCTCTTAATCCGAGGCTTTATGAGCAGTAAGAAGGTTGCGCAATTTCTGTTCCACCCCCTGTGCCTTCAGATTAAGCTTTACTGGACGGCTACGTCTGGGCCTGAACAACTTATTCTGCAGTTGCGAATCATTAAGCTTATTTGGAGTTCTCTGCACAAACTGATCCAACTCGGTAGAATCTACAGCATGCATCGTAGGCACAATCTGAGTTTGGCGAACGTTGCGCAGTTCGCTCAGGTTGTTGGTCCGTTGTGACCGCATGCCTGTAGTATTGCGGTTGCGTGCACTGCTGAAGCTGTGATTGTGATTATTTCGCGCTGACTGCAATTCCTTTAGAAACAGCGGATTATCCTGCCGGTCTGGGCTCCGACTTATCGCCCTCAATGGCGATTTGTTTGCAAGCAGATCCAGTATGGAGTGGGGCTTGGCTGGTTTTGTGATGAGGTTCTTCGGGGACTTATAAAGCTTGCGTGATGCGGCAACAGCCACTGAACCCTTATCTATATATGGCTTTGGTTGGTACTGAGGCTGAAGTTGCTAGAGCGATTATTGATGAGAGGGTTGGCACTGCTGCGGTAATGCGAACTAGCCATTGCTTGGACTGGTTTGGAACTATTCGAATGATGATAGCGGATGCTTTGGTTCGCGCCATTGCGCACCTGCGGACTTATCCGTGAGTCTTCAAAGTTGTGGTGAGGGTTGCTACCTTGCAGCATTACCTTAATGCTCAATATATCGGTAGTTATAATACTCCTTCGACTGTCGTGTACAGTCCTTTGGGTAATAAAGCATGAAGTTACAGCAAGGAAACAGTCAGCTCTCATGTATCATTCGTTTTGAAGCAGATCGGTAAGCTTGGTAAACTCACCTTTCAGCACGCGAAAATCCCTTTTAAGGGTAGTGAGTTCGTCCTAACGAGTCACTTTCTAGGAACGCAGTGCCACCACTTGTCTTTTCAGAAGCTAATTTTCGTTACTGCGGGACTATGAGTAGCGGTGCAGGGCAGCAGAATGCCTCTCGGCCTCCGATTGGTAAGCTCCCTTCAATGCTTTTTGGCAGTCAAGCTCGGCGTGGAGCTTCTCAATGATAACGTCCTTGTCCCTCATAGCCTTTTCAGCAACTGTCAGGGACTGCTTTAACGAATAGCATTGCTCCTACAACTCCTTCGCCTATGCTTCGCTTGCTAGCCTATATTGCTGATACTCGCTAGAAAGCTCCTCGAATTCTTGTTTCAAGAGAAGCTCATCGATCCGAACGCTTATCTGGGAGCTTCTATCAAAGCCGCAGCTCTTCTTCATCGGTAGTTTGTTGATTCTTTTTCCCAGATTGCGTACTCGCTTCTCAACTTTTCGAACGCTGTGGAGTATTTCGGTATCGATGGTGCTTGTCGACTTCGACCTAAGCAGTTTCATGTTCAGCGGTGCGGGAGTTGATGGAACCATACCGAACTTGCGCAAACGGGGACTCAGCCAAGACATTCCTAGCTGTTAGCCGCTACACACTTAAATATAGTTTTGTGGAGATCGCGTTGATGCAATGGCCACTCCTACGTAAACTCAATATTGTTTGTCCCAAGAGCTGGCAGTTTTCCGCAGCTAAAATAAGGGTCCGCTGAAAAAGTGAACAGCAGAAAATCGGTTATTGCTTTTCAGCGATTCTTGAAGAGCTCAGCATAAACTCCACGGGCTTATTGGACGATCGGCAACGGGTTTAACAAAGCGTAGTGTCAAGCGGAGGCGTGGATTCGGTTGGCGAGCTCTCGTATTGACTCCAGTTTCTGAATGAAAACTATCAGTACTTGCTCAAGGAATGCGCTTAGCTGCCTACTGCAGTCCCTGGTCTCGAGTTATAAGGAGAAGGACAGTAAGTGTTGCTTGCTGGACTGTGGTCTGGGAAGTGGCTTTTCACATGATCGATTAGAGCCACTCAGATGGATGTTTAGAAAGGCATCCGTTCGATCGTGGTACGCTATATTAGCTTGCTTTTCGTACATTTTATCAAAGGTGAAGAGATGTCCGGACTTACCCAGAACTTGATAATAAGCTTGCGATCGGCAAGGTGTTCCTACCGAATTACCAAGTCCAGCGGCCCCATGCTCTGTTCCTACCTACATCAGCTTCTTGTTTACGTTTCGGGGTCATCCGGGCAACCCGCCAGACTGCGCACAGCCTTGGCTACCAACTCGCGTAATCCGCACTCTTCGTCATAGAGGACCATGACATTGAGCGTTTGGATGGCTTATTGCTCTATTGAGCACTGGTCCAGTTCGGGCTGACGGTTTTTGTCGTAGTCGAACTGTTCCCATAGTTGGGAGCCTTGCGAGAAGCCTTTGCTAGACTGTGGCCGCGGGCTTGGGCTTTCAGAGCTTTCGTAGAAGATGCCAAGCTTCTTATCGGATAGAATGGACAGCTGCTATTAGGTTAATTGAGTACTCGAATGAACTCCTCCTCAGACTCGCAGTGAATGGCTCCACTTCTCTTGCGCATATCCCTTGCCGATTAAATGTATATGTTTATTGACGGGTTTGAGGAGTCGGCAGACCCAGACACTGGTTGACTGACCCTACCCTTGAAATCTCAACAGCTGTATGCTCCCGAAAATTCACCCGAATCCTGCAACTTCCACTTTTTATAGTCGCGGACGGGAATAACGAGCATGTTCGACTCGAATCGGGCGGAAGTGAATTATTAAGGCATAACCAACTCTTCGAGATCTACGCAGCAAAATTCGAGCGCCAGTGGGAAAACCTGCAAAACGGTTGTTTGGGGGTGCTGCGATCAACTGTAGTCTTCTGTGAGATAATGATAGAAATTAACATAAGAATAGTCGCCGAGCAGCAGCAACTCCAAGATTTCAAGGAGGCAGCCAATAGTGTCTTCAAGGACTTCTACAAGAAGTACCAAGAATTCGATAAGTAAGTTCAGCGGCGAAGTTAGTGTGCTCATCGAAGAAGAAACTTCGGAGGCAGTCGATCGAATCGCAGAGAAGATGCTGGATGGTGTGCTGGAGGCCTATAGCATCTGCTTCATGAGCTTCCAGACGCAGAGAAAAAAGCCTATCGGCAACGGAAGGCGAAGCAGTCTTCGGGTCAGTGACCTTCCCGAGCAATACTCTCCAGATCGGCATGGTAGGAGAAGAGTAATTTAGAACTAATCCGAGTGACCTTCGAAGAACTCCAGAGACGGATATCTGCTGACGATCGAGAACTGGAACTGGTATACTCGATGGTGGAGATAAGGAAGAGTTGCGTCAAAGATCTTCTGAAGTTGGTGAGCAGCAGCGAGCGAGAAGGTACAGAGTTGCTTATTTAGCGCAAGCGCAGTATCTCAGCAATGAGCATTCTGAGCAAATAACCTCCAGTCGTGTTGGCGAACTTGAAGAGTTGATTGATAGCTTCGAGCTGGTCTGCAGGTTGCAGGAAAAGCTCAAACCACGTCGCAACGAGCCCATTGCAGTGGTGCTCAAACTATCGGTGTGCGAAGTGAGTTCTGAAGTGGTTATCCACCATGTGATGTTTGCTGAAATGGGGGAATTTACTCGACAATCCAACTCATTTGAGGAGGAGGGAGTTATGGAGCTGCTCGATAGGTTCCTCCAGGGTCGTCCAAGCCCGGAGAACAAACACAAACTGATTGAGTTCTTCGAGGGACTATTGATAGAGACTAGTCAACTGTCCATGACAGTTTACGCAGGTATCAGCGACATCCCCGAGTAGCACCAACTCCTGGGTTATTTAAGCCAGCTGAAACTTCATGCTTCGATTTCGATGATGAATGGTCGTAGCCAAGAGGAGAATACAACAGAGATGATACAGAAGTTGACGGGCGATTTGGCTATTCTCCGAACGAAGGTTGAAATAGAGGTTAAGACCTTCCGAGAGAAGATTAGGCTTATGGAAGACATGCTGGGAACTTCCATCGATGTTGACAGAATAGGCACTAAGGGGTTTCTTGCGGACTCATCTCGGAACTTCAGGCGGCAGAAATAGGCTGTATAGGCGATGGACGGCCTCCGCAAAGCCAACGTCGATCAGCAACGCCGACTTCAAGAAGCATGGAAATAACTCAAACTTCGGAAGACTGCCATCGAAAAGAAACACTCAAAGAACGCGGCAGTTGTGAAACAGCTGAAGCAGCAAATCCGGATGCTAGAGGGTATGGTCAACTACTCTGGCTACTGCATGGAGCAGAAGCGAAGCGACCTGCAAGAGCGGGAAGAGCTGCAGCTAAAAAGATTGAATGAAAGTCGGCAGAAGCGGCTCCGCGATTACAGCAAGTTTGCTGATAAGCTTAATAGAACCAATAAGCAATAGTACCGAAGCAAGACACGTTAACAAAATCATAAAGAGCTGAGTGTATGTTCTCGGACTGTGTTGGAAGGCACCGATGACTTTTCTCGACTGCTGGCCGAATACGTTGAGGATAACCGTAGGCTTGTGGAAAGGGTTCGAGGTGGCTACTAAACTGAACTTCAGCAATACCAACACAGATTGGCAGCATAGGCAGCCAAACGTACGTCTGTGTTAACCATCCACGAGGAAATGTCAGTCTTGCATGAAATCTACAGGCAGTATCGGCACAACTAAGAACTATTATCGGCTACCAAAAAGCAGCTACCAGCTGATCGCATGGCTAGCCGATTGATTGCTTAAGCCGGGCAGCTCGACCTCCAGAAATACCCACTACTTGGCCTATTGCCAGATATGATCCCACATCACAGCACACCATAACATTGAATATGCAGGATAAGTTACGCAGTTAGATATTATCAAGCAGACTCAGCAGTTTTCCAGCTCGGGTGCCAATTCGGGGCACTTCTTCAGGAAGTCGTGTTCCAGCAGCTCGCCGATTTTGAGTCTATCACCTGGGTTCTTTTTCAGAATTCGCAAAACAAAGTCTTTGGCTTCTTCTGAGACTGGAATGTTCTGCGGGAAGACGATCTCCTCTTTGATCTGCTGTTAATGGTGGGCGTACGATCTTTACGAGTTCCTCCTCCCGGTTTATCTCGAAAGGAATGGTGCCGAAGAGTAGCTCATAAGTGAGAATTCCGATTGCCCAAAGGTCAATCTTTTCGTCGTAGAGTTGCCCCTTGAGGATTTCTGGAGAGACATAGAGGGGAGTTCCGCAGAAGGTACTACGGAGTTCAGTGCCGCGGCAAACTGCCCAGCCAAAGTCGCAGAGCTTTACGGTTCCCTGAGTAAACTCATGCTGTACACTCTGAATGACGATGTTTTCTGGCTTCAGATCTCTGTGGATGATCTTAAAGAAGTGAAGGTATCGCACAGCCTCGCATACTTGCTTGATAGTATAAGAAGTGCTTGACTCGCTCATCCTCTCCCTTTCCTTGATGACTTTGTAGAGCTGCCCACTGGATCCAAGTTCCAGCAGCAAGTAGATAGCTTCCTTGTCGTGGAAGAAGCCATAGAGCTTAATGATATTGGGATGATCAAGGAACATCTGAATCTTAAGTTCCCTGATGAGCTGGTTGAGAATGTTCTCTTCCTTGATGATGTCCTTGGGTATCTTCTTCATAGCACACACGAAGCGGGTGAGCTTGTGTCTAAGTTACAACAAGTAATTACTGTACGAGGAAGACGGAACCGAACTTACCACTTCCGATTTCCTTGCCGATCCGGAAGTCGGACAGCTTAAGTGGTTAGGAGCTCTTCTTCATAGAGTTCTGACTACCCTTCGAGTCCAAGCGATTGATAGGCTGTTTAGGATCCTCAATCGGGTGGAATGTTGATTGTGTCGATACAGTTTCCTTGAGCTCCTTATCCTTTTTGAATGCAGATGTCGTGAAGTTGTTAGTCTTCGGCATTATGAGGGGTTGTGAAGCTTTTTGGTGTTGCTCTTTCACAACGGGGGACTACTTGCTGGGGTGTTGCTTCTTTTGTTATCCCGGAGAAGAAGTGTTGTGAGAGGTTGAATCATTATCAACTCCTTACTCCCAATTGTCCATGCTGAAGTTGGCAGGCTCTGAGAAACGTGGGGCCTTCTTGGGTAGGACTGGTGCGCTTTGATTGTTGACACCAAGGTGCCCGCCAAGTTTACCCTGACTTCCCTGATTTACCTCAGTGTTGCTACGGTGATATGTCAGCTCGTTATTGCTTGGTAGCTGCTGAATGGAACGACTGTTGTAGCTGGACTCACTGACGTGGTTGGAGTACTTTCTTTCCTGAGGACGATGCCCAGAGTTCTGAACGTTCTTGACTTAGGGAGACATAAACCGCGAGCTTGCTATGGTACGCAGGGATTGTTGGGTAGCTGTTGGTTGCTGCTCTTCCTTCTTGCTGATATTGATGTTGGTGGTGGGCTCGTTAGTTCGACTGCCGACAGTAGATTTTTGCATAGGCTTCTACTGGTCGTTAGCTTGCACGACAAACTTATTGTTGGTGCGGGTTGTCTGGTCGAAGGTTTGCGGTTGCTTCGACTTGAGTAGTTCAGTGGGCGTTGTTGGTGTCTTGTCGAAGGCAGAATAGTTGTTCATAATTGGTGGTTAGCTTTCTCTTGCTTGGCGTCTTCGTGAAGCTGGCTCCTGCTCCCTCCCGGAGGTCTGTCCAGCGTACTTCGGGTATTGGTGGCTCATCGGGTGAACTTCGTAAGCAAAATAATTATAGTGAGGATGTGGCTGATTGAGTGTAAGTGCCGTTGAGGATAGTCACTCCAGTCAATCCGCAAAAGGCCTTCCGATGCATATCCGGATGGCAGTTCGTGTTTAAATAGCCCAAGCAATAGAGCAAAGGGAGGTGCCAGTAACTTAGATTGGGGTTTCGGTGCGTCGATATGGTTGATAATTCTTCGAGTATTTTTCGTGAAACCTATCGACATTGTTTGGTGGTGAATAATACACGCGCACTGTCGACAAGGCAAAGGTTTATTAAACTAATTGCATAGGTAGGAAGCTGAATTCAAGCGTTCAGCGATCACCTCGCGCCGTTGCAGCTACTGACAGGGCTGCTTCTTATAGGCCTCACAACAGGCCTATTTATTGTCGTTGAGCAACAACCCCAACCCAACTGATTTTTAGAAAATGGTAGCAGCCCGTCGAAAATACCAGAGTACAGTCCGGTCACAACAACCAGCCTGCCGTGAGCACCCATGAAGGACGAACAGCGCCACCAACTATCTCACGATTTTGACTGCATCTGTGTAAATAGAAAATGGCTTGGTGGAGCATGAAATTGCAGTTGACCAGCTTCAATAACATTTGATAGCTGCCCACCTTGGAGCCTCCAGTTGCTCATATTCATTTATATAACGAACATCTCTTGCTCGAAGTGCCTAGATCAGCCAATGTAGAGCCCTGCGGCATAGCCCACCGCCACTCCAACAATTCCAAGAATCAGCCATCCCTTCCAGGAGCCTACATGAACACTACATGTACCTCCAGATTTTGTGCCTGTAGATGACGACCCACCCAGTGACTTGTACTTACTGATAGACTCCTGGAGCTCTCTCTGCAGTTATCCAAATATCTTACTATTCGCTACTCCTTCTTCTCGATTTTGGTTTGAAGGTCACTTCGGTTGTCAGGGAAGCGCTGGAAGTTGGCGACGCTCTCCAATACCTTGGAGTCTTTAGCAGGGGACGCGCCAGGCGCAGTGAGGTGGCGTGCCCCACTGACCACTATCCCAAACTTCTTGGAGTCAAACTGTGCTGGTGCTCTGAACATCTCGCTGTAGTTCTCGCGCTGCGGTGAATCATAGAAGGCGTAGAGTAGCTGGAACTGATCGGTGCTGCTGAGTGGAATACCCTGCGTCAGCCTAGCGTTACCTCCTTGTGGATAGTGATGTGTACAACCGTGGATTCGCCTGGTTTGATGTAATTGCGATCGGGTTTGACCATGTAGTAGCGAGTTCTGCTAACTCGGAACTGCGTAACAGCTTCGTTACCTTGTAGTAGAGGTGCTTGTTGGATGTGCTGTTGCGGATGGCCAGAGTTGTTGTTAAGTGTTGGTTCTAGACGAAGGTAAAGCTGATCTCCTCGCTCGAAAATGTTATCATCGCTTTATAAGTCTGCCTAGGCTTGACTATGTGCAATCACGTGTGCACCAACTCTTGGTTTGTGCAGCAAAATAGTACACAGGGAAGGCATCGAAGTAGCATACAACAATAGTCTTGGCCACTTGACTACGACTCACTTGGCTTTTTATGGTTGCTCTCGGCACCTCCAACAATCACTGATTGATACCGCATTTCTGTAACTAATTTTCGAACCTTTGGAAAGCCATTTTACGAGGGTGCCTGAACATATTACCCGATAATCGTCAGGCAGAGGAATTGTGTAACTGCCAGCAGCATAAGTGGTGGTCTGCGGCAGCCCCATTATTGTTTTTTTATTCTTGCGCTGATTTGAATGGTAAATACCCGCTAACTCAGCCATCTCCTATAGCATGGCAGCCAATGAAGCAGACCGGCAACGTGCCAACTGGTCGCTCGGGTCACACGATCGTTACCATGGGCAAGATGCACTACATGTTTGGCGGCATCGACTCACCCAAAGATAGCCCCGACAAGACGAAGATCCTGCCGAAGAACGAACTCTACTCGATTCGAATCACCAACACACCAAGCACACCAAACACCGCCGAATGGTCTCTCAAGCAGTGCACCGGCGATGTGCCTCTCGCACGAGCCTATCACTCGGCCTGCAAGATTGGCGAGGACCGCATGTTGGTGTTCGGTGGCTACTATACTTCGAACACCCGATTCAACGACACCTTCATCCTCAAAACAAGTATTTGTTTGAAGATATTCAGGCAATTTGCAATGGTCACAGCCACCCAACCAAAAGTCTGTCGGAGAGCCCAAAAATTCCTGGTCAAAGATAGGCGCACCCTAACCACGAGCTAACCACACTGCAACCTTCCATAAGGGAAAGGTGTACATCTTCGGAGGCCACGGAGGAGTTGACTACAAGCGAGTTGCCTTCAATGACATCTACGAGCTCGATATCGAGAATGAGTTCAAGTGGGAAAAGTTAGCAACAACTGGTACCCCTCCTGAGCCACGAGGTGGACACGTCGCCAGCATCCTCTCCAACAAGGATAAGTTGATTATCTTTGGTGGCTGGAACTTTTCCACGCAATTCCACAACATCTTCATCTTCAACATCGAAACCAAGACGTGGGATGACCCGTAAGTGAACCACGAAATACCCAAATGGAACCTTGGAGGTATTATGGCACCATCCATTCCCTCCTGGAAGTACTTCATCTTTGGAGGCACTGTCGGAAATTTCTTTGAAGGTTCAAACAGGACATCTACCAAGTTCAGTGATGACACCTGGTATCTTGAGGTCGACAAACTCGAGTGGGTGCCTGTGTTACTGGAGGATAAGACTAAGCCTAAGGCAAGAGAATCTCCAGCGTGTTTTTACTCCGAAGACGACCAAAGATTATACATCTATGGAGGATGGGCCAATAACTGGCTCAACGACATGTGGGTGCTACCAGTCGGAGTTATCACTGGGCCTCCATACGCAATTAACGACATCAAGCCCTCCATTGGTCCCCTGACAGGAAAGACTAAAGTCACTATCACTGGTGCTGGTTTCAAGGAGAAGTACGGTTCTATCAATGTTCGTTTCTCCAGCGCCAAGGCTTCACTGGACGGCCAGGCTGTCGTCTTCAAAAGTTAGACTGAAATCGAATGTGAGACTCCATCCTTCGAGAACCAAGGACCTAGAAAAGTCGAGGTACGACTTGCCTTCGGTAAGCTCGACTATACCATTACCAAGGCGGAGTTCACCTACTTCCTGAATACCAAAGCTGATCAGACAATCGCTTTCGGACCTGGTCTCCTGAACGATAACGCAGTTGGAGTGGACACTATGTTCTATATCCAATCCCGCAACGCTGATGGAAAGAACCGTGAATCTGGCTCTGATGAATTCATCATCAAGATTCGCAGACCCGATTTAGAGCAAGTTGTGGAGGAAGTTATGGATCCCAAGAAACAAAGATAGTTTGACGACCTTCCCGAAGAGGAAAAGCAAGCAATTCTCAATAAGAAAGCCGAAGCAGAGCGAGTGCGCCTTAGCCGAGTTCAACTTGACTACAAGATAGTCGACAACGAAGATGGTTCTTACACAGTGAAGTACAAGTCGGATGAAGAATGCAAGGTCATTGTCGAGATCTTCTTTAAGAATGAGAAAGGAGAAGCCGAAAAGATTCGCGGTCACAGATTCGAGGCATCGTTCTCAAGCAAAGCTAGCCCCAAGAATAACGAATTCATGGGTCCCACCAACATGGCCTACCTTACTAACAACCTCGGCGACCTGACCAAGTTCACCGAAACTTCGCGTGACAACATTGAAATCCGCAACAAGAATCTGAATGAGAACGTTAAGGAACTGCTGAAGGTCATGAACAGTCTCAAGGATATCGACGAACGCAAGGAATAGTACGGGTTAACGCTTGATCGTATTGAGCAGGTGCTTAAGACCCTCGAAAGGAAAGAAAATGCCAAGAAGGAATCAGAACTGCGTAAATGCCAGAAACTGACTGAGGATCTCAAGACCCTAACCCAAATGGGTACCCGTGTGGACCGAGAGATCAGCAACGCCAAGACTGCTGAGGCTGACAAGACCAAGATTAAGATCCACCGATTTGAAGACGAACTCAAAGAATTCAACTCTCACCTGAAGCGTTTGGACTTCTACAACTACAACACTGGTGTCGAGAACAGCTTCAAGAAAATTGAGGAGACCAACCTAAGGATTAAGGAGCACAAAAAGACCCTTGACGACTACATCTACTACGAGCAGATGTTCAAGTTCCAGCAAAATGAGACTGCAGGTGCACAGAAGCAATTGGAAGTCATCGAGAACGAAGTCGGGTGGATGCTCAAGCTATGGCAGCACATCAAAACTTGCCAAGCCAAGTTCGACAGCTACATGGGACTCAAGTGGGCCA
>Ga0075152_10002250_pt1 | contig 13725 bp, 12 predicted proteins | sample JI61114C2DNA_FD_70964 | JGI IMG/M metagenome (GOLD analysis project Ga0075152, IMG submission 70964) | Wastewater effluent complex algal communities from Wisconsin, to seasonally profile nutrient transformation and Carbon sequestration -... | ecosystem: Engineered > WWTP > Effluent > Algae...
TTGTCATCTCCTAAAAAAACTTGACACATTTTGAGCAAAAAGTTTTTCAAAATGAGTAAAGAAAACTACACAACACTGGTATCAGAATCGTTTGATCAGGTAGATGAAAAGTTAACATATGAGGTGCCCTTTAGACGATGGCTGGTTCGAGAAATTGAAGAGCAACGACTTACGATATCAGAAGCCATCAAGCGTTTTAATTTTAATCCAGTCAATGGTGGCAGTCTTATATATACATGGCGATGTAAATATGCACCAGAAATGGTATTAGATTTGCCTTTAATGACTGAAAAGGAAAAACAACATTTAGAAACTCTTCAAAAGCAGTTAAAGACAATTGAAAAGCAATTAGAAGATGCCCGGATGAAAAATCTTGCCTTAAATACGCTCATAGATGTTGCGGAAGAAAAACTCAACATTAATATCAGAAAAAAGCCTGGTGCCAAACAGTAGCCTTGCTTGTGCAATTATATAGCCATTTTAGCATTGGTTATTATTGCAAACTGTTTGGCAAAAGCCGTCAGGCGTATTACGAGCAAAAAAAAGAATTAAATGATAAGGGTTTACAAGATGCTTTAGTGCTAAAATTGGTTGGCGAAGTACGTCTTGATTTGCCCAGATGTGGCGTAGATAAATTGCACTACATGCTGCGCCAATCCTTTTTGGAACATGACATTAAGTTAGGCAGGGATGGTATGTACCGTTTGCTAGGTAAGTATGGTTTATTGATAAGGCATCGTAACAGAAAGCCTTATACAACAAACTCAAACCATCGTTTTAAAAAGTACCCTAATTTAATCCGGGATATGGAGATAACTCAGGCTGGTCAATTATGGGTAAGTGATATTACATATATCCGGCAAGTCAATGGATTTAGCTATTTGAGCATTATTACAGATGCTTACAGTCACAAAATTGTTGGACATAAATTGCATCCCAGTTTACATAGCGCAGGCCCAATTGATGCATTAATATTGGCTGGTAGAGATGCCCAAAAAACAGAAAGCTTAATCCATCACAGCGATAGAGGTATACAGTATTGTTGCAATGAATATGTTACGATGATAGAACATTTTGGTATTCAATTATCAATGACAGAAAAAGGCGACCCATATGAAAACGCTATTGCAGAAAGAGTAAATGGTATTTTAAAATATGAGCATTGTCTTAAAGAGACTTTTACTAATTATGAAGAAGCCCTGCTAGCTGTAAACAATGCTGTTAAAAAATATAATGAATTAAGAATACATGATAGTTGCAACAGAATGACCCCGGTAATGGCTCACGAGCAAAAGGGTATTCTAAGGAAATACTGGAAGCCAAAAGTTTACAGGTCCAGAGAGGCTCTTATGCAAGAAATTCTTTAAAGTTCACCGGCTTACCCACTACAATAAAAAACTTTTTATAACTAAATTTTTTTATCGTGTGGATAAGCCTATCCGCTGCAAATACAACAAAATGGACAGTAAGCCTTTTGTAGTAATAACACAAAACAGTAATGCAACAACAGAAATAACAAAAACAACTTCAACCACATGTAGTAATAACAAAAACAACAGTAAAGATGATAAGGAATAAAAGCCCCAGCTGACAACTAAAAACAGGAATAAGCAACATCCTGTATCACAATTTTACAAGTAAAAAATAAAACTGTAATCTTGTATCAATAGTAAAATTAATCTTGACAAGAGCTATTAATATTTAACCTATAAATGTGTCAAGTAATTTTAGGAGGGGTCAGCTATTTGCCCAACACTATATTATTTTAACCTGAATGGCTAAAATTTTACTGAGTGGTATTAAAATTTTAATGAGGCACAGTAAAATTTTGGTAATGGTCACTAAAATTTTAATGAGGTTGAGTAAAATTTTGGTATGGGTAACTAAAATTTTGGGTAGGTAGAGTAAAATTTTGGTATGGGCATTTAAATTTTTAGTAGGGGTAACCAAAATTTTGATCAGGTATACCAAAATTTTGGTCAGGTATAGTAAAATTTTGGTAGGGGTAGTTAAAATTTTAGTCAGGTATACCAAAATTTTGGTAGGGGTACCTAAAATTTTGGTCAGGTATAGCAAAATTTTGGTAGGGGTAGTTAAAATTTTGGTGAGGTAGAATAAAATTTTGGTAGGGGTCGTTAAAATTTTAGTCAGGGGTAGTAAAATTTTGGTAGGGGTAGTTAAAATTTTAGTTAGTGGTAGTAAAATTTTGGTATGGGTAGTTAAAATTTTAGTCAGTGGTAGTAAAATTTTGGTAGGGGCAGTTAAAATTTTAACCCGGTGGGCTAACATTTGGGGCTATTGAATAAACTGTGTATAGGGTTAATGGATTCGCTATGGCGTTTTTGGGGTACTATGCAAATAAGTGTGTAAGTACTAAACTTGCATAATATAATGAAAGAACAAAACGAGTTATTAAAGAGTTTACCAGCTGATTTTTTCAAACAATTCAAGACTGGACAAGAGTTTTCAGGCTTTATGGATGCTTTGTTTAAACGAGGTGTAGAAGAAATGCTGTCAGGCGAGTTAGACGCACATTTGGGTTATGCGAAGCATGAAAATTCTTCGGGCAGCAATAAACGCAATGGCAGTAAACAAAAGACGATTAAAACAACTAAAGGTAGCTACACTATTGATGTGCCCAGAGACAGAGAAAGTAGTTTTGAGCCACAGCTAATACCTAAGCGTAAACGAATGATAGATCATATAGAAGATGTGGTCATTAGTTTCTATGCCAAAGGAATGAGTACGGCAGACATTAGTCGGCAAATCAATGAGCTGTATGGAGTAGAAATTAGCAGTTCTACGGTATCAAACATCACAGAAAGAGTTTTAATAGATGTTGCAGAGTGGCAACAACGTCCATTAGATAGTACCTATTTAGTGGTTTGGTTAGATGGTATTGTGTTTAAAGTAAGGCAGGACAATAAGATCATCAATAAATGTATTTACATCGTAGCAGGGCTTAATACTGCCGGGCATAAAGAGGTTTTAGGCTTATGGATCAATGAACAGGAAAGTGCTTCGTTTTGGATGAAAGCATTAACAGATTTAAGAGTCAGGGGAATACAGGATATTATCATTGCTTGCAGCGATAACTTAAAAGGATTAACACAAGCTATACAAGCTATCTTTCCAGAAACAGTTACCCAACTTTGTATCGTACATCAAATACGCAACAGTCTTAAAAAAGTACCTTATAAAAACAGAAGGGAAGTGGCCAAAGACCTTAAAAACATTTATGAAGCACCTAATGAAGAACTTGCTGGACAAGCATTCTTTGGTTTTGAGCTAAAGTGGGGTAAAATCTATCCTTATATCTGCACTTCCTGGAAAAACAATTGGGATAGCCTTGTGCCATTTTTAAAATACCCAATGGAAATCAGAAAACTTATTTACACCACCAACATAATTGAAAACTTAAATAGAAATGTAAGAAAATTTACCAAAAACAAAACAATGTTTCCTGATGATGGTGCAGTAATCAAAGCAGTATATTTAGCCATACAAAACGTAAGTAGGATATGGACAAATACAATAAATAATTGGCCGTCTGTTGCAAGTCAATTCTTAATCCTTTATCCAACAAGATCTCAAATTATTTTTTAACTACTTACACACTTATTTGGATATTACCTTACTATCAGTATAACTAAACTTAAAATAATCCAACCTTTACGCATATAACTCTGGTTTTGAGCGGCAAAAGTGCTGATAATGCTTAGTTTAACTGTTACTCCTTCGGGAATTCGATTTATATAATCGGGAAAATTGAGGCTGTTTTGAGGATTTTTCAGACAACTGGCAGAAAGGTCTCAATAAGACCTGTAATCTGCCAAACACCGGGATATATTTACAGTATAAAGTTTTAAAGCAAGGCAACCTTTTGATGATTTGTATTGTATCATATTTTAAAATCTGAATCTTTATGAAATTATTTCTACTACTCTTATCTTTTTTGATTGGTGGATTGGTAGTGCAGGCACAGGTTTCCGGAGTAGATTCTGTGCCAGTACGATTAAGCACACTGGATGCAAGAAGCGACGGAAATAATGCAAGGCTTGATTGGAAAGTGGTTTGCTTTCTCGATTATGCAAAATTTGAAATTCAACGGTCTGCTGATGGCAGTAATTATACAACCATCAATATTTTTGAGGCCGACTATTTAAGATGCCGCCAACCTTTTGACTATAACGATGCCAATATTAACGGCAAGGCTTTTTACCGGATAAAAGTTGGAGACATTGACGGACGAATTTATCATTCAAAAATTGTTGCTGTAACTGGTAAAGAAAAAGGCTTTGAAATTAATAGCCTTACACCCACTGCCATTACAGCAAATGCAATATTAAGCATGTCGTCCGCTAATACAGGCAATGCTCAAATTGAGATACTCAATTTCTACGGGGTAATTGTAAAACGAGTATCCGTAAAACTCAATAAGGGCAGTACGGATTTGACACTCGATATGGGTAACCTGGCCGCCGGAAACTACATTTTATCTCTAAATAACGGATTTTCAGACAGAAAAACAGTAAGGTTTACAAAATTATAAGAGCGGAATTTTATAAAAACTTTCCATAATTATATAAATCAAATTCAGGTTGGCTGGCTATCTTTGAGCATTCAAAATGCTATTTTTCAATAAAATAACCCTATTTTTACTACTATTAAATGACACGAAATTTATCCATAAAACTAAAAGCACTATTCCTGCTGATTGTATTTGCTTCAAATACGGCAGTAGGTTTTGCCTGCGCTTTAGGTGTGGATATGGGTTTTAATACGCCTCATCACAGCGAAATTGCAGAAGCTGTGGAAGTGCATGTACATGATGACGGAAAAAAGCATGTGCATGAAAAAGAAGTTCCAGAATCAAATAATCATGTTCATGAAGATGGTACTAAACATCAACATGATAATGAGCCAGCGAAACAAATTCCGGCAGATGATGGACAGTCGTTTACTAAAAGCCCGGGCGGATGCTGCAGCAACGAAGTACAAAAATTTCAGAACTTAGATAAGAATGTTACTGTAAATGCCGGTATAGATATTCCGGTGTTTGTAGCAATCATCAGTATTTTTTCAGGTATCGATTTATTGAACGGAATTAAAGACTTACCTACTAAGTATAAGGCCCGTTTTTATTATCCTCCCCCGCCTGATATACGCATAGCGATGCAGCGTTTCCAGATTTGATTATTGTAAAACAGGTGAAGCTTTTGGCTTCATCCAACTTCATTTTGCCATTTGCAATTTGAGGCTATTTGTTTTACCGTAATCATTTTTTATGTTCAGATATAGTATCATAGTTTTTCTTACAGGATTTTTTAGCTTACATGCAGCCGCACAGCAGGTGCTTACAGAAAACGAAGCTGTGGCCAAAGCATTAGCTAATAACAAGAATATTCAGGCTGCATCACTGCAAGTAAAACAGCAGCAGCAGTTACTGAAATCAGCTATCAATCTTCCCAATCCGGATTTTTTCCTTGAAAGCCCTACCGGGAAGTTTTATACAGGCAGCATTACACAGTCATTTGAATTTCCAACAGTTTATAGTAATCAATACCGTTTGCAAAAACAGCAAATTGGTGTGGCGCAAAAGGCAAAGCAGTTAACAGAAGCAGAGTTAAAATACCGGGTTAGGATTTTATATCTTGAAGTACAATACGCTGATTCGCTTACCAAACAATTATACGTTCAGGATACGTTATATGAAAAGATAAAGCTGTCTGCCATTCGCCAGTTTAACGCCGGGCAGATAGATTATTTACAACAGACTTTCGCTGAAACACAGTATGGAGAAATTCATAATCAATATCAGCAATCGCTTACAAGAGCTGCATCTCTAAAGGCGCAGTTGCAATGGTTCACAGGAATTAAGGATTCTATTTCATTAGAACCGTTAACTGTTTCATTATCTCAAACACAGTTCTCTTTTGCACCGGATTCAACGGCTTTACTTTCAAACCCTGCTGTTCAACTCTTACAGCAACAGGAAAATGTAGCCAAACAAAATATTGCATTGCAAAAAAGCAAGTCATTGCCCGGCCTGGCTTTTGGCTACTTCAACCAGGGCGAAAGGGATACAAAGTGGTTCAACCGTTTTAGGGTAGGGGTAACTATTCCACTATGGTTTGGACAGTACAAAAGCAATATCAATGCAGCTAAAACAGAGCAACAGGTTGTTCAAAGCAAACAACAGGGCTTACAACAGGAGTTATCAGCACAGGTAATAAATGCCAACAGCGAAATGCAGACCAACTGGCAGTCTGTTCAGTATTATCAGCAAACCGGTTTAAGAAAGGCGCAGGAAGTTATCACTACTTCAAAACGGTTTTTTGTAAGTGGCGAAATTGACTATATCAGCTTATTAAGAAACAGTAATGACGCATACACCGTTTACCAGAAATACCTGGAAGCTGTAAGAAATTATAATCTCAGTGTTATCAATCACAAATATTTAATGGGTCAGTTATGAAACGATTAATCATTCAACTTTTATTAGGGTTATTACCGGTAATTGCATTTGCACACGGCGGCGAAGACCACGGCGATGCTAAAAAGACGGCGGTATCACCTGCCAGTTACTTTGCTTCTGAAGCAGTTTCTGAAATTTATGAAGTGCTTTTGAAATACAGTCCGATTGTACCAGGCAAAGAATCATCACTCAGGTTGTACATAAGTGAGTACAATAATAACAAACCTATTGACAGTGCAAAACTGGAAATATCTGTTGCTGGCAATCCCAATATTAAAATTGCCGTAGTAAGAATTGATAAAGGTGTGTTTGAACTGAAAGCTACATTTCCGGAAAAGAAAGCATACAATCTTGTAGTCAATATCAATAGTTATACAGGTATTGATTTAATACAATTAAATAACATTGAAGCAGGAAAAGAATTGACCGTTGTAACAACTGAAAGCAGTTCTCATCCTCATTGGTACAGCAGCAATTGGTTTTTTGGAGTAATTGGTCTGTTGATTGGCTTAGTCATTATGTTCCTTGTAAATAAAAGCCGCAGCAGAAGAATGATTGCAAGTGCTATCATTCTTTTCTGCCTTTTACCAACAGCTACCTATAATCCCGTGTCTGCACATGACGGGCATGATGAAGCAGGTGCAAAGAACAGCGGTGGCTCTTCTACCACCTTCTTAGTAGAAAAAGAAACACAGTTTCTTTTCAGTATTCAAACACAAAAAATTGGAACAGGAGATTTTACTGAGTCATCCGTTTTGCTGGGAACGGTTACTGCTGCTCCGCAAGGAAGAGCAGTAATACAATCGCCACAGGCAGGCAAAATTGTTTCGCTGAGGGTAACACCCGGTCAAAGAGTTGGTAAAGGACAGGTAGTGGCTGTTATCGAACAACAAGTAGATGCCGGAACACAAATCAGCATCATCTCACAAAGCAATACCGTGAATGCAGAGTTTGAAGCTGCAAAAGCGCAGTATGAAAGATTAAAAGCAATTGAAGATATAGCAGCTAAAAAAGATATTACCGAAGCAAAGGCCCGGTACGAAAGTGCCAAAAAAAATAAAGCTCTCTTTGATGCTAATACGGGTAGAAATACCGGTAGTACCAAAGCGATTACCCTTACATCGCCTGTAAGTGGTGTTGTGGGCACATTTAATTATGCCATTGGCGCTGTAGTGGGCGGCGGTGAAACGCTTTTTGAAATAACCAATCTTGACCAGGTTTTTGTAGAAGCACAGGTGTTTACTGCTGATGTTGCGAAAATGAAATCAGCTACAATGTTTACTACCACTTCTGCAACTGACACATCAGTATTTAAATTAAAAATGGTTAGTGCTGCACAATCTGTAAACACAGGTAATCAATCTCAGAAAGTGGTATTTGAACTTATTAACCCAAAAGGTCAGTTTAAAATTGGTGAAAACATAAATGTAAGGATGACCGGAAATAATATAGTAAGGCAGGTAGTAATACCCAATGAAGCCATTACAGAAGTGAATGGCAAGCCTGCCATTTTTATAAAAGATAAAGCAGAGCAATACAGTATCAGCTTTATTGTAAAAGGAGAGAGCAACGACAAATCTACCGTTATTATCAAAGGAACGGAAGATGGAGAACGGGTGGTGACGGCTAATGTGTACCAAATGAAAATGATGTATTTAAATCAATAATTAAAATAAACGACATGAGAAAATTAATAATGATGTTACTGCTGCTTTCACCTGCTATAGCAGCCTTTGCACAAACAAGCGATAAAGAAGCGGTAAAGAATGTATTGAACAACTACAAAAAAGCAATTGAAAAACTGGACACTACTGGTGTAGCAAACCTATTTGTAAAAGATTCAAAAGTATTTGAACAGGCAAAAGATGAAGGTACAATCGGTCATTACCTTGAACATCACTTAGGGCCTGAGTTAAAAGATTTCAAGTCTTTTACATTTAGTGATTACAAGGTAGATGTAACCATAACAGGTGAATATGCTTTCTCAACAGAAACTTACATCTATACAATCATTCTTGCAAAAGATGCTAAAGAAATTAAAAGCCAGGGTGTAGCCACTTCTGTATTAAAGAAAACTAAAGAAGGCTGGAAGATTGTTCAAACACATTCATCATTCAGAAAAGCAAAATAATTACTTAAAATAAAAACAAGACAATGAAACAAATCAAAACAATTATGCTGTTGCTGATTGCAACTATTGCTTTTACAGCAGCAAAAGCACAGGACACAAAAACAGACACATTTAAAGTATTGGGCAATTGCGGAATGTGTAAAAAAACAATTGAAAAAGCAGCTAAAACTGAAGGAGTCGAAAAAGCAGAATGGAACAGGGAAACTAAAGTGTTTACTCTTGTTTATAACCCGGCAGTAGTCAGCAATGAAAAGGTACAAAAAAGTATTGCTGCTGCTGGTTATGATACTGAAAAATTTACCGGGGACGATAAAGCGTATGAAAAATTACCCGGTTGCTGTCATTATGAAAGAAAAAAGAAAGACGACACGAATCATACTAATCATCAACACTAATCTTAAAAACAAATAGACAAATGAAAAAGTTATTTTTTGTATTTACTGCTGTTATCACTGCCGGAATCATTGCCGTAAGTTGTAACAACAATGCCTCTACATCAAAAGAAACAGCGGCTGCTGAAACTGATACGGCTGCACATGCACACAAATACCGCTGTCCAATGAATTGTGAAAAAGGAAAAACATACGACAAGGAAGGTACTTGTCCTGTATGTGGAATGAAACTGGAACATTTTGACGGAACAGATAATGGCCTTACCTATAAGATGCAATACGCTTCCACTCCTGCACAATTAGAAGCAGGCAAAGAAGCCACACTTTTATTTACCCCTAAAGTTGTAGGTAAAGAATCCGAAGCAGTGCCATTGGATGTACAGCATGAAAAGAAAATTCACCTGATTGTAGTAAGTAATGACCTGAGTTATTTTGAACACATCCATCCAGACTATCAGGCTGATGGTTCTTATAAAATTGGCGTATTACCCAATGGTAAAACTTATACAAACGGGCCTGGCAAAAATGAAACCCGTTTTGAAACTGGTGGCGATTATACATTGTTTGCAGATTACCTGCCAAGTGGCGGCAGCCACCAGGTAGAAAAAGTTTCTGTGAATGTAAAGGGTACACCAAAGCCTGCTGTTACTTACACAGTAGATAAACTCACCGGTAAATCAGACAATTTTACTGTAATGCTGAATGCTACTGGTGGCAAACTAATAACCGGTGCACAGATGCATATTTCCGGAATGTTAATGAAGGATGGTAAAGAGATTGATGTAAATACACTTGAAAATTATCTTGGAGCTAAAGCTCACATGGTAGTTGTTAGTCTTAGTGATAAAGAGTATTTGCATGTGCATCCTGATGTAAGCGGCGGTAAGTTTGATTTGCATACTACGTTCAAGATGCCGGGCATCTATCGTGGCTGGATACAGTTTCAGAGCGGTGGAAAAGTACACACAGTTGATTTTACAATGAATGTAAAAGAAGGTACAGCAGATGAAATTAAAAAATCAACAGAAGGACATGACAGCAAAGAAGGCGGCCATGAGAATCATTGATTGTAATTGAAACATAAAAGACTTATTTGTTCACCATAAAAATTAAAACGATGAAAAAAATAATGATAGCAATGTCTGTGATGCTTTTAACATCAGCGGTAACATTTGCACAGCATAGTGACGGCGACCATAAGCATGGTTCACCACATGGTGGAGCCGTGAAATCTGCCGGAGATTTTCATATTGAAGTAAATATAAAAGACGGTATGGTAATGGCTTACTTACTTGATGCAAAAGAAAAAGCATTAGCTAATACCGGCGTAACTGCAACTGCTGTAATTCAAATGGCTGACGGAGAAACTTCAAACGTTACATTAATCCCAAACGGTAAGGAAGGTTTTATGTACACCTTAGATAAAGCAAAGAAATATAATAAGGCAATTGTAACGTTTACCACGGCTGGTAAAACAGCATCTGCATCTTTTGACCTGGCTGCAAAGGCCAAGCCTGCTGCAGACGGACACAATCACCAACATTAAAACTATACATACTCATAGCAGGTTTACCACCTGCTATGAGTTAAACAATCCTGCCTGCTTTAGTAGTGGTAACGGTAAATAAAGATTTTATTTTATGCTGAACAGACTCATTCTCTTTTCCCTTAAAAACCGGATGCTGGTAGTGTCAATGGCTGCCCTGCTGATGGTATATGGCGTATTTACATTGGTAAATCTGCCTGTAGATGTACTACCCGATTTAAACAGGCCGAGAGTAACCATATTTTTAGAAGCCAATGGTATGGCTCCTGAAGAAATTGAAGCCCAGGTTAATCTGCCGGTGGAAACGCAACTCAATGGTGCACCGGGTGTGGAAGTGGTGCGTTCAGTAGCAAGCCCCGGATTGGGGATGGTGTTTGTAGAGTTTGACTGGAATACGGATGTGTACCGTGCAAGGCAATTAACTGCCGAAAAACTACAGAACATACAACTGCCAAAAGGGATTACACCGGTGATGGGGCCTATCAGTTCCATCATGGGACAGATTATGATGGTAGCCGTAACAAGTGACACTACTTCACCTGCTGATTTAAGAACACTGGCTGACTTTACCATTCGCCGGAGATTGATGAGTGTAAAAGGCGTGAGCCAGGTGATACCGATTGGGGGAGAAAGAATGCAGTACCAGGTTTTAATTTCAAGTGAAAAACTGAGGCAGTATAATCTGGCAATTGATGATGTTGATAATGCTTTGCAGCTAACCAATCAAAACACTACAGGTGGTTTTGTGGATAATAAAGGTTCGGAAACGCTTATAAGAAACATAGGCCGTGCAAATACTCTGGAAGATTTAGCTAATACCGTTGTAAGCAACAGAAATGCGGCTCCTGTTTTATTAAAGCAAGTAGCTGAAGTAAAATTTGGCGGCCCAATAAAAAGAGGCGACGGTTCATTTAATGGTAAACCTGCCGTAATCCTGAGTATCGAAAAACAACCGGGTTCCAGCACACTTACGGTAACGGACGAAGCATTAAAGGCAATAGAAGAAATCAAAGCATCGCTTCCAACTAATATTCACATCAATATAGATGTTTTCCAGCAAAAGAATTTTATTGTCAATTCAATTACCAATGTGGAAGAAGCGTTGAGAGATGGATTTATACTGGTAATCATCATCCTGTTTTTATTCCTGTTGAATTTCCGTACTACAATTATTACGCTTACAGCTATTCCGCTCTCTCTTATCATTACTGCTATTGTTTTTAAACTGTTTGGTATTTCAATTAATACGCTTACCCTTGGTGGCCTTGCTATCGCCATTGGCGAATTGGTGGACGATGCGATTGTGGATGTTGAAAATGTTTACCGTAGGTTAAAGGAAAACTGGGTCAGCGATAATCCTAAGCCTTTGCTGAAAGTAATTTATGAAGCCAGCAGTGAGGTAAGAAACTCGATAGTATATGCTACTATTATTGTAGTATTAGTATTTATTCCGTTGTTCTATTTACAGGGAATTGAAGGACGAATTTTTGCACCATTAGGCATAGCTTACATCACTTCCATTGTTGCATCATTAGTGGTATCTCTAACAGTTACACCGGCCTTATGTAGTTATTTATTAGAGAAGAAAAATCATTTGAAGCATATTAACCTTGCATTCTGGAAAAAGAAAAAAAAGGATACTTCTGTTGATGCAGTACATGAGCCGGATAGTGCTCTCGTTAGATGGCTGAAAAAACAAGACCTTAAGTTATTGAAATGGGGATTGAAGCGAACAAAACTTGTGGCCGGTACTGCAGTAGCCCTCATTATAGCTTCAGTAAGTATTGTACCTTTTTTTGGTACAGAATTTTTACCGCCTTTTAACGAAGGGACTTTCACTGTAAATATGGTTGCCCCGGCGGGTACATCGCTGGAAGAAAGTAATAAACTGGGGACGGTTGTTGAGCAGCAAATTCTTAAAGTGCCAGAGGTAGCCCTTACAGCCCGCCGTACCGGCAGGGCTGAACTGGATGAACATGCAGAACCGCCAAGTTCATCCGAAATTGAAGTTGCATTGAAGCCCGGTGGCAGAAGCAGGGAAAAAGTGCTGGAAGAAATCCGGGATAATCTATCAGTGGTAAAAGGAGTATCAATAAATATTGGTCAGCCCATTTCTCACCGCCTCGACCATTTACTTTCAGGTGTTCGGGCACAGGTTGCCGTAAAAATATTTGGCAATGATTTATTAACGCTGCGTTCCAATGCAGAACAGTTGAAATCCATCATCAGTAATGTACCCGGCGTAGTGGATGTGCAGATTGAAAACCAGGTAATGGTTCCGCAGCTTATGATTAAGCTTGACCGTATGGCTGTGCAGCGGTATGGTTTGCAGGTGGGCAATGTAGCAGATGAACTGGAAATATTTTATAATGGAAAAGTAGTAAGCCAGATACTGGATGGGCAAAAGAGTTTTGATATTGTACTCAGAACCGACGACAGCACAAGAAAAAATATTGATGCCATCCGCAATACGCAAATTGCAGCATCGGATGGTTCGTTAATCCCATTGAGCCAGATTGCAAAAATAGAATTAGAGAACAGCATCAATGCGGTTAATCATGAAAATACCCAACGCCGCATTGTTGTTTCTGCCAATGTGCAGGGCCGTGACCTTGGCAGTACTGTAAAAGAAATGCAGGAAACTGTAAAGAAAGAACTGCCCTTACAGGAAGGATATTATCTGCAATGGGGTGGCCAGTTTGAAAGTCAGCAATCAGCTTCAAAATTAATTACTATACTCAGCATCTTTTCGATAGCTGGTATTTTCCTTGTATTGTACAGCCATTTTAAAAGCAGCCGTATTGCATTACAGATAATGCTGAACATACCATTGGCATTAATAGGAAGTGTGGTTGCTGTGATGCTTACAGGCGGGGTATTCTCTATTGCCACAATGGTTGGTTTTATTACTCTTACTGGTATTGCATCCAGAAACGGAATTATGATGATAAGCCACTACATCCATTTAGTACAACACGAGGGAGAAATATTTAACGATAAAATGATTATCCGTGGTTCATTGGAAAGATTAGTACCGGTACTAATGACAGCGCTGGTTGCAGCTTTTGCGCTGATACCTTTAACAATGGATGCTACAGCTCCGGGCAAAGAAATTTTATACCCGGTTGCTACGGTTATTTTGGGTGGTTTGGTTAGTTCAACATTATTAGACATGATT
>Ga0075152_10002251_pt1 | contig 13723 bp, 10 predicted proteins | sample JI61114C2DNA_FD_70964 | JGI IMG/M metagenome (GOLD analysis project Ga0075152, IMG submission 70964) | Wastewater effluent complex algal communities from Wisconsin, to seasonally profile nutrient transformation and Carbon sequestration -... | ecosystem: Engineered > WWTP > Effluent > Algae...
CGTTGAACGCCGTGTTCAGGGGTGCGGGCAATCCGGGGATAGCCCTGCGCACCTTGGCCATCGCCAACGGCATCAACATCATACTGGACCCGCTGCTCATTTTCGGTCTGGGGCCGTTCCCCGAACTGGGCGTGATGGGTGCGGCGGTCGCGACCACCACCGGCCGGAGCGTGGGGGTGATCTACCTGCTGTGGAACTTCTATCGGCGGAGCGGGAGTTTGGCCGTTTCCTGGCCTGACTTGCGCCCGGTGCGGGAGGTGATCGACGGCATCGTGAAGGTCTCCTTGGGGGCGGTGGGGCAGTTCCTGATCGCGAGCCTGAGCTGGGTGTTCCTGGTGTGGATCGTCGCTGATTTCGGTACGGACGCCGTCGGTGGCTACGGAGTGGCGGTGCGCATCATCATCGTGGCGTTGTTGCCGGCTTGGGGCATGGCCAATGCCGCGGCCACGCTCGTGGGCCAGAACCTCGGAGCCCAGCAGCCCGATCGCGCGGCGAGCAGCGCTTGGCTCTGCGGGCACTACAACATGGTGTTCATGGTGCTGGTCACGCTCTTCTTCTGGATCGCCGCGCCGTGGATCGTCTCCTTCTTCGAGCAGGGTCCTGAGGCGGATGGCTACGCCGTGCTCGCCCTGCGCGTGATCAGCCTCGGATATTTCTTCTATGGCTACGGTATGGTGCTGGCGCAGGCCCTGAACGGTGCCGGTGACAGCGTGACGCCGACCTGGCTCAACGTGATCTGCTTCTGGGCCTTGGAGGTCCCGCTGGCCTACGTGTTGGCCGTTCCCATGGGTCTGGGGCCCGTGGGGGTCTTCGCCTCAGTGGCGATCAGCGAGAGCATACTGGCCGTGCTGTGCGCGGTGATCTTCCAACGCGGCAAGTGGAAGACGGTGAAGGTGTGAGCCGTCATTCGGGCATCACCCGGGGCTTGGCCTTGGGCCTTCCATCGGCGTACCACTTCAGCAGCGTGTCGATGATGTGCTCGATTTTCCGGCTGTCGGCCCATGTTCCTCGGAACACCAGGTTGTCGTCCACATCGAACACATATACGCCATTGGGCACGCGGCCATAGTCGTTGAGCACGGCGTCGTTCAGCCCATCGACCAGCACGGGGAGCTTGGTCATGGCCGCGAGATCGCGCGCGTATCGGCGCTTTTCGTACTCGCTCTTCGGGTCAGGATAGTCCTTGAAATTCGGCTTGTCCTTCGGGTGCAGTTCCTTTCCGTAGATCACGAAGAGGTCCACGTTCGTTCCCGCGTATTTCTCCGCCAAGCGGTCCCATAGCGGAAGTTGGAAGCGTGCTGGCGGATTGGTGATACTGCCGAACATGAAGGCCCGGATGCGGCCCTTCGCTTCACCCAGCTCGTAGCGCACCGAACTGTCGAGCGCGGTACGCAGGTCGAAGTCGTGGAAGCCATGCTGGAAGTTCCCGCCTTCGCTGTAGGTTCTCAGGTCATCGATCGTGGCCTTGATCACCTTGTCGAAGTTCATGCGCCAGATGTTCACCTGCTTGCGCATACCCTTGATCTCCTCCTGGCTGTAACTGTTGAGGTAATAATCCAGATCGTCCCTGAAGATCAGGGCACTATCGGTGTGGTAGGGTTCAGGGTTCCAGTTCTGGATCTGGGCGGAAGCGAAGAGGCCGGGCAACAGGGCGCAGACGAGGTGAACGGAACGCATGGTGCGAAAGTAGAAGAGGCCCGGGGCATCCGCCGATCGATCAGGGCGCTATGCGCTTGCTCTTGAACGCGGCGCTGAAGTCGGGCCATTTCTGGTCCTTGTAGGCCCCGGTGGCGAAGAAGGAGAGGATCGGTTCGATCTGTTCCGGCGTGAAGTAGTTCTGCACTGGCTGGATCAGGTTGCCCTCGCTATCGATGTAGGAGATCGTGGGGTAGCCCAAGCGGCCATCCACGGCGGCGAGGTATGCGGCCAATTGGTGCGTTCCGTGGCGCGGCCCAGCGGGGTTGTACTCCGGGTTCTTGAAGGTCTTTCCGTTGAACACCACACTGTCCGCTCCCTCGGCATTGAACGACACAGCGTGGAAGTTCGCGTTGATGTACTTGGCCGTTTGATCATCACCGAAGGTGCCGCTCTCCATGCGTCGGCACCAGCCGCACCAAGGGGTTTGGAAGTCGATGAGCAAGGGTTTGCCGTCCTTTTTCGCGGCGGCTTGGGCTTCTTCGATGGAGACCCAGTTCACTTTGCTGGCGGCGTGTTCGGCCTGTACCGGCTTGTCGGTGGCAGCAGGCGTCTGCGCTGAGGCGAGGAAGGGAAGCAGGGCGGCAGCGAGGATGAGATGACGCATGGCGATCCGGGTAGTGGAGTGGGAGCAGCGGGCAACGACCATGCCGCCAAAATAGATCAGTGGATACCGTGCATCCATTTCTTCAGGACGGGAGTGAGCAGCAACATGACAATACCTGCGCCCAGCGAGATGTAGGCGATGTCCTGGAACACTCCGCTGTAGATCAGGAGCGATTCCGCAGGAGGAAGGGTCGTTGCCCCATCCACCGTCGGCATGGCCATCATCGCGCCCACTTTTCCGGCTACGAACTGGCCGAACGCGGAGGCGAGGAACCAAGCACCCATCATCATGCCCACGAGCTTTACCGGAGAGAGCTTGGTGATCATGCTCAGCCCGATCGGCGACAGGCACAGCTCCCCGCTGGAGAGGAACAAGTAGCCCAGCACGAAGTAGATCAGCGGCACCATGCCGTTGTTCGCGAACTTCCCGCCGAGGATGAACATATAGAAGCCGAGCGCGAGCTGAAGGAAGGCCAATCCGAACTTCATTGGCGTGTTCGGCTCCATGCGCCTGCTGCTGAGCCACACCCATATCAGGGCGAAGACCGGGCTCAGCAGGATCACCAGCAACGGGTTCACACCGTTGTTCACGGCAGCTGCTGTGTCCTGTCCACCGAACAGCGTCAGGTCCACGTTGCGCAACGCGTACAGGTTCAAGGAGCCACCGGCCTGCTCGTAGAATCCCCAGAAGAGCACGCTGAAGATGATCATCACGATGGCGGCGAACATCTTCTGCATCGCTCCCTTCTCCTTCTGGGTGAAAGCCAAGTACAGGAGGTAAACGAGTGCGGCGATACCCAGCGGATTGAACACGTAATCCATCACCTCGTAGTTCCAGAGCGTGAATGCGAAAAGCGGAATGCAGCAGAGCGCGAGAGCGTAGGTGGTCCAGTCGTTGCGCACGCCCAGCACCGATGGCCGGGCGAGTCCCGCATCGTCCGGCGATTCGCCTTTCCCCTCCAGCAGATGCTTTCCTCGGTTGAACACGACCAGTCCGACCAGCATGAACACGCCGGCGAGCCCGAAGCCGAGGTGCCAGTCGACATTCTGCCCTACGTACCCGCAGAGCAGACCGCCGAGCAGCGCACCGATGTTGATGCCCATGTAGAAGAGCGAGAACCCGGCATCGCGGCGCGGATCGTTCTCAGCGTACAGCTTACCGACGATGCTGCTGATGTTCGGTTTGAAGAAGCCGTTGCCCACCACGATGAAGCCCATGCCCGCGTAGAACGCGATCTCGCTCGGGATGGCCATCACGAAACTGCCAAGGGCCATGATGATGCCACCGAAGACGATGCTCCTGCGGAAGCCGAGCAAGCGGTCCGCGAGCATTCCACCGAACAAGGGCATGGCGTACACCAGGGCCTGGTAGCTCCCGTAGATGTGGTTGGCCTTCGCATCCGGATAGAAGAGCTGGCTGGTCATGAAGAGAATGAGCAACGCGCGCATCCCATAGAAGGTGAAGCGCTCCCACATCTCCGTGAAGAAGAGCATGTAGAGCGCCTTCGGATGTCCGGTGATGCCGTCAAGGAGTTTGGCCATGTGGCGGGTTGTTGGTCGGTATGAAGGTGCTATTTCTTCTCCGGAATGATCCTGTTCAGCCAGCGGAGCATGACGAACATGATCACGGTGGCGGCCATCAGCAGGCCGAAGTTCACCAGGAAGAAGTCGGCCTTGTCCTCATAGGTGTCCCACAGGCTGGCGAGGATGCCGCTGAGCTTGTTGCCGATCGAAGTGCTGAGGAACCAGCCGCCCATCATCAACGCGGTCAGCCTCGCGGGGCTCACCTTGCTCACGAGCGACAGGCCCATCGGGCTGAGCATGAGCTCCCCAACGGTGACAACGCCATAGCTGGCGATCAACCACCAGGCGGAGGCTTTGATCTCCCCGTTCTGGCAAATGCTCACCGCCCATACCATCACCAGCGTGGAAAGTGCCGAAACGAACAGGCCCCAACCGATCTTGCTCGCCGTGCTCGGTTCGAGGTTCCGCCTGCGCAGGAATGCGAAGAAGGCTACAACGAGCGGAGTAAGGAGTACGACCCAGAGCGGGTTCACGGACTGGAAGAGCTCGGTATTGAGGATATAGGCCGGTTCGCCTTCGGGGGGCAGAAGTTCGGCCTGCATGTTCTTGTAGTAGACCGGCTTGCCGAGCACAAGCTGCTCTTTGCCATCCACCTTGATCACCTTGAAGTCATCGTCGTAGGCCACCACGGTATCGATGGCATTGATGGGCTTTTCCACCTGGTACAAGGTCTCGGCGATCGGCACCACGGCAGCGGGCAGCTCGCGGTCGGTGTAGTACTGTGCCCACGTGGTGAGTGCGGTGCCGTTCTGCTTGAACACCGCCCAGAAAATGATGCTCACAGCGAAGATGCTCAGCAGGCCAACGATGGGCTTGCGGTCCTCTTGTGAAGCACGGAAGTAGAGGCTTACGAAGAAGCCGATCACCGGCAGCGTGGCGAAGATGAAGGCGTCCGTACTGTCGCTGCCGAAGAGGTTTCCGGGGACCAGCCATCCCGCGATACCCGCAACGATAGCGGGCAACAGCACGATGGAGAAGATGCGTGCGAGCGACATGTCTTCCTTCTGCACAGGCTTCATCACATCCGCGTGGCGGTAGTGCTTCAACCCGAAGTAGAACACGGTAAGGCCGACGAACATGCCGACGCCCGCGGTGGCGAAGGCATAGCCCCAGCCGTACCGGTTGCGCATGTAGGCCGCGAAGACGTTGCAGATGCAGGCCCCCACGTTGATGCCCATGTAGAAGATGTTGTACCCGCTGTCCTTCTGCGTGCGGAAGCGATCATCGTTGTACAGGTTGCCGAGCAGCGTGCTGATGTTCGGCTTGAAGAACCCGTTGCCGAGGATGATCAGCGCGAGCGAGGTGTAGAAGGCCGCCATGCCCGGCAGTGCGAGACCCAGGTAACCGAGGCCCATCAGCGTTCCGCCGAGGAAGATGGAGCGTCGGTAACCGAAGACACGGTCAGCCAGCAAGCCACCGAGGAAGGGTGTCAAGAAGACGAGCGCGATGAACGTCCCGTAGATGTCCGCGGCATCCTTGCGTTCCATGGCCATACCCCCGGTGGACACGGGGTCCATCAGGTAGAGCTGGAAGATGCCGATCATCAGGTAGTACCCGAACCGTTCCCACATCTCGGTTAGGAACAGGAAGGGCAGCGCGGAAGGATGCTTGCGTGGAGCAGCCATCGTTCAGACGTGTCGCGGGGCGATCAGCGGATGCCGTGGAAGAGCTTGTTCACCAAGGGGCTCAGGACCACGAGGAACAAGCCGATGCCCACAGTAACGTAGCCGATGTTGCTGTACACGTCCACATAGGTAGCGAGACTGGCGGCCTTGTCCAGCACTTCGGCCTCCCCTTCGCCGTGCTCGGCACCGGTGAGTTTGGCGAGCATGCCGGCGGCATAGTTGGCTCCGGCGATGCTGAGGAACCAAGCGCCCATGGCGGTTGCGGTCATGTCCTTGGGAACCAATTTGGTCACCATGCTCAGCCCGATGGGCGAGAGGAACAGCTCCCCGGTCGTATGGAGCATATAGAGGAGCGCGAGGGTCCAAAGTGGAACCATGTATTCCACGGCGAGCGGAGCGGCGATCAGGATCACCAGGTAACCAAGGCCCAGTTGGAAAATACCGAGGCCGAACTTCATGGGGATGCTGAAGTCACGGTCCATTTGCTTCAACTTCACCCACATGACGGAGAAGATGGAACCGAAAATGAGGATGTAGGCCGGGTTGAAGAATTGGGTGGTCGCGGCACCCATCTCCAGGCCGAAGACGTGGCGGTCCACGTTCCGGTCCGCGAAAAGGGTAAGGCTGCTGCCCGCTTGCTCGAAGCAGGCCCAGAATACCACGTTGAAGAGCATCAGGATGATGAACCCGAACATCTTGTCGAGCTGCACCTTGCCGTCCTTCACGCCGCGGGCGATCAGGCTGCCGACCACGAGCACGGCTACGCCCAAGAGGACATACCCGGCGATCGTGGTATTGCGCAACAGGAAATAGAGCACTGGAACCAATGCCAAGCATCCGACAACCACAGATGTGAAGGGGCTGAGCGGACCGTAGGTTGGTTTGTACAACGTTTCCGGGCTTGGCGGGGCGCTCACATGGGCGTAGTGCTTGCTCCCCAGCTGGAACACGATCACCCCGAGCAGCATACCGAAACCGGCGAGCGCGAAACCGGCCTGCGCACCGTAGCGGTTACCGACCTCCGCGCACACGGTGGTGGCCAGCAGTGCTCCCAGGTTGATGCCGATATAGAAGATGGTAAAGCCGCTGTCCTTCCGGTTGTCGCCATCCGGATAGAGCTTGCCGACCATCGTGCTGATGTTCGGCTTGAAGAGGCCGTTGCCTACGATGATCACCGCCATGCCCCAGAAGAGCAACATCTCCGTTCCTCCGACGATGATGAACTCGCCGATGGCCATGAGGACACCACCGAGCAATACCGCGAGCCGCGAACCCAGGATGCTATCGGCGATCCGGCCACCGATCACGGGCATCACGTACACCAAGGCCGTGTAGGCACCATAAACGGCGAAGCCCTTGTTGTCGCCCATGGCGAGGGACTTCACCAAATAGAGCAGGAGCAGGGCGCGCATGCCGTAGTAACAGAAGCGCTCCCACATTTCGGCCGCGAACAGCCAGTACAGGCCGACGGGGTGGCCTTTCTCGGGTAGTGTGTTGGTCATCCGGTAAGTCGCTGAGGGCGAACGGCGGGGAAGGTAGCCGAAAGGAATGTTGAACCGTCAAATGCCGAAGGCGCAAGGATGAAGTAGCGCAGTGCCCTTCTTCATCCAGCCTTCAGGATACGGTAGTTCACGGTTCTACAGCTTCTCCACCACGAAGTCGGTCATCTTCTCGAACAAATGCAGGCGGGTGTTGCCCCCGTAGATGCCGTGGTTCTTGTCCGGGTAGGTCATCAGGTCGAACTTCTTGTTGGCCTTCACGAGGGCGGTCACCATTTCGGCGCTGTTCTGGAAGTGGACGTTGTCATCGGCCAGGCCATGCACGAGCAGGTAGTTGCCGCGCATTTTCTCCACGTGGTTGATGGGGCTGTTCTCGTCGTACCCGCTGGCGTGGTCCTTGGGCAGGCCCATGTAGCGCTCGGTATAGATGGAGTCATAATAGCGCCAGTTCGTTACCGGCGCCACGGCGATCGCCGCTTTGAAGACGCCCGCGCCCTTGGTGATACAGAGCGAGCTCATATAGCCGCCGTAGCTCCAGCCCTGTATGCCGATACGCGTCTTGTCCACCCACGGCTGCTTGCCGAGCCAGGTGGCCATGCCGATCTGGTCCTCCGTCTCGAACTTGCCGAGCTCCCCGTAGGTGATGTGGCGGAAATCATGCCCGCGACGTCCGGTGCCGCGTGGGTCCGCGCACACCACCACGTAGCCTTTCTGGGCCAGCAGGCAGTGCCACATGAAGTCGCGGCCGCCCCAGGAATCGGTGACCTCATTGCTGTTCGGGCCGCTGTACTGGGTCATGAACACGGGGTACTGTTGGCGGCTGTCGAAGTTCTTCGGCTTGATGGTCCAGGCGTTCAGTTCAACGCCGTTGGCGAGCGTGGCCTTGATGAACTCGACCTTCGGCAATTGGTACTCGGCCAGCTTCGCCTTGAGCTTCGCGTTGTCCTTGAGCGTTTTCACGAGCTTGCCATTGCCGTCGTGAAGCGTGACCACTGGCACCTCGTTCGCCGTACTGCGGGTGTTGATGAAGTACTTGAATCCCTTGCTGAACTCGGCATCGTTCGATCCTCCGGCAGGCGAAAGCTCCTTCAGCCCTTTGCCGTTGAGGCCGATGGCGTAGACCTCCTGGTGCATCGCGTCCTTCATGCTCGCGGTGAAGATCACGCGTCGGCCACTGGCATCGATGCCTTTCACGCCGAGCACATCGTACTTGCCCATCGTGATCGGGCGCGTGGGGGTGGACCCGATCTTGGGCGGCGCCTGAGCGGAGGTCAGCGGGCACCAGTACAGCTGGTTCCAGCCACTGGTCTCATTGGTGAGCACGAACCCGGTCCCGTCCTCCGCGAAATAGAGATCGTCCGTCACCTCGATGTATGTGGCACTGGTCTCTTGATAAACGAGCGTTGGTTTCAAGCCGAGTTGGGCCGGGCGTGGGTTCTCCAGCTTCAGCGTGTAGATGAGCTTTTCGTTCTGCAGGCGGTTCATGCGCATGAACCACACCGTGTTCGCGTCCTGCGTGAAACCGAAGCGCGGGATGTAGATGTCCGTCTCGTCATCGCCCAACGGGATGCGCGTGGTCTGTCCGCTGGCGAGGTCGTACACGTGCAGGGACACTTCACTGTTCTTCTCGCCGGCCTTCGGGTATTTGTAACGGTAGTCCGTGGGGTAGAGCCCGTCCTTGTACATCACCACGTTGAACTCCTTCACCTCGCTCTCGTCGCTGCGCAGGTAGACGAGCTGTGTGCCCGTCTTGTTCCATTGGTAGCCTTGGGTAAGCGCGAATTCCTCTTCGTACACCCAGTCGGTGATGCCGTTGAGGACATGGTTCCACTGCCCGTCGCGTGTGATCGCGGTCTCCTTCATCGTGGCGAGGTCCACGGTGTACAGGTTGTTGTCGCGCACGAACGCGGCGCGGCTGCCATCGGGGCTGAAGGTCGCCAGTCGCTGCTTGCTCTTCGTGGTGTCGGAGATCGCTTTCAGGCTCTTGCTCTTCAGGTCGTACACGAAGTGGTGCGCGTAATAGCTGTAGCGGTAGAGTGGTTCCACGGAGGTCTCCAGCATCACGCGTTGCTCGTCACTACTGAACGAATACCCTTCCAACGGAAGACCACCGAGGTCTTTTCCGTTCAGTAGCGTGCCGGTCTTGTTGCCGCTCTTGTAGTCGTAGATGTTGATCACCGGTGAGCCGTCCTCTTCCTCCTGCGCGGTGTAGCGGAGGCCATCGTTCATGCTGTTCAGACCGCCGACTCGTTCTGTGGTGAATGCGGGACTTGCCCAGATCTCGCGGTTGGTGAGTTCTTTTTGGGCCGTAAGCGGCAGGGCGAGGAGCAGGCCGCCCGTCGCGAGCAAAGTGGTGCGCATCATGTGTTTCAACAAGGGTGGCCCAAGATAGCCGGGCGAACTTGGCAAGGAAGGTGCCGTTCGCGGAGGGGTGAACCGTTGGTCAAGCCCGGTTCTGCCCGGCCACGCCTTGATCGATCACACGAGAAAGTCCGGTCGCGCGTTCTATGGCCTTCGGACCAACATCCCGAAGCCCATGACCACGCTCCGTCTACTCCTCCTCCTAGCGCTTTTTTCCACCGTTGGACTTGTTGCACAATCGCGCCAAGAACCTGGTGAAGAGCGCCCGTACATCGAAGTCACCGGCCGCTCCGAGATGAAAGTGGTACCGGATCAGATCCACATCGCCATCGAACTGAAGGAGCGCGGGAACGGCGACAAGAAGATCACTGTGGAAAAGCAGGAGCTCGACCTGAAGGAAGCGGTGAAATCCCTCGGCATCGATGCGGCGAACCTCACTTTGAGCGATGCCATCGCTGACTACGTGCCGAAGAAGTTCCGCAAGGACGACGTGGTGGAGACGAAGACCTACGAGTTGAAGGTGGCGGACGCCGAGATGGTGCGGAAGGTCTTCAAGGAGCTGGACCGGTTGGAGATCGAGAACGCACGCATCGACCGCGTATCGCACTCGAAGGAGATCGAGTTCCGGAAGGAGCAGCGCATCAAGGCGATCCAGGCGGCGAAGGAGAAAGCGGACTATCTGCTCGGAGCCATCGGTGAGAAAGCCGGGTCTGCGCTCGTCGTTCTCGAAGAAGTCCCGGACATCGTTCAGGGTCGGGAGCGACGCCAAGCGCGAGGACAGATGATCCAGAGCAGTCAATCGCTTTTCGGTCTGGTCGGTACCAGTGACTACGAAGCGATGGGCGTCACCTTCTCCCGCATCACCATCAGCGCTGGCGTGTACGTGAAGTTCGGCATCGCCCCGCGCTGATCACCCCGAACCCGGGTATTCATCTGCGTCATCTGCGGACGGATTCAGCACTCCAGGAAATCCATGTCATCGCCGAAGGTCTCGCGCACGTAGAGCGTGGCCCAGAGCGAAAGGCCGATGCACACCGCGCCCACGATCAGGACTGCCGTCACATCCCCCAGCGGTCCGCGCATGGCCATGAAGGAAAGCGTGATCGGGATCACCGCGCCGCGCACGAAGTTGGGCACCGTGTTGGTGACGGTGCTGCGGAGGTTGGTGCCGAACTGCTCGCTCGCCACGGTAACGAACAAGGCCCAGAACCCCGTGCTCGCGCCGAGCAGGAGGCACATGAAGTAGAACCGATCGAGGCTGACGATTCCTTGGAAGAGGAAGACCAGCACGCACGCGGACAGGAACCCCAGGTAGATCAGGATCACCTTGCGTCGGCTCTTCATCAACTGGCTCAGCAGACCACTGAAGAGATCGCCAACGCTCAGCCCGATGTAGGCCCACATCACGCTCTTGCCCACGTTCACTTCGCCCTGCACGCCGAGCGAGGCACCGATCAAGTGGCTCTTGTTGATGAGCACGCCGATCACGAACCACACAGGCAGCCCGATCGCGATAGAGGCGAGATACTTCAACGTGCTCGACCGCGAGCGGAACAATGCGAGGAAGTTCCCCTTCACCACATCCGTGCGCGCATGGACCTGGGTGAACATGCCGCTCTCGAACGCACCGGCACGCAGCGCGAGCAGCGCCAAGCCGAGCGCGCCACCGACGATGTAGGCCATCTGCCAGCCTTGCAGCGAAAGCCCTAGTGCCGAAGCGATCGCCGCTCCGCTATTGCCCACGAGACTGGCGGCCACGGCACCGAGCGCGCCGAAGGTCACGATGATCATGGTGCCCCAGCCACGCTGCGTGCGCTCCATGCTCTCCACCACCAGCGTGATGCCGGCGCCGAGCTCACCCGCCAAGCCGATGCCCGCCAGCACCCGGCACATCGAGTACTGCGCAGTGTCCGTGACGAACGCGTTGGCGATGTTGGCCACGGAGTACAAGAGGATGGAACCGAAGAGCACCTGCACGCGGCCGCGCTTGTCCCCGAGGATGCCCCAGAGCAAGCCGCCCAGCAGCATGCCGCCCATCTGCCAGTTGAAGAGCGAGGTATCGTAACGGCCAAGGGTTTCGCCGCTGAGCCCGAGCGCCTCGAGGCTCTCCTTCTTCACCACGTTGAAGAGCACCAGGTCGTAGATGTCCACGAAGTAGCCGAGCGAGGCCACGACCACCAGGAAGAGCGTGCGGCGGTCGGTGAAAGCGTTCTTCATGTGGCGATGGCGTTCACGCCAGGATCTCCTTCACGTTCCGGTCGATGGCCTCAGCGATCTTCCGCATCGGCACATCGTTCTCGTCGCCGCTGAAGGGATCCTCGATCTCCTCGGCGATCAGTTCCAAACTGGCCAGCACGTAGAAGATGAACATCACGGCGGGTACGGCCCACCACCCCAGGGAGAAGGCGAAACCCATGGGAAGGGTGAGCGTGTAGAGCACGATGAACTTCTTGATGAAGCTCGAATAGGAGAAGGGGATCGGCGTGTTCTTGATGCGTTCGCAGGCGCCGCAGATATCGAGGAAGGCGTTGATGTCCGTGCTCAGCACGATCAGCTGCTCTCCGCTGATGGCCTGTTCGCGGTAGAGCCGTTGGATGCGCTGTTGCATGCCGTGTACCACTTGCGCTGGCACGTGCTTCTCGCGATCGATCGGCGGCAGTTCCGGGTGCGGGGCATCATCCAGCTCCAAGCGGGTCCGTTCGCGCAGCAAGTGGTCGCGCAGCTCGGCGGCGAAGAGGGCGATCAGTTTCGCGAAGAGCGCTCGACCTTCGGTGTCCTCTGGACGCAGATAGACGGCCACTTTCACGGCCAGGTTGCGGCTGGTATTCACCAAGGCACCCCAGAGCTTTCGCCCTTCCCACCAGCGGTCGTAGGCGGTGTTCGTCCGGAACACCAGCAGCATACTGATGGCGAAGCCCAGCAGGGTATGCACCACGGTGATGTTCTTCAGCGGATGCGTTTCCGGCAGTCGCAACCAGCGTACTTCCGCGAATACGATGGCGGCGGTAAGCGATCCGATGACCAACATCGGCAGCAGGGCTTTCCGGAAGCTGGTGCTGCGGTGTACGTCCAGGACCGGGCGGATCCAGTCGTGCGGGTTGTGTACGATCATCCGGGGCGAAGGAAAGTCACACGGGCTGCACGGGCAAGGATCTTGCTGTGTGCCGCGTTCAACGGTCACCGGATATGAAGAACCTTCCACGCCCCCTCGTCGCCATTGCGGTCTGCGCATTTTCACTCGCGATCGCGTTCATTTTCCTGGCGTGGCACTTTCCCGCACAACAGAAGAAGAAGGGCGGACCGACCGTGGAACTTCACGACGGAGACATCGTTTTCCAGTACAGTGGCAGCCAGCAGTGCGCGGCGATCGCGCAAGCCACCCGCTCGCCCTACACACACTGCGGCATCGTGTTCATCGAGGACGGCAAGCCCATGGTCTGGGAGGCGATCGGTCCAGTGTTGAAGACGCCCTACGCCGAATGGGCAAAGCACGGGGCGAACGACCATGTTGTGATCAAGCGGCTGAAGGACGTGGCACCGCTCACAAGTGAACACATCACCTCGATGAAGGCGGAAGGGGAAAAGGAGATGGGCCGCCCGTACGACATCTGGTTCAACATGGACGAGGAGCGCATCTACTGCAGCGAGCTGGTATGGAAGATCTACGAGCGCGGGGCAGGCTTGCGTGTGGGAGCCATCGAGCGTTTCGGCGACATGGACTTCAGCGGCGCGGAAGCGCGGCGCGTACTGAAGGAGCGGTTCGGCTCCGCGTTCCCCGCCGATCAGGAGGTGATCACGCCAGCGAGTATTTTCCGGTCGTCGCTGTTGTATACGGTGGACAGTCTGGCTGAACCGCCATCGATCCCGTGAAATGCGAACGGCCCCGCTCGCACATGGCCGTTCAACGGGAAGGGATGCTATTTGCCCGCGGAAGGCTTGGTCGCAGGGAAGTGGTCCATGAACACACCCTCGGCCACTTTGAACTTGCCGGCGTTCTTGCCGCTCGGTACCCGACGCCCCACCGGGGTGACGGTGTCGATGTCGTAGCCGTACACCACCGGGTCGCTCGGCCAGTAGAAGATCTTCGAGGGGTCCGGCTGATTGGCGGCGCGTGCTTGAGCGGGTTCGAACTCCTTCTTCAACCAGGCCGGACCTGGCGCTTGCGGGAACCGGCCTTCACCGAAGCCGGTCTTCGGCTTTACCACCAGCTGGTAGTCGATGGTACCCGAATGGGTTCCACCGTTCAGTTCCACCAGATCAAAGCCGGTGGCGGTGCGGTTCATCTGCGCCACGCCGTTGAAGTCGGGCATGTCCACGGGCGTGCAGAACACGCGAACGGGGTACTGCTCGTTC
>Ga0075152_10002253_pt1 | contig 13714 bp, 9 predicted proteins | sample JI61114C2DNA_FD_70964 | JGI IMG/M metagenome (GOLD analysis project Ga0075152, IMG submission 70964) | Wastewater effluent complex algal communities from Wisconsin, to seasonally profile nutrient transformation and Carbon sequestration -... | ecosystem: Engineered > WWTP > Effluent > Algae...
CATAATGATCAGGGGGGTAATATTCATGTTAACCTTCCTTCTTCAACGAATGGCCAGTATATATCCAACATGAAAAGAATTGAAAGTTTATTGTACAAACATACCTGGTTTACCGAAGGGCCATCTCATGTAAAAAATCCCGGTTCATTCGGTGAGGGGCTGGCAAAACGTTTTGGAATAGATGCATTTGTCTATGAACTTAATTATGAATGGGCTGCCGGTCTGAAGAAAGCCCCTATGGGTAAGGATTGGGAACTCCTTGGAAAACAGCTTGCCGAGGTTTTCTATCTTTATTTTGATAAGACCAATTAACTTGTATTACTAATTAATAATTTAGGTGTAATACATTGAAATTCATTTATTTATAAATAATCTCGGAATGTTAAAATATTTTATCCGTGTAGTTTTAGCTTTCATTTTTTGCTGTTCTGGCATAGAAATAATTGGCTCAGAATTGCCATCAGTTTATTTGTCTGACTCCACAGCTATAAAAGCAATTTTACCCCGAAATCTTCAAAGAAGCACTTCATTAAATGAAATACAGATCATTGTGCCTGAGGAGCAGAAATGGAAAGATCTGGCAATTGATTTACAGGGTTTTATCAGACAGAAGACAGGAAGATTACCTGAAATCGGAGTTTCTGATCCTGCAAAGTTTGTGAATGGATGGTCTGGAAATACAATAATATTAGGCAATCTTAGTAATAATAAGCTGGCAGCACGTCTTTATGGTTTGCGCTTATCTTATGCTGATGCGATTTATCCTGGAAAATCCGGATATCAATTACTGACCTTAATCGATCCTTTCGGCATTGGCGGAAACACAATTTTGGTATCATCTTCTGATATTGAAGGTGCAAAACTTGCCATAGACCGGTTTAAGACTCTTTTACAGTCTGGTAAGGATGCCCAAATACCCTGGCTTTTTGAATCAAAATTATCTCAGGAAACCATTTCATATTTCAGACCCAATATTAAATCTGCAATCGAAATGCTTACAAAATTGAAGCCTGTGATAAATAGTGAGTTGGCTGTAGATGCCTTGTTAAATGTTTTAGCCGGAATTAAGTTATTTGGAGAGTTTTTTCAACTTACTGCGAATCCCGAATACGGTGAGGTTTACAAAGATTTATTGAAAGGCTTAGCCCAATTTGTAAACCAACATCCTTCTGAAGCGATTTATCAATTGAACGAGCGAAAGAATATGTGGATTCAGGGTGAAAAAATATTCCAAAACTGGACTGTTCTTGAAGCTTCTTCAATATTCTCAGATTCAGACCGTGCCCAGATCCTTTCGGCTCTTTACCTTGTTTGTAAGTCGAATTATATGGATAATTACCTGCTTAAGGCTCCAGAATCCGGTCCAAGGTGGAACCATGAGATATTTCCTGCTCTTTCTTTAGTGGGTTCATGTCAGTATTTTGAAAAATACTACCGTCTACCAGAAATTGTTCAATGGAAACATAGAGGAGAGCGAATTTTTGCCGGAAATACATCTTATATCAGTCTGGATGAAGGATCAGATTATCTGGCACATCTTCCCGTTGCTAATATTGAATATGCTATGCTTTCGGGTGATCTGAAATTTATCAACCAGAGCCTTAGGCCAAGTGCCGATCTGCATTCTATGATGATCGATAATCTGGGAACATTGTCGGGTGGGGGTGATACCTATCCATTTGGAATGAGCAGTGCATATTCATGGGGGCACTCCCAGTTATTGAATACAGCATCCTGGTATTATAATGAACCTTTTTATAATTTTCTTTTGGAAAGGACCCGTACCGGTCCATTTACCGGGCAGAAAATGCCGGATCTTATCTATCCAATCCATCGCTATATCGCAAATTTGAAGACTACGGAGCAGCCTGACGGTACTTTATATCCTAAGGTTCAGGCACAGGAGATAGAAAAGGGAGTTTATGATGATCTGATTAATCAGATTGATAATAATGTCCCTGAATTTCAAATGAATCCGGATAATGCGGATCAAAAAAGCAAAAAACAAGATAGAATCAAAGTCGATCAAATTGACTCGTTTCATAAATTAACATTCAGATCGGGTTTCGGATTAAGTGATAATTATCTTATTCTGGACGGCTTTTCTGCCGGGAAACATGGACATCAGGATGGTAATGCAATTTTAAATTACAGTTCAAAGGGAAGACTGTTTCTGAATGATCGGGATTATATACAGAATACACCTGAATATCACTCTGGTTTAGTAATTGTGAAGAATGGTAAGCAGGGGAAAAAACCCCCTTTGGTAAAACTGGATTGGGTTGCTGATCTTGATGGAACCGGAATTAGCAGCAGTATTGTTCCTGCCTACAACGGTGCGGACTGGAAACGTATGATAATCAGCCCAGAAGGCAAATTTTTTATCATATATGATGATGTTAAAATTAATGAATCAGGAAGTTTTGTGTTTAAGAATCAGTGGCAATCACTGGGTACTCCCAAAATAGACAAGAACAGGTTTCTTGTTGAGCAAAAGGGAATTAATATGCAGCTTCAGAGTTTAAGACCAGCAGATCTGAGACTTAAAGATATATACGGACACTTTATTAAATACTGGAAAACAGTTTATCCATATCCCTATGCAGATAAGGAAACAGTTTTAACCGAGGCAATCAATGAGAAGGAGTATAGGAAAGGTGATCAAACCGGTTTTATTAATGTTTTGTCAAGTCATTCATCAGATGCTGAGCTTGTTCATTCCGTTAATATTGGAAAAAATGCTTTTGAAATAAAATCCGGGAACCAAAAATGGCTTGCAGTTAATGATGGACTTAATAGCTCAGTATTCTCAAGTAACGGAATATTTCACTTGATTGGAGAAAATGAGCTGATTGCTGCCTCTGCAACAAAAATTAAGATCGGGAATCAAGTATTAAATTTTAAAGAAGCAATTTTCTTTAAATGGGATAAGCGAACTGGTAAATGGAAAACGTTTGGCTTGTTAAAGAATAAAGTTAAGTACGGGCAATCAGGGGAAACGCTGAATCAGACAGCAATTGATTCCGGAAAAGTTCAGTGGAATTTTGATGTTCAAAGTCAGATTAGAAAAGTCCTTGTTTCTGTTCCGGATGTTAAGCCAACTATTATTCAAAGCTTAATCAGACCATTGCCGGTCAATAGTTCTGAAAGAATATATTCCATGAATGAACGGGTTAGCAGTTCATTTTCTGCAGATCTGAACGGCGATAATGATGAAGATATTTTACTGGGTGGAATAAACGGGACCGTGAACGCAATAGATTCTAAAGGAAATAGTCTTTGGAGATTTTCAGCAAATGGCAGAATTAATGAAGTGAGTCTTCAATATGCCGGAAATATCCCGCTGATACTACTTGCAACTGAGAACTGGTATGTATATGCACTGGATATCCGTGGTAATCAGTTATGGCAGTATAAATTCCCTGATGATCAGGCACATCGTGAATATAAAGGGAATCTCATTGGCATAACAAATGTCAGGCTGGCCTACAAAAACGGCAAAAGCCAGCAGCCTGTTATTATGGTTGGATCACAGTTCAGGTATATTTATGAACTGGATCTGAATGGAAAATTAATTAAGGAAACTGCCCTTTATTTCTATGGTATTGAGGATATGGAATATGCTGACCTGGATGCTGATGGTAAGGAAGAAGGAGTTTTTGCGCTTGAGTATTATTATTATACGCTAATAAAGGATAATGAACTCATCACAGGCAAAACCGGCGGGCCGGGTTGGAAAATTGCCCATGTTTTAAATAAAGGATCTGAAAATGTAAAGCCGACTGTGCTTTTGGGTACAAAGCAAAGTGAAATCAGGATGATTGGTTTTAATAAAAAAATTCAGGAATACTGGAACACCAATGTAGGAGGGGAGGTTAATGATATTCGGCACGGGGATTTTAATAATGATGGCAAATTAGAAATCCTTGCCGGCACTGAAGGGTATCAATTCTATGTTCTTGATATGGACGGGAATGCTATTTTTTATAAAACACTGAATGACAGGGTTTTAAAAATTGATGCTGGCAGAAAATCCGGTATTGTGTTCTATCTGGCGGCAACTGCAGGTGGGCAACTGAATAAAATCAATGAGAAAGGACAGATGGTCAATATCATTCAATTCCCTTCTGAAATTTTAGATATTCATGTTGCAGAAAATGGTTCCCTGACCCAAATTGTTCTAGAAAATGGTGATTTGTACAGGTTAAATTGATTCATTCCTTATTGAAGAGATATTTAATATTATTGTCCGGGGTATTTATTCAAAAATGAATATCATATCTCAATTTCCAGCTTAATCTGAATTCAGCATTGTATTTAAAAATGACATAGAATCATAATTCTTACTTAGGAACTGATTTCCGGATATTTATTAATGGAACTAAGTTTTATTAAGGTATAGTACTTTTAGCCTTTCTATTGATATCTTTCGACTGATGCTGAAGAGATTTCATTTTTTCTGCAAGTCTCATGCCGAGTATACTTGCTGATTTGGAATCAAAATGGGTACCGTCTCCATTATGGTTTAATCCTTCTGAACTTGCAAGCGCTGTAAATGGTATTAAAGCAGGAACCTTCTTTAGTTCCTTATTAATGTTGTGGTAATTTTCTCTGTAATAACCTAGTTCACCTATTACAAATGGGAGATCCTGATCTCCAATTTCATTGCGTATTCGAAGTATTAAGGAATTAAGCTGGTTTATATAAACTGATGATTTTTCCGGGCTGCTGTTTCCTTCTCCCTGATGCCATAGAATACCTTTAATTATTCCTGCTTTCATGGCTTCCTTAATTCGTATATGGGCATCATCATAAGGATGGGTATTCGTAGCCTTATTGTATGCATTTGGCTCCCAATCTTCAATGGGTGTACCACCTACAGCACAGGGTACAAGTCCGATTCTGATTTTTTTCTTTGCATCTTCTATCATACTAAGTCCGAAAGCCATACCTGGTCCAACGCCAACAATATTGGGTTTGTCGAAATGCAATGGATGCTTTGCCATTACCCAATTATTGTTTTTGTTTAGCATAAGCAGACGGGTGTTCTGTTCGTTTTTATACTCCTCTGTAATTGCACCCCGACCAGCCATATTTGACTGACCCATTAAAATGTAAATATGGAAATTAGGGTCAGGCTTGGTCTGGGAGTATCCCAAAACCGCAGATATCATAAAAATGATACTGAAATAAATTTTATACATGGCCATGCTTTCTGCTGGTTAAAGATATAAATGGACTAAAATAATGCTAAATGAAATCAGATTGAATGAATAAAATCCTGGAATTTTTAAAGGTTAAAACCATTTATTTTGACTTGCCGATCTCAAATTCATTCAGGGCACTTTGAACGCTACCATGTTTCAGTAAAAGTTCTTTAGCAATGCTATACTCCTTTATACCTGTGTTATTCATCAGCATTTTAACAGCACGGTCAGTAATCTTATCATTAATCAACTTAACATTAACCATCTGATTGTCTAAAACGCGGCCGAGTTTAATCATTGTACAGGTACTAATCATATCAAAAATCATTTTTTGTGCTGTTCCACATTTCATACGGGTACTTCCTGAAACAAATTCAGGTCCGGTAATAACTTCTACCGGAATATCCGACTGTTCTGCAATAGGAGATCCGGGATTACTTACGATGCAGGCAGTGGTAATTCCCTCTTGCCTGCATTGATTTAATCCGGACAATACGAATGGGGTAGTACCACTGGCTGAAATACCAATTACTATATCCTTTTGGGATACATTTTTCTCCTGAAGCATTTGCCATGCTGCGTTAACATCATCCTCTTTTTCTTCCAAAGCTTCTATCAGATGCTCCTTTCCACCGGCAAGAATTACATTGAAAAGCTCTGGAGAAACTCCATAGGTTGTCGGAAGTTCGATTACATCAAGTACAGATAAGCGCCCACCACTACCTGCGCCAACATAAAACAATCTTCCGCCTTGTTCAATCCTGGATACAATTGTACTAATCAGGGTATTCAGCTGCGGCAAAGCCTTTTCAATTGCCAATGCAACAGTTTTATCTTCATTATTCAGGTTCGAGGTAAGTTCTTCTACAGACATCTTCTCTAAATTCCTGTATTTTGATGCTTCTTCAGTAATTCTAATCATAGTAATTTTAGGTAGCTTTCCGGCTTTCTTTTGATTTTTAATCTCTTTTATACTTTCAATATTACGAATATTTAAATGAACATCTTTTGTTCTATAAATGCGATCAATTCACATATATTCTCCTCGGTTACCCTTTGTTTATTCGTTTTGATCAGTATAAAATGGAAATTTAATTTAAGCAAAACCGTGTACGTAAACGTATAAAAATCTTAACTTGGAATATTGAATGTAATTTCTGTAAAAAACTCTTATGTCAGAATATATTAATCGCAGAAAATTTGTTGCCAGAACAGCATTATCGGCTGCCGGACTTTTAGTATCTGAGCAGATTATGGGAGGTTCCGTCTCTGCTAATTCAGAATATACCCAAAGTTTGGATAAACCAATCTCATCCTACAATCTAATGAAGGACGTGATGAAATACCGGAAACTTGATTCACATGTACATGCACACCTCTTTGATGGCGGTCCGGAAGGAAACGTCTCCTTTGCTGACCGTTTGGGAATTGATAAAATGTACATTTCTCTTCCGGCTTATAACGGAGAAGGTACACCTAAAGAATTCCGATCCTACAATAATTTAATGCTGGAATGCATGAAACAATATCCCGACCGTTTGATCGGGCAGTTTACCCTGAATGCTATTTTTCAAAAAGAGTCGATGGAAGAAATAAATCGATGTGTGGACATGGGGATGGTCGGATTAAAGGTATATACTCAGTTAAAAATCAATGATCCATTGTTTTATCCAATCATTGAAAAGATGATTGACTTAAAGATGATTATTCACATGCATGCTTATACCCAGCTTGGGCTTGGTGGTTATAGAAAGAAATATAATACGGGGATCAGGCCAAATACTTCAATACCGGAAGATTTCGTAGAAATCGCTCAGAAGTATCCAGAAGCAATGTTTCAGTATGCTCATATTGGGGGAGGAGGCGATTGGGAATATGCCTGTAAATTATTTGCAAACCATCCTAATATTTATGTAGATACCTCAGGGAGTAATAATGCCGAGAACATGATTGATTTTGCGCTGAAATGTCTGGGAGAAGACCGCCTGTTCTTTGGATCTGATAATTGCTATTACCAGAGCGTGGGAAAGATTCTGGCTTCAAATCTTACTGAAAATCAGAAGAAAAAGGTCTTTTTTGATAATTACAACACTGTTTTAAAAGAATCAGGAAGAAATGTTGATTGATATAAACGCATATGTTGGTCACTGGCCATTTATGCAACTCAAGTATAATACCGTTGATGCCTTACATGAACGAATGAATAAATTTGGCGTGGATATTTCGGTAATCAGTAATCTGAATGGGATTTTTTATAAAAATACACAATCGGCAAATGAAGAGTTATTTGAAGAGATCAAATCAAAAGCTAAATTCCGTGACCGTTTTATTCCATTTGCAGTCATTAACCCGATTTATGCAGGCTGGCGTGATGATCTGGACGTATGTATTAACAAATTTGGATTTAAAGGAGTTAGAATATATCCTAATTACCATGATTTCGAGATCCTCGACCCTGCATGTATTGAACTTGTAAAACGGGTTCGTGACTATGGCTTACCAGTGGCTTTTAATTACCGGATGGTCGATAGCAGGCAGCGTTCCTGGATCGATACGGCTTATGTTAAGGATAATTTGATCAAGGAGTGGAACCTCAAGAATATACTGCCGATAATAAAAGCTGTTCCCGATGCAAAATACATGATTCTGAACTTTGCAAATGCAGCAACTCTTAATGCTGAGGAAAAGGCGCTGATTAAGAATACGGATTTATTATTCGACACTTCGGGCAGAACCATAACTAATATGTCTGATTTTCTGAAAAACTATGGAACCGAAAAGTTTGCATTTGGCACTCATTCACCCATTCTGGATTATCTGACCGGATTGCTGCGAATAGAATCATTGAGTCAGGTAGAAGCTGATGATACAATTAAGGAAATGCTAAGGTCTGGAAATTCTAAAATAATATTATATATATAGTTGTTTATCAAATAATTATAGTTATTACTTAAATTAATTATTTATATAATATCTTCCTGAAAATTAAAATCTTATGAGAGTTATTTATTTGATTCTAATCTTAATTTCAGTTCATGTGAGTCCGCTTGTGCGTGCTCAGGAAAAGATTACAGACTGGGTTATGGAGACGCCCAATGCCGCCTGGCAGGCGAGGGATTCGCAGGGAGAGCTGGTTTATAAAAATAAGCTCTGGATTTTTGGAGGCTGGTTTAATTCACAGGAAGCACCACCACGTGACGTCTGGAGCTCTTCTGATGGAATACGCTGGAAATTGCATACCAATTCAGCTCCATGGATACATAGCGATCTGTCGATGTCTATTACCTTCAAAAATAAAATGTTTATGATGGGGGGCTGGTATAATGGACGTTTGAAAGGTCACTCTGCAAGCAATAAGGTCTGGACCTCCAGAAATGGGCTTGACTGGAAACTTGAAACCAATCAGGCAGCATGGTCACCTAGAATAGCCTCGGCGGTAGTCGAATTTAAGGGTAAACTCTGGATACTTGGTGGTACTGAGAACTACTATTTTGGAGACCAAAGCAGCCTTAAAAATGACGTATGGTATTCATCTAATGGAAGGGACTGGAAACTGGCTACAGCAAATGCAGGCTGGTCGCCAAGAGCATATCATCAGGCAGCCGTTTTGAATGGGAAAATTTATGTTTTTGGAGGTGGAAATTATGTTCCGGAGTATCATGCCAAAAATGATGTCTGGAGTTCTGAGGATGGTATTAACTGGACAAAACTCACCGATGCTGCACCATGGCATGAGCGTTTATGGTTTTCTTCAGTAGTTTATCGGGACCGGATATGGGTGATGGCCGGATGGTCAAATAATCCATATAAAAATCATTCGGATGTCTGGACTAGCAAAGATGGAATTACCTGGGAAGAGTTTAAATCAAAAAATGTATGGAAAGGCCGTCATGAACAATCAGCCTTTATCTTTCAGGATAAAATATGGATCGCAGGCGGAATGACACCTCCATTGGTTAATGATGTTTGGTCATTAAAACTCCCAAAGGATTGGCGATAGGAGAGCTTTGAGCTGAAAGTCGAAAGCTAAAAGCGACAATCTAAAATTAGATAATATGGATATCTGATTATCTGATTATCAATGAATTGAATGATAAATATGGATACCAGACTTTCATTGAACCAATATATTACTGACAACAGGCAACTAACAACTGGCAAAAGATAACTGGCAATTAAAAGGAATCAGGCTTTTCTAGAAAATCCACTGATAATTTCATTTGAGGTGACCGTGTACTGACCATACATCTCGAAAAACAGCAAGGCTCCATTAGTCTGGAGCAAACCTGCCTGAGTCTCTCTGGATTCCATTCCGGTTGTGCAATCACGGATTACACTCACCTGGTAACCACGATAATTCATCTGTAAAGCACCGTAATCTCTGGTAATCAGACAGGCATTTGTATTAAAACCGGCAAAGAACAGGAAAAGTATCCCTTTCTGTTTGCAGTAGCGATGCAGTTCCTCTCCGTATGCTATTACTGCCTCATTATTCATAGGAACAACTTTTGGGTGAAAGGTTAGGGGTGTGAGAGCATTCCTTTCTGCTTCTTTTGGAGTAAAAGGGCGTCTGTATGCATTATATGGGCCACTTAAATTGCGAAATTCTTTAGGTGGCCAGCTATCTGGAACAGGTTTTAGTTCGGCCTCAGTCATCAGTTTAACCCAGTTTTGATGTGTTTTTGCAACCTGAGGTGACGGACAATGGATTACTTCCATTCCATATTCCCTGCAAGTCTTTAATAAAGGAACATATTTTTCATTAATTATCTTTTCGGCCCTTTCTTCGGGCTCCTTCAGGTAATGCCGCTGCCATACATCAAGTAAAACCAGTGCGCATTGAGAAACCGGGATATTCCAGTCGAGATTTGCCTGTTTAGTATTAAGCTCAAGCCATTCATCACCCTCATCCACAATCCAGTTATGAAATCTCGGTTTAACATGAAGTTTTTCATTGCTGATGGAATGCTCAGAAGTATTCAAACCTTCTTCAGCAATAACAGGAATCGTTATTCCAATTCCTAATGCGGTACCTAGTCCTCCCAATGAGCTTTTTTTAATAAAATCACGTCTTGATTTGTCTTTTGCAACCATAATTCTTAATGATAGAATGGAATTTAATACATTTCGCTGATATTACAATTACCGACTTATTTCGATACGGATGAAATTGGCCTTAGTTTGCGTTCCCACCTTAATAGTTCGGCTGTAAATGCCAGATTTTCCTCGCCTCTGTTCAAATATGTTTTTCGGATCTCATGATAAACTGCAGGATTTGCAGCTGCCAGTTCCAGCCATCCGTGTAGAATAGGGAAGTACGCTGCGTGGTCACCCCCTTTACCATCAACTGCCCTTCGAATCCCGCTTCTGTCGGGCAGAATCACATTCTTTAACAGGGTATTTGAAAATCTCTGAAGATCCTCTTTTGTAAATACTAAACCGGCACGACTGGCAGCAGTTACCATGGCAATATCAAGTAAGCCATGTGAACTGTCCTCCACATTTGCTGCACCTTTATAAATCATAACATTTGAAGAAAGCATGTCTTCCGGTTTCCATCCAACGGTAGTCATTGGTTCATACCAATAGGTCCATACATAAAGATCTGAATCCTGATTATATTGCAAGCGATTTTTCAGTAGCCTAGACATTTTTTCAGATCGATCGAGATATTCCTTTTTACCGGTCAAACGATATAATGCAAGTTGTGAGCTGGTATGCATGCCCAGGAAATTGATAGGCTGTCCAACATTATCAGCCGGAAATGATTCTCCTCTTTCGCAGGTTAAATAATAACCCTCACCCTGATTGGGACCATTTCTCCATAAGCGGGCTGATGCATCAGCATAAGACTCTTCTGCTGCTTTTATAAAGCGTTCAGCTGCGGGTCTTAGCTCAGCTAATTTGCTCTTTTGCCTTGTTAATTCTGCGAATCTGAGCAGAGGATGATAAATGATCCCCAGATATCCTGTATAAGCAAGTGTTATCGGTTCTAAGCTTATACTTTGTGCAATGGGTAGGCTTGATCCGATAACCTTAACTCTGATGAGATTTGATTTTACATCTGAAAAATCACCGCCTCGGGTTGAATATGGTGATAGTGGATCATTAACTATTTTTTCAATGAATCTTTCATCATCAGGATTCATACTCAGGTTGGAAAATGTTTCAGTCCGCTTAAAAAAAGTGTTGCTTAATTTTAATCCGAAACTGTTTGATTTTGAATCAGGAACAAGCTCGATTTTAGTCAGGTTATTGTTTGAGGAAGGGGTGGAGCTTATACTGATCGCTGTTTTTCCTGTGGCATCCAACAATGCGCCTTTTGCAACAACATATTTCAATCCCATACTCCACGCCGGACGACTATATCCGGATCCATCTTTTACACCCTTACGGTCATCGCGATGGGTCAGCATCCGATCCCCTCGGCGTATAACTTCTTTCAGATAAGCCGGGTCATCAGTAGCTTCATACATATCTACCAGAGTTTCAAGGGTAGCAGCTTCACCCCAGGCCAAAGCACTGCCATCAGGTCTTGCATCCCAAGGATCTGCTTTCGGCAGCTTAGAGATCAGAAAATCTGCTCTGGCTCTTGATATTTCAATTGAATCAGTAGCTGAGCCTGGGTTTATTTTAACTGCTGTATTTGTCCAGTTTCCGAAAGATCTGAATGAAATGATTAGCAGGAGAGAAATGATGAATATATTTTTCATGCCGGGCATTTTTATATTGATTTAAAAGCTAATATTTTTTACAGATCTGATTCACGGGTACGTTAACGAATATATTAAAAAAATGAAATGTTTCCAATAATTTGATTTGAAAAGCCAGTGATAAGAGTTATTATTGTGTAAGAGATACACTTTAATACATTTTTGAAATTTGTTATGAAACGATCATGATTTTGCCAAAATCCGCATGGCTTATGGTTACTGAATTATGATAGCGTCATCGCCTTTAAAAATCAATAAAAGACCAGATGAAAAAGCGAGTGAATGAACTTACAGGAGTAAAAGAAATTGCAAGAAGGGCAAAAGTTTCAATTGCTACTGTCGACCGTGTACTTCATAACAGAAAAGGGGTTTCCAAACAAACCAAAGAAAAGATTCTAGGAATAATTGAGGAATTAAATTATGAGCCTAACCTGCTAGCTCAAAGGCTTGCTTCAAGGAAAATCCTTCGTTTAGCCACACTGATACCTGGGATTTCAAAGGAAACAAGTTTTTGGGATGCCCCATTGAAAGGAATAGAGCAGGCAGATAAAGAAATCAAGCAGTTTGGAATCATAGTTGATAAATATTTCTACGATCAGAATAAGATTGAATCTTTTGTAGAGCAAACAAAGATTATTCTTGAAAGCAATCCTGATGGTATTTTACTTGCACCTTCCTTTATCGAAGAGTCAGTAAAGTTTACGGATAAATGCAGGGAATTGAATATTCCATATGTTTTGATTGATTCAGACCTTCCCAATGGTGGCAGTCTGAGTTATATCGGCCCTAACCTTTATCACAGTGGCTATCTTGCGGCTCATTTGGTGAGTTATCTGATCAAAAACGGTGAAAAAATACTTATTGTAAATATTTCGAGGGAGATTGATAATCATCATCATCTTTTGAAAAAGGAAGAAGGATTCAGAGCTTATTTCGACAAGCATAAAATACCTGATAATATTGTGAAAATTGATATCAGGGATACTGACCTAAAATCAATTGAAAACTATTTGGGTAATATTTTTACTGAACATAAGGATATCAGGATCGTTTTTGTAACTAATTCAAGGGTCTCTAAAGTTGCTCATTTTATTGATAGTTCAAAAAAGGATGTGATTCTGATTGGATATGATTTTTTGAAAGAGAATATCGAGTATATGGATAAAGAGATCATTGACTTTTTAGTTTGTCAGAAACCGAAGCAGCAGGGATACAGGGGGCTCATATCACTTTATCAGCACCTTGCTTTCTCTTCTCCCGTAGAAAAGATTTATTTTATGCCGATTGATATTCTGACTAAAGAGAATAGTGCTTTCTACAGAAATTAAATTTCCTTTAACACTTTATCGGCCGCTAGGAGAATTAAAGGAATGGGAAGGAACGGGAAAAGATGCAGATTCTTTATCATTTACTAATTACATCGATTTTTCATAAACTGTGAAATTGATCCAATATATCAGATTTAACCATGAAAATTAACTTTAAAACCACTTACACCTTTCTTTTTTGTTTCAGTATCCTTTTCCTGAACATGAAGGTTTCTGTATTTGCAGCAGATTTCTTTCCGCACACTGTTCAGGGCCAACTGAAACTGGCGACATTTGATGTAGACGCAACCCCGCCGGTTGGCAGTAGTTTAACATATGATCCGATGATCAATAGCTGGGATCTGGGTTTGAGGGCAAAGGGTATTGTGATCTTGGGTGCCGGTGAACCCATTGTCATGTGTTCGGTTGACTGGATTGGAATAGCAAATGATAGTCAGGATGAATTTAAACGCATTATGGCTGAAGC
>Ga0075152_10002254_pt1 | contig 13709 bp, 10 predicted proteins | sample JI61114C2DNA_FD_70964 | JGI IMG/M metagenome (GOLD analysis project Ga0075152, IMG submission 70964) | Wastewater effluent complex algal communities from Wisconsin, to seasonally profile nutrient transformation and Carbon sequestration -... | ecosystem: Engineered > WWTP > Effluent > Algae...
GACAGCGAAGAAATGCGCAAGATTGCCGCCGCCAATCCACCCAAGCCGGTGGCCACAAGTGGTAGCGACCGGCTGATACCGTCTGGTACGCCTTTGGGCACCAAGACGGCGTCAAAAGATACCAAGCAGTCGGGCGGAAAAACCAAAGCATCGAAAAAAGACAAAGAGCCACCAAAGACCGTGGCGGTAAGAAGTGACAAGACTGAACAGCAGCCCAAAGACAACCAACAACCCAAGCAAGGTAGAACCCCGGTTCAGGATGTAAAGACCGCAAGCGCGCAAGCCGCGATCGACAAGGCGAAGCTCGCCAAGCGCGGGGTTGTGGTGAACACATCGCTGCCGCCACCGGATTCCGCGCGCTCGACTGTTCCCGCTGTTCGTCGGGCAAGTACTACACCACAACCGGTTCTTCCGACTCCTGCCACCCAGTCGCCAGTTGCTCCTGCGGTCAAGATTGAAACTGTGGCGACCCCCAAACCAGTGGCTCCGTCAGCCGGGTTTGAGTCTCTGGAATCGCCCAAAGCCGAACCCGCTTCGCCTTTGCCTGTTCCTGCAATTGAAAAGCCGAAACCCGATATTGTCGCTGTTGCTTCGCCGCCGGTTTCGTCACCGGTGTTGCCCTCGGCCCAACCCGCATTGACCAAAGCCGCTGACCCGGTTCCTGGTTCTGCGGTAACGCCCATAGCCGGTCCAGATGTCGTTCCGCCATCATCGATACCGGCGCAGACCGCTATCGCGACAATCGCGGCGCAAACGCCTTCCTCTTCTGTGCCTCAGGGTCCCAATGTCGATGGTACCACTGCCGATACGGTGATCCGGCCACCGGCCGAAACCGCAACCTTGCCTCAGGTTGCAACCGTTTCGCCGCCCGCACCGGTCGCGCAGACCATTTCCCAGCCAGTTCCTGCACCCAAGGCTGCAGAGACCGGCCCGCCTAAGCCTTTTGATCTGGGGGCAGTCGTTGCTTCGATCGAAATTCCGGTAAGCGAACAACAGTCAAAAGTGATTCCGGTCGATATCAAAAAGATCAAACCGCAGCCTACCAAAGCCGACGCTGCGACCGTTGCAAAGGCCGATAGCGCAAAGGACGCCAAAGCCAAGGCTGCCTTGTCCAAAGCCAATGCCGCGCGCCACTGGGTGCAGATTGCAACCGGTTCCGATATGAACGGACTGGCTTTTGATTATCGGCGCATGGCCAAGAAAACACCTGCACTGTTTGAAGGCAAAGAAGGCTGGACCGCCTCCTGGGGCAAAAGCCGCCGTTTGCTGGTTGGGCCGTTCGACGACATGAAAACCGCGAAGAAGTGGGAAGCCGATTTCCGCAAGGCTGGCGGTGACGGCTTTGCGTGGAAAAGCGCCGAAGGCGAGGTCATCGACAAGCTGAAGGGCAAATAGGCGCTGGCCTTGCGCCTACGCATTGTGCGAAAGCAGCAGCGATGATGACGACGCGCGCTTCCTACGGCTGCCAGCCCGAACTCAGCCGGGGCAGGCTCTATCCCGAACCCGGCGGTGAGTCGCGCGGCCCGCGGAACATTTTTCAGCGCGACCGCGACCGCATCATCCATTCGATTGCCTTTCGCCGCTTGCGGCACAAGACGCAGGTATTTGTAGCGCCCGATGGCGATCATTACCGCGTCCGCCTGACGCACAGCCTTGAGGTCGCGCAGATTGGCCGCACGATTGCCCGTGCGCTGGGGCTCGATGAGGATCTGACCGAGGCGTTGTGCCTTGCCCATGACATCGGCCATCCGCCCTTCGGCCATGCCGGGGAGGATGCGCTCGAGGCGGCGATGGCACCTTATGGCGGTTTCGATCACAATGCCCAGACGCTGCGAACCTTGTGCAAACTGGAAAGTCCCTATCCGCTGTGGAACGGGCTCAACCTCAGTTGGGAATTGCTCGAAGGGCTTGCCAAGCATAATGGCCCGGTGCGCGATCCCAACTGGGCGCTTCGCGAAATTGACGGCGCATTCCCGCTAGACCTGTGGAGCAACGCCTCATTGGAAGCCCAGATCGCGGCGGTGGCGGATGACATTGCCTATGACAATCACGACATTGACGATGGTTTGCGCGCCGGACTGCTGACGCTTGACCAGTTGCTTGAACTTCCGTTCATCGCCGCACGCTGGCAAGCGATTTGCGATCGCTATCCGGGCGCTCGGCACGAGACGCTGATCCGTGAACTGACGCGTGAGCAGATCGGGGTGATGGTCAATGATGTGATCGATACAACGCGTGCACGGATCGCAGCAACTGGTGTCGAAACCGCTGATGATGTGCGCCAGGCGGCCCAAACCATCGGCGGCTTTTCGGCAGAACTGGCCGAACGCGAACGCACATTGAAACGCTTCATGTACGCCAATCTCTACCATCACCCGACCCAGATTGACGCGGCGGCGCGGGCGTCGGTTGTCATTGCCGATCTGTTCGCGGCCTATTGGGCCGATCCTGCGCTGATGCCGGAAGAATGGCGAGCCTCGATGCCCGATGAAGAACCGCAGCGCAGTCGCCATATCGCCGATTTTCTCGCCGGGATGACCGATCGGTTTGCACAAAAATGCCACCACGAGATTATGGGGGAGCAGTGATGAAGACACGCATTTTGCTGGCAGGCGCAACGGGGTTGGTTGGGGCGGGTGCTCTGATTGAATTGGCAGCCATGGGGAATGCCGATTTGCATGCCCTGCGCCGCAGCGCCCATGCCGCCATGCCCGTGGGGGTGAGTGATCATCTGGCCGATTCCGCAAATTGGCCGGCGCTTGTTGCGCAGATCAAACCCGACGTCGTCATTTCCACGCTTGGGACGACGATGAAAAAGGCGGGCTCGCAGGCGGCGTTTCGGGCAGTCGATCACGATCTGGTGCTGGCGCTCGCCAAGGCCGCCCGACAGGCTGGTGCCCGCCAGTTCATCTCGGTCTCGTCCGTTGGCGCATCCGCCAGCAGCTCCAACTTCTACCTTCGTACCAAGGGCGAGGTTGAAGAGGCACTGCGCGCGCTCGATTTCGAACGGCTCGACATATTACAACCAGGGCTGTTGGTTGGAGATCGTGCTGCGGAACAACGCTTTGGCGAACGGCTCGGTATCCTACTCAGCCCGCTGACCGACATGTTGATGATCGGCGGACTGGCGCGCTATCGCTCGATCCCGGCAGCCAAGGTCTCACAGGCCATCGTCACGCTCGCTCTGGGTGGCGGGCATGGGCGGTTTATCCACGATAATGATAGGATCCGCACGCTCGCCGGTTGACTCTGAAGGGCGTAAAAGCCAAGGCCGACTCAGTCGCTGACGAAACGGGAGAGCGTAGGGGAGACCCTGCCGCCGAAGGAGCAACCGCCCCGGAATCTCTCAGGCAAAAGGACCGTTTTGGCTTTTGCGACACTCTGGAAAGCGTCCACCAAATGTGGGCCACCGAAGGGGTAAAGCTCTCAGGTATCCGTGACAGAGGGGGCAGGCAGCGCGCGACCGCTGGCTGAACCTGTGTGCGGAGATTTTATGAGCGACGATACCGACATGTTAAAGCTGCCACTCGACGCTTGGCACCATGCAAAGGGTGCGCGCATGGTCTCATTCGCGGGCTATGCGATGCCGATCCAATATGAAGGCATTATGGCTGAACATCTGTGGACCCGCGATAATGCCGGTCTTTTTGATGTGTCACATATGGGGCAGTTGATCCTGAGCGGCGACAATGCCGCAGAAGCGCTCGAAGCGCTGGTCCCCGGCGACATCTCCGCGCTGAAAGAAGGGCGAATGCGCTATTCGCTTTTACTGGCACCCGATGGGGGTGTGCTGGACGATCTGATGATCACCGCCACCCCGACCGGGCTGTATGTCGTGGTCAATGGCGCGGTGAAGCATGACGATATCGCCTATCTCCGGGCCAATTTGCCCGAGGCGATTGGCATCAATCATTTGGAAGACCGCGCTTTGCTGGCGTTGCAGGGGCCAAAGGCGGTTGAAGCTTTGATACGGATCGTTCCCGGCGTGGATCAGCTATATTTCATGGAGGCTGATCTCTTCCTGTGGGGCGAAGTGCCGCTGTGGATCAGCCGCTCTGGCTATACTGGCGAAGATGGCGTTGAAATTTCCGTTCCTGCTGAATCGGTTCAGGCGCTGGCCGATGCGCTTTGCGGACAACCCGAGGTCAAGCCAATTGGCCTGGGCGCGCGCGATTCACTGCGATTGGAGGCCGGATTGCCACTTTACGGGCATGACATGAACCCGACGACTGATCCGGTCGAAGGCAACGCCAGTTTCGCCATATCAAAGCGCCGCCGCGCAGAAGGTGGCTTCAAGGGCGCGGACCGGATATTGAAGGCCGTGACCGATGGCCCCGCTCGCAAACTGGTCGGCTTCACGGTCGAAGGCAAAATGCCGGTTCGCGAAGGCGCACCGATATTCGCTGGAAATGACCAAGTTGGCGTCATGACGTCAGGTGGCTTCGCCCCCAGCGTCGGCGCGCCGATTGCAATGGGCTATGTCGCGGCCGCACATAGCCAAGCCGGTACTGCACTGGAGGCGGAGGTGCGCGGCAAACGCGTACCTGTCACCGTCGCTGCAATGCCATTCATTCCCCATCACTATCACCGCAGAGGAGCCAGCAAATGAGCCGTTATTTCACCGACGAACATGAATGGATCGAAGTCGAAGGCAACAACGCAACCGTCGGGATTACCGATTATGCGCAAAGCCAGCTGGGCGACATCGTATTCGCCGAAGTGCCTGCTGCCGGCACAAAGCTGAGCAAGGGCGGCGATGCAGCGGTGGTCGAATCGGTGAAGGCCGCGTCTGACGTCTATGCGCCGGTTACAGGCACTGTGACCGAAGGCAATGACGCGCTCGCCGACGATCCAGCGCTGGTGAACAGCGATCCCGAAGGGGCGGGCTGGTTCTTCAAGATTGAACTGGATGATCTGTCCGAACTGGACGGCCTGATGGACGCTGCAGCCTACAAGGCGTTTGTGGATTCACTTTGAATTTCCTCCCCACAAGCGGGAAGGAAATTGGAGATTTAAATGCGCTATCTACCCCTAACCGACACTGACCGGCAGGCTATGCTCGGCGTCATCGGCGCCAGCTCGATCGATGACCTGTTCGTCGATGTCCCGGAAGACGCCCGGCAGAAAGGGCCGATTGCAGGTCTGCCAATGCATGCAAGCGAAATGGCGGTTGAACGGCATTTCGCTTCGCTCGCGCGGAAGAATCTGGCGGCGGGGGATCATCCCTTCTTCCTGGGGGCAGGGGCTTACAAACATCATGTGCCGGCTTCGGTCGATCATCTGATCCAGCGCGGCGAATTCCTGACCGCTTATACGCCCTATCAGCCCGAAATCGCACAGGGCACGTTGCAGATGCTGTTTGAGTTTCAGACACAGGTTGCGCGGCTGTTTGGCTGCGATGTGGCCAATGCGTCGATGTATGATGGCTCGACTGCTTGCTGGGAAGCGATCGGCATGGCAGGGCGCATTACCAAGCGCAAAAAGGCAATATTGTCGCCGGGTCTGCACCCGCATTATGTCAGCGTTGCCAAAACCATGGCGAAATATACCGGCGATACGCTCGACACAGCATTGCCCGAATTGTCAGCCGATGCTGGCTATGCAGAGCTAGGCGACAAGATAGACGCAGAGACCAGTTGCGTCGTTGTGCAATATCCCGACATTTTGGGTCGTATTGCCGACATGGGTGAACTTTCTGCACAATGCCATGCTGCGGGTGCTTTGCTGATTGCGGTGGTGACCGAACCCGTCGCATTGGGTGCAATCAAGGCACCCGGCGAAATGGGCGCGGATATCGTGGTCGGTGAGGGGCAGTCGCTTGGCGTCGGCCTGCAATTTGGCGGGCCCTATGTCGGTCTGTTCGCCACGCGCGACAAATATGTGCGACAAATGCCCGGGCGGCTGTGCGGCGAGACTATCGATGCAGAGGGCAAGCGCGGCTTTGTGCTAACGCTATCGACCCGCGAACAGCATATCCGTCGCGAGAAGGCGACGAGCAATATCTGCACCAATTCAGGACTTTGTGCACTGGCTTTCAGTATTCATATGAGCTTGCTGGGCGAGCGTGGATTACGCGATCTGGCAGCGCTCAATCATGCCAAGGCGGTGCAGGCAGCCGAGCGGTTGACGCAGATCGCAGGCGTCACTCTGGTCAACGACAGTTTCTTCAACGAATTTACGCTCAAACTGCCCGCCAACGCCCGCGATGTCGTACACAAGCTGGCGGCGAAACAACTGCTTGGCGGCGTGTCGCTTGGTCGGCTCTATCCGGGCATATCCGCACTGGAAAATGGACTGCTGGTGGCCGTGACCGAAGTCGTCAGCGACGAGGATATCGCAAGCTTTGCCGCCGCGTTGCGGGAGACGCTTTCTGAGGGAGTGGGGGCATGAGCACCGTAAACGCTAGCGGATGGAAACCCGAAATGGGCGAAAGTGACGTCATGACATCATCAACCTATACCGGAAATCGCGCGCTGATGCTGGAAGAAGCGCTGATTTTCGAGATTGGCGATACGCATACCACCGGGGTTGATCTGGAAACGGCGCCGGTTGTGAAGTCTCGGCTGGGTGGACTGGATCGCAACCGCGAAATGGGCATTCCCGGCCTTTCGGAACCGGAAACGGTACGGCATTACACCCGCCTAAGCCGCCAGAATTATGCCATTGATCTGGGCCTGTTTCCGCTCGGCAGCTGCACGATGAAGCACAATCCGCGCCTGAACGAAAAGGTTGCGCGGATGAAGGGTTTTGCCGACGTCCATCCGCTGCAACCTCAGGAAACGGTGCAGGGCGCGTTGCAGGTGATCAATGAACTGGCATTCTGGCTGGTTCATCTGACCGGCATGCACGGCGTGGCAATGGCTCCGAAAGCCGGGGCGCACGGCGAACTCTGTGGGATATTGTGCATCAAGGCCGCGCTCGAGGCGCGGGGCGAAGACCGCAAGGTCATCCTGGTTCCGGAAAGTGCGCATGGCACCAATCCGGCGACAGCGGCCTTTGCTGGCTTTGCCGTCGAGAATATCCCTGCCACCCCCAAAGGTCGCGTCGATGTTGCCGCTCTGAAAGCACGGCTGGGGCCTGATGTCGCAGGGGTGATGATCACAAATCCCAATACTTGCGGTCTGTTCGAACGCGATCTTAAGATCATTTCTGATGCGGTGCATGCGGCGGGCGGCTATGTCTATTGCGACGGCGCCAATTTCAACGCGATTGTCGGCAAGGTGCGCCCGGGTGATCTTGGTGTCGATGCAATGCATATCAACCTGCACAAGACCTTTTCCACCCCACATGGCGGCGGCGGTCCGGGTTCGGGGCCGGTGGTGCTGTCTGAGGCGCTGTCGCCTTATGGTCCGATCCCCTATGCCGCGCGCTATGCTGATGGTAGCTTCAAGCTGGTTGAGGAAGAAAGTGCGGGCGAGGAGCATCCAGCCACCTTTGGCCGCATGACCGCATTTCACGGGCAGATGGGCATGTTCACCCGCGCCTTGGCCTATATTATGAGCCACGGCGCCGACGGCCTGAAGCAAGTGGCCGAGGATGCGGTGCTCAACGCCAATTATGTCCTGCGCAGTCTGGAAGACACGCTCGATGCTCCCTTCGGCGCTTCCGGCCCCTGCATGCACGAGGCACTGTTCACCGATGACGGCCTTGCAGAGGGTTTCTCGACACTCGATGTCGCCAAGGGGCTGATCGACGAGGGTTATCACCCGATGACGGTCTATTTCCCGCTGGTGGTGCATGGCGCAATGCTGGTCGAACCGACCGAGACCGAGAGCAAGGCGGCGCTCGACCAGTTTATCGGCGCGCTGCGCTCGGTGGCCAATCGTGCGAAGCAGGGCGATCCCGCGCTCAAATCTGCCCCGCACTTCGCTCCACGGCGTCGTCTTGATGAGACGCTGGCAGCGCGCAAGCCGGTGCTGGTCTGGAAAGAGCCTGAGCTGCCGATCGCGGCTGAATAGGCGGAGATTGCGCAAACTGGCTCTGGAAATCCGACGCCGTCCGAAATAGGCTTCCTCCTGCGATTCCCACGAAAACAGGAGGAAGTTCCATGAATCCACGCGCTATGATCCAGACCATGATTTCGCTCGCTTCGGCCTCGCTCGGCCTTGTTGCAGCCCTTGCCTGGAATGAGGCAATCAAGGCTTTGCTGGCCGAACTGCATCTGGGCGACAATCTGGCGGGGCTTTTCGCCTATGCGCTGGTTGCAACACTGGTGGCCGTGGTGGTGCTAGTCTGGCTCGGCAAAATCGCTTCGCGCATTGGTGGCGAAGCCGCTTTCGAGCGTGAAGCCGAGGGCTGATTTCGGGCCGCAGCAGCCTATTATGCCGCAATGGTTTGACAGCAGCGCAATTCCGAAAGACAACATCTGTGGAGCGGCGGTTTTCGCCGGAGGAGACTATGGATGGCCGATCTTTCGGAATTGCTGACATTTGACGAATTTTTGCGGCACTGGGCGGCAGATCGCCCAGACCAGTTGGCGATGAGCGAAGAGGATCGCCGATACAGCTATGCCGAACTGGAGCAACGCACTGCGCAGGTGGCCACCATGCTGCTCCAAGGCGGGCTGAAAAAGGGGGATCGCATTGCCTGGATCGGCAAAAACAGCGATCTCTATTTTACGCTGTTCTATGGCGCGGCACGCGCGGGAATTGTCATGGTGCCAATCGGTTGGCGACTGGCACCGGCGGAATGGACTTTCATCGTCAATGACACGCAAGCCAAGTGGTTGTTTACCGGTGCTGGATTTGACGATGTGGCAAATGCGCTTTCGGGTCAGACGCCTCATGTCGTAAAGTCGATAAAGGCGGATGAAGCGCGCGCGCTGATCGACGCTACTGTGCGCGCAGAATTTGACGCCGCTGGGCCGGATGATGCGGCTTTGCAGCTCTATACATCTGGAACGACAGGCAATCCCAAGGGCGCGGTGCTTTCCAATCACAATCTGTTCGGATTGCGCAAAAACGCCAACGAAGCCGACATGCCTTACACGAAGTGGGAGGAGGACGAAGTTGTGCTGGTCGCCATGCCCTGCGCGCATATCGGTGGGACGGGGCTTGGCGTCATGGCTGTGGCGTCGGGCTTGCCTGCTTATATTTTGGCCGAATTCACGCCCGACGGCTTTTTTGATGCGGTAGAGACGGGCGGCGTTACCCGGTTGTTTATTGTTCCTGCGGCCTTGTTGATCCTGTTGCAACATCCGCGCTGTGCAACCGTTGATTATAGCCGCTTGAAATATATCCTTTACGGTGCCGCGCCGATTCCGCTCGAATTGCTGCGTCAGTGCATTCACATGTTCAAAAGCGAGTTCATCCAAGTCTATGGTATGACCGAGACCACCGGTACGATCTGTATGCTGCCGCCGGAGGACCATGACCCCGATGGCAATGTTCGGATGCGCAGTGCCGGAAAGCCTCTACCGGGCGTCGAATTGCGCATAGTGGACGCGTCGGGCAATGATGTTCCAAGCGGCGAAGTCGGCGAGCTGTGGACGCGTTCTTCGAACAATATGGTGGGTTATTGGAATTTGCCAGAGGCGACCAAAGGCACCATGGCCGAGGGTGGCTGGATCAAAACCGGAGACGCCGGATATCTCGACGAAGATGGCTATCTGTTCATCCACGACCGGGTGAAGGACATGATCATCACCGGCGGCGAAAATGTCTATCCCGCCGAGGTCGAAAGCGCGATTTTCGGCCATCCTGATATTGCAGAAGTCGCCGTAATTGGTGTTCCCGACGACAAATGGGGTGAGGCGGTAAAGGCGGTATGCGCGCCGAAAGCGGGCTGCACCATTGATCCGGAGTCGGTCATCGGTTGGGCGCGGGAACGGATCGCGGCCTTCAAGGTGCCCAAATCGGTGGACATTATCCCCGCTTTGCCGCGCAACGCTTCGGGCAAAATCCTGCGCAAGGATCTACGCGCACCCTATTGGGAAGGGCGCGAGCGGCAGGTCAACTGACCCTAGTTCTTTGGCTGGGATTCAAGCCCATGATCCCTCAGCCACAAGACAGCCGCATCCATCCCCTTGCAGGTGTCGGAATTGAGCGAGTTCCTGGGTGTCATGAAAAGATTGCGCTGTAAGGCCTGGCTCTGACTGTTGCGCAGTCTGGGGTTGGCTCCTGCCTGCAACAAGGCAAGGACCTGCCAAGGCTCGTTGATCGGCGCCGCCACTTGAAGCGCGCTATTGCCAGCGCCGTCCGTCACGTCCAGCTGCGCGCCCGATTCAAGCCAAATCTTGAAATGATTGTGCTTTTCGTTGATCAAAGCCGTCATCATCGGTGTGCGGCCGCTCTCCGGATCTATCACATCCAGCGTCGTTCGGTCCCAGGCAATCCATCTTTTTAAAGACCGCGTGCTGCTTTTCCTGATGGCATAATGCACGTCTTCAGGAAGCGGCAACACCGTTAGGCGACCAGCAATTGCTGGTGTCGTATAGCCGATGGTCGATGATGCCAGGACAAATACAAAGAGCGCGTCTTGCATCAGGGTCTGGGCCCTAGATGCTTTCCGTAAAAAAATAGGCCGCGCGCGTCACAGGAAGGGGATACGCTAGCGCGCGCGGCAGTGCCGGCTCAGGGGCCGACACGTCACAGGATGATGTCGCTCGCCGCAATTGGCGGCGGCAAACCATTGCCTGCAGAAATCTGGATCTGGAAATCGGCAACGCCGTCGCCGTTGATGTCGCCGGACAATATGCCATTGGCGTAACGCAACTCTCCGGCGACATTGTGGAATGCCGAATTACCGATAAAGCTGAAACTCTGATTGCCTGCAGCCGCGCTGTTCGCATCAATCGCCGACAGATCAATCAGGTCGGAGCCTCGCGTGAAATCGAGGATGCGGTCACGATTGCCTTTACCGACGCCACTGTCGCTGGCGACTTCAAAGACGAAACGGTCAGCACCGCTGCCACCCGACAATATATCTTCACCGGTCCCGCCGATGATGGTGTCATTGCCGGCACCGCCATCGATGCTGTCGTCACCCCAGCCGCCGATCAGGCGATCATCCCCGGCATTGCCGAACAGCAGATCGGCGCCGATCCCACCATCAATCTCGTCATTGCCATCACCACCCAGCACGAAGTCGCGTCCCTGCCCGCCAAAGATGAAGTCATTTCCAGAGCCCCCATCGACAAAATCGTCGCCCAGACCCGCATCGACAACATCGTTACCATCGCGGGCAAAGATGATGTCCGATCCGCGTCCGGCATTGATTTCGTCATCGCCATTGCTGCCAAACAGGAAATCGCTGCGATCGGTACCTTCGATGGGGTTCAGCGGACCATTTTCGATCACATCGGTAACTGCGATAGTCGTGGTCAGGTCACGGCTGAGCCCCCCCTGATCGGTAACCCGCACGGTCACATTGTGGCTGCTCGCCGCCTCGAAATCGAGCAGTGCGCCATTGGCAACTGTCAACTGGCCAGTCGTTGTGTTGATCGCGAAGCGGCCACCGGCATTGTCAACCAGACCGTAGGACAGAGTTGCGCTGGCGTCTGGGTCAGTTGCCGCAAACTGCGCGACAACGGCGCCGCTTGCGCTGTTTTCAGCAACCGATCCGCCCGTCGTGCGGCTTAGGCTATCGGGTGCCTCATTGGCGTTGCTGACCGTGATGGTGAAGCTTTCGTCATAGCTCGCACCCGCCGCATCGGTCACGCGGATAACGATGCCGTGCGACGCTGCTGCTTCAAAATCCAGTACCGCGCCGGTTGCGACCGTGACGGCACCCGTCACCGCATCAATCGCGAAACGCCCACCTGCGTCATTGGCCAGACTGAAACGCAGCGTGTCGCCATTGTCACGGTCGGTTGCGGTAGCAGTGCCGACGACTATGCCCGCTGCGGCATTTTCCACCACATTTGCACCTGACAGCGCGATGTCAGTGGGTGTGTCATTTACGGCAGTGATGTCGAGCGCAAAGGTTGACGCGGCAGTCAGACCGCCACTGTCGGTTGCGGTCACACGGATCGACAGGCTGCTGTTGAAATCGGCAGGCGGGGTGCCGGTGAAGCTGCCTGTGGCAGGATTGAATGCCAGCCATGCAGGGAGCGCGGAACCGTCGGCGAGCGTCGCCGACAATGTGAGCGTTGCATCATCGACATCGGTAAAGCTGCCCGCTGGCAGAGCAAAGCTGACGGCACTGTCTTCGGCAAAGGCCTGATTGGCAAGTGCAGCGGCAACAATGGGCGCGTCGTTGACGGCGGCAACCGACAGCGTAATCGTCGCGATATTGCTGTTTGCGGACCCGTCATTGGTGCGGAAGGTAAAGCTGTCCGCCCCGGCATAATTGGCATCGGGCGTATAGCTGTAGCTGCCATTTGCGTTAAAGGTCAGCGTGCCGTGCGTCGGGCCATTGACCAGGCTATAGGTAAGCGCGTCATTATTGGCGTCGGTGGCAACCGCCTGCCCGCTCAGCGTGCCATCTTCCGCGCCCGAAGCTGAACCATCCTGCGCAGCCGGCGCGCTATTGATCACGGTGCCGGTGGTAAAGTCGCGCCGACGCCAGACGTCGAGATTGAGGTCGGGGTCATAGGAGCCCGACAATTCGGTCAGGTCGCGGTGGTCAAGCCAAAGCGCCGAGAACCCACCGCCGGGCCGCGCTTCCAGCTGCAGATGTGATTGGTCGCCTGCCCCGCTGACATTCAGGGTAACGGGGTCACCTATCGCTGCTCCGTCACGCCCAAATTGCCTTGCTACAATCGCGGTTCCGCTCTGGTCGCCATTCACCCACTGCCCCTCAGCACGCGCAACAACAAAGGTCATGTCAGGCAGCGCAGTAACGCTTATGGCAAAATCGGCGGCTACACCGATATTGGCACCCAATGCAGTTTTCAGGCCTTGGGGCGAGCCATCGGCATTGAACAACTGAAATGTTGTTCCGCTTATGTCATTCCACAACATGACAAAAGAACCATCGGAAAAAGCCGCCATGACGGGTTCTACATTGCTCGTCGTGAAGCCATAGAATGAACTCGCCTGATCGACTTCAAACGCGGCGGTTATACCCACGCCAGAGCTGTCGAAAACCTGCGCGTGAAGAGTTGGAGTGTCATATTCCACCAAAACCGGCTCAACCCACGTCACCACGATATTACCGTTCGGCAAGACTTCGATGTCGGCATTGATCGGTCCGCCGGTGTTCTGAACATTGGCGTTGACAATCGTTTCGCTGACGATCTGACCAGTGCCGTCAAAAATTCTCAAAACGGCCTTATGGTCATACGCGAATGTGCCATCACCATTGGGCGTTTCAAACAGGTCGACGGCAAACACCGCTAGACGTCCGTCAGGCAAAGCTTGCATTTCGAAGGTGGCGCCCTGCGAAGCATATTGCAGCGACTGCCCGACAACATTGCCAGCGCTGTCATAACGGACAAACTGCACACCCTCGCCAGACAGCGAAATCTGCGCAAAGAATCCACCGTCGGACGTTGCAACTGCGTCCAGAAACAAACGGGCATCTCCCATTTCCGTCGGCGCAGCAAATGCAGGGCCAACCGGGTTACCCTGAGCGTCAAAGATTTGCATCCACGCCGAAACGCCGCCGAGGGGCGTGACCACATCCCATCCCAGCAACGTATTGCCATTGGCGAGAAGTATTGCCTTTGTCGGAACTATTGCGCCGGGCGTTTCGCTACCGACGTCGGGTGCGTTCGGATTGAACGTGGTTTCGGTGTTTCCAGTGATCGGCATGGTTACAAACTCCTT
>Ga0075152_10002256_pt1 | contig 13706 bp, 5 predicted proteins | sample JI61114C2DNA_FD_70964 | JGI IMG/M metagenome (GOLD analysis project Ga0075152, IMG submission 70964) | Wastewater effluent complex algal communities from Wisconsin, to seasonally profile nutrient transformation and Carbon sequestration -... | ecosystem: Engineered > WWTP > Effluent > Algae...
CCGTCCGGCGAGCGGCCGTGCGCACCGGTCGGCCATTCGCCTGCGAAATCCCTGGTGGAGCAGACGGGTTGCGGGTGGCAATGGGTTGAGCGGCCATGGGCCACCAGCAGTGAGGGGTTTGAGGCGCGTCCAATCGGGTGGTGTCCAACGATGCCGGCATCTGGTGGGACATGCGGCCGAGGATCCGACTACCCATCGCTTTCCCGTTCATCGATGGCGATGGGAACGCACGCTGAAGCGGTCTATGGGTTGCCCGCGCTGATCTCCAGCCTAATGATCCAGTCCGGAGTCGATGTGATTGGCTGGATGAGGCATATCGCATTGATGCGTGCAAATGTCATTCTGCGGTCTGCCGCATAAAATGAATCCATATTAGGTATGACGTTAGAAAGGCTGGCGTGGCAGAATCCGAATCTGTTGCGTAGAACCTTTTTTCCTGCGGCGCACGCTCAGCGACGAGTGATTGGCGATACCCGACAAAGGGAGAAAACAATATGTTGATGCAGAGTTGGTTGCAGGAGATGCTGCAACAAAGAAACTGTCCTCGGCCCGATCGACGGTGGTTGTATGCGTATCGTCTTGACGTCTCCGAGTATGGCTCGCTAAAGGCTGTCTTGTGTGAAGCTTTGCAGGCCGCTCCGGTGTCGGTACTGACCAAACGAAATCACCTTTTTTCGGCGCTTTTTGTGCTCTATGCCTCGGAGTGGTGGCGTAGAGAATATTCCGGCGGCCTCTGGAAATGGAGTCCGATTCTCGAATCACTTGGCGTCAAAACTGGACTGTTGGCGCCTAATGAGCGTACTCATGCAGTTTTGACCGGATTCGCGTATTGGGGTCTGCGCCCATCAGGAGACGGAAAAAAATTCTTTGGCGCCGTTGTTGCGCATGGCGGCCTCCCTTTAAAGGTTATTGGCCATGGTGGAAGCCGGCTCGGTGCGATCATGAGCACCGTGTTGAGCCAGGCTGCACGTTACCGCTGGAACGAAGCTCAGGTCATCGATGCCGTTTCTGATCATGCACATGGATTGCCGGACAGCCTTCTGCACCGGGAAATTTACGAGCTGGTCGCGCAGATGGTGATGACCGCTCTAAGGCTAAAGCAGGAATACCAGCTGGAAGGCGTGGCTGATCCGATCGCGGCACTTGATCGAGCGTCTCCCAATTGGCGAGCCGAGTTCCCGCTTGCTGTGGATGACGAAGCTGCACAACGATTGCTTGTCGGTTTGGTGAAAGAGGCTAACCAAACCTCTCTGGCGAATAGCGTTGCAGCATTTTCAGTCACACGAATTTTGTGTCCGATTGATGACGATCGGTATGTCTTTCAATCATCCATTGTTCACCCTGCCATATTGCCTGCCGATGCGCTGGCTGCACTTTTTGGGTTGCATTCAGCTGACGACTTTCCCCGGTATTTCAGCATTGATGTTGCGGTCAATCAACGGGTGCCGCTGACCGTTGGGCGACAGATCCTCGGGATGCAAGAGGCTTCGGTGTCACTTGCTGCGCAACGTTGCCGTTGGCTGGCGACTGATGCGATGAATGAGCATTTGCTGTATCTGAGGGGCACTGCGGGCGACATCCATGACGGACCGATTGCCATTCCTGGTGGGGAAGCAATTTCCCTTGTGGAACCCCTGGTTTTTGCCGATCGTGAGCATCAGTTTCGTTTTATAGCTTCAGGAAATGTACGACTTCCTGATTCCGAAGCGATTGTGGCAATCGGAGACGATGCGCAAATTCAGGTCAAGGAAGGAGAAAATCCGGCGGAACTTATCGGTCGTGTTGAGCTCGGGTCGAACTCCTTCAGGTTGTTTCGAGTAAAGAGTGACGCACTTGTTCGCCAATCCGATGATGAATGGCATGTAAAACTTGGACAGAGCACAAAGCTCGCATCGAGCTACGTATTGGAGGGACAGCGCCTTCCTTTTAACACCAGGCCATGGCCGATATTCAAGGGGATGCCCAGGCTCGTTCGCTACAGCGACTCGGGGGCACGCTCCCTTATCTCACCTGCGAGCCAGAAATTGTGTGTGGCTGGCTCGGACCGCGAGGTCCATTCAAATGCAGCCCGTGGCCTGCTCGATCTCTTCGTAACAGAGAGCGGAGAAAAGCTCGCTCACCTCAGATTCGCCGTCCTCGACAAGCGAGCAGAGGAGCATTTCGTATCAGCAGCTGTTCCGTCGGAGGGGGAAATCCATCTGTCGCGGTGGGGCGTAGATGGAATCGCGCTTGATAGCGAGGCGGGTGTCGATGCCGAACTGTCGTCAGCGGGGGACGATATTTGTATCCGACTTCGAGCCAACGAGGCTCCGCCGGATCTGGTTAGACTAATGGTTCGATGGCCCGGCAGTCGCTACGACATGCAAGTCGCCATGCCTTTTCCCGCAACTGGCGGGCGTGCTTACGATGTCGACGGGCAGGCAATCGTCTCTGGACAGATGCTGCCCATCAGGCGGCTCGCTGGCTCAAGAATCCAAATCTTTGACCTGAATCCCAATACGCCAAAGCGCTATGAAATCGTGCTTTCGCTAATGGGTGATGGTTTTTCAGGACGAAATGCTGGCCTCGACTTGAGGGTGCCGATAGATTTAAAGAATGGTATTGGAGAGGTCCGTTTGCTGGATCTTTACCCGGAAATCGAATCGCTGCTTGGCTTTTCCGACGAGCTCGATGCCTCAGTCAAGTTAACCCTGCTGACCAGCGATAGACCCGGGCTTTGGTTGAAAATTGCCCGTTATGACACGCTTCTGGAGCACCACGTTCTTTCTGTAGCCTTGCCCCAGAGCTATCTGTGCGCCCAGGCACCAAGCGAATTGCCGAGCATCGAAGTTCTTGCCTCGCCCTTGACTATCGCCGCGTCTAAACCGGTTGTGTTGGAACAGGTGTTTTCCGAGGGAGTCGCAACAGGAATGTGGGGAGTGGGCGAACTTGATGCAGTTTTGTCCCCATGGTTGATTTTCCCAGGGCCAGAGTCTTCGGTGCAATTTCGTCCAATGCTATTCAACGGGGGCCAGGGTAAGACGCAGGGAGAACTTCCTGAGCAAGACGTAACCCGCTGTGCATTGGCAAACGCGATGCGAATTCCAGAGCAAACATTGCGATCCGAAGCCATCGCGGGTGTCATTGAAGAAATGACGCTCGACTTTATGCATCCGTCTTGGGTATTTCTGAATCGGCTATGGACTTCCTTTGGCAAGCTTCCCCTTTGCAGCATCGACCCATTCAAGACGCTTGCTGCTCGGCCTGACTGGGTAGTAGCAGTGTTGATGGGTAGCCAATTGCCGTTGCCGGATCTATTCGATTTTGTCCGCCAGCTGAAGCGGCAGTTGGGATTGGTTCTGGAGCTTGCTTCGGTTTCGGCCTGGCGGTCTGCCATCAAACGGTTGCGTGAGTATTGGATCCATTTGGTTGGCGAGGACGCGGCGAAGTTGACTTTTGGCATGGTCGTCAAGGAACGCCTGCAGGGCATCGCCATCGAGTTTCAATCGCTGCAACAGATAGTCGATTTGTTGCTTTTCGAGACTGTCGGCGAGGCAGGTGAAAGTTTGCTAGAAATTCAGCGGAGGTCTATCAACGATCCCGGCGTGTTTGCACGCGAGCTTTGGTCTGGTGCTGACTCGATGTTGATGCGCCATCTACTTAGAGCTCACGCAAACGACGTCCATTGGCCTGAGCCGAGATTTTTTAGGGAGCAAGCACTGCCTGCTTTGTTGGATGGCGTTAGTGAGGAATGCGGACAGAAGCTTGCTCCACGAATGAAGTCATTTTTCTGGGTGGCAACGGGTGACTTCAAAATGTCGGTAGCGAACGCGCCGGTAATCTGTGCGATTTGGTCCGCGACGAATATTGATCTGGATTGGTGGCTTGATTCCGGTAGGCGATCAGCACTGCGGCGGCTACGGGCTTTCGATTCCGCTTGGTTTGATGAGTGTTACAGAACGACGTTGGCGTCCTGTATGGCATTTGGGCTTCTCCAGCCGAAGATACCAGCACATCCACACGTTGATCCAGGCGCTTCCAGTGCACCCCAAGTCCGACGTGTCGCTGCTGGAGCTGTATCTGCCTTTAGTGCGAAAGCCTGAAATTGAAAACAAAATATTTTTCCTCTTTGCTTCCCGAACTCGCGACGCGCGCTACGCGTGCCACTGTAAGTCGCCTAGGGTTTTCAAATCCGGCCCTCAGGGCTTACCTGACGGAGTTTTTTTCCGCGAGCTACGGTGAAAAAGGATGTTTTCTCGGGGACCCAGTGTTCGAGGCAACATTCGGCTGGGAGGAGGCCGATGCCACGATGGAAAGCCTGGCTCCGAGTCTGTTGATGCCATCATTGGTTAATGCGCTGGATCGGCCTGATGGGGGAAAAAGCGACGACTACCGCTTTCCTAGAGCCGCTCGTCCCTATCGGCATCAGCTCGAATCATGGCGAATCCTGGGGGCGGAGAAGCCGCAATCAGTTGTTGTAACCAGTGGTACTGGTTCCGGGAAAACTGAGTGCTTTATGGTGCCCATTTTGAACCAGTTGGCGCGTGCGCACGAAGAGCGTGGAGCAAAATTGGTCGGGGTGGAGGCGCTCTTCCTCTATCCGCTGAATGCGCTAATTCAGAGCCAGCGAGAGCGGCTGCATGCGTGGACTTCGAGTTTTGGTGACGGGGTGCGCTTCTGCCTCTACAACGGGCTTACACCGCAAACCGAGAAGCAGTTCCATCGTAATGCGACGCCCAATCAAGTTGTCGATCGAGAAATATTGCGAGCAGCGCCACCGCCGATTCTCGTGACTAATGCCACGATGCTCGAATACATGCTTGTGCGCGCCCAGGATGCGTCAATTCTCGATGCCTCCAAAGGAAAATTAAAATGGATCGTCCTGGATGAGGCGCACACGTACATCGGGTCACAGGCCGCAGAGTTGGCTCTGCTGCTGCGCCGCGTTCTCCACGCTTTTGATGTCAAACCCGAGCAAGTTCGTTTTGTTGCTACGTCTGCAACCCTCGGCGGGAAGGAGGCTGAGGGAGCGCTGAAAGATTTTCTCGCACGCCTTTCCGGATTGCCGCTGGACCATGTGCATGTCGTGTCTGGATCGCGAAAGATTCCTAAGCTGGAACAAGGAAACTCCAGATATGAATCAGCCTCGCTCGAAGAGTTGGAGGCGTTGCCTGGTGATTCCGATGATCGCTATCAGAGCCTGTGTGCCAATAGAACGGCGCGTGGGTTGCGTGAAATGTTGGTCCCTCCTGCGGAACGTGCCACCAATCTGTCGGCAATAAAAGAAGCTCTTTTTGGGGCCGAGTTCAAGCGTAAGCCAGACGCGAACGAACTGGCGCTGCGATGGCTTGATCTGCTAACAGGCGTAACGAAGAAAAGTGCAACGGGGAGAATCCCTTTTCTGCCTCTTCGTCTTCATGCCTTTCACAATGTGCTGAAGGGGTTATGGGCATGCGCAGACAGTGACTGCCGTTGTAAGCGGGGTACGGCGCTTGATGCTGCTGAATGGCGCTATGGCATGGTCTATGGCGAGCCTCGCCTGCACTGTGACTGCGGTTCGCCCGTCTACGAATTACGCTCTTGCAACGACTGCAATACAACCTTCCTTTGGGCGCGCCGGGTATTGAACAAGGCAGACGGTCTGTATCGTTTGGTGCAGGGCGCGGAGGATACTCGGGACGAGTTCGCTCTGGATGTCGAGTTGGCTGATGACGATTCGGAAGCTTCTGACAGCGTGACAGACGACTCCCCCGTGTTGATTGCCAACGGCTATCAGGTAGGTACTGCCGAAGTCGTCGTAGCGCGTGAATCCCTTGTCATGCACCCTGTCGATATCGAAGATGTCGTTAGGCTCAGGGGGCGCGATGAAACCCACGTGGGCGATGATGGCCAAATGGCGATGGTGTGCCCCGAATGTGGCGGTCAGCATGGAAATGGAACTCACATGTTCCGACCGGCGATTCTTGGGGCGCCGTTCCTGCTCGGTGTAATTATCCCGACGCTCTTGGAATTTTGTCCGGACATTGACAGTAAAGATGCCAAGCCGCTTGAGCGGCCGTTGCGTGGCCGACGGATGATCAGCTTTACAGATAGTCGCCAGGGTACCGCGAGAATCGCGGCAAAGCTTCAACAGGATTCTGAGCGAAATCGGGTGCGCGGGCTGATCTTCCGGAAGGTTATGACTGCCGGAACGGCTTCAGCCAATGTCGCGGCAGCGAGTGAAAACCAGGATATTGCGAACCTGCGCGAGGCGCTGAAACTTAGCGGGCCCAACCCGTTCATCCAGGAAATGCTTGACGCGAAACTCGCCAAAGCTGAAAGCGCCGCGACAATCAAGCCCGTTCAGTTTGCCGAGATTGCGGAATGGCTAAGCGCGGCTGCGAGTGATGTAAAAGACTGGATGCATGACTACTATGCATCGCTTGATCCGACAGAGTTCGCTTCAAATTCGGGACGTGAGCGGCTAGCACGGATTCTCCTGATGCGTGAATTCGCCCGGCGCCCCAAGCGCGTAAACAGCCTGGAAACAATGGGGCTTGTGCGCACGACCTATCCAAAGCTGGATGTGGTGACTCGCGTCCCAGACTTTCCTCCTGGAATTCCCGCATTCAGCCTGACCGATTGGAAAGATTTTCTGAAAATCGCACTGGATTTTCACGTCCGTGAGAATACCTTTATTGATTTGCCGGATTCTTGGCGAAAGTGGGGAGGGAATCGCCTTTCAGCCAAGCAACTGTTACCACCAGACTCGAAAGAAGCACAGACCAACCGATTGAAGAGATGGCCGCAATGCAATCCTGCCGGTCGTCAAAGCAGGTTAGTCAGACTGCTTGCCTATGTCTGCAAAATCGATGCTGGCTCAAGTTATGGGAAAGAGATCATTGATAGCATCTTGCGCAGCGCATGGGACCAGTTATCGTCGGTTGGATTGCTGCAGCCAGGGGGTGTTGGGCGCTATTTGATGCTGAACGATGTCGCGTTGGCGCCAATCGAGAAAGCATGGGTTTGCCCAGTGACCCGCAGAGTGCTGGATGTTACTTTTCGTGGCGTGACGCCGTATCTTCCTGAAAAGGTGGTTTCTTCGACAGTTGCGGATTGCCGTCCGGTCACGATTCCGAGGTGTGATCTGGTTCTTCGGGACTTTCCATCGGAGGATGATCGAATCGGCGCAATACGCGACTGGCTCAATCGGGATGACTCAGTTGTGCGACTTCGAAGTGAGGGTCTTTGGTCGGATCTAAACGACCGAATTCTCGAGGGAGGTACCTATTTCCGAGCCGCAGAACACTCTGCTCAGCAACCTGGTGCACGACTTGCCGAATACGAGAGCCTGTTCAAAACAGGAAAAATCAATCTGTTAAGTTGTTCCACGACGATGGAGATGGGGGTCGACATCGGCGGCATTTCGGTGGTGGCAATGAATAATGTCCCGCCTCATCCGGCCAACTATCTACAGCGTGCTGGTCGGGCTGGCCGCCGTAGTGAGACGCGGTCGGCAGCACTCTCGTTGTGCAAGAACAATCCTCATGATCAGAACGTGTTTTCCGATACGCTGTGGGCGTTCCATACGGAATTGCCCGCTCCCGCCGTATTGCTCAGCAGCCCGATACTAATCCAACGCCATATAAATTCAATGTTGCTTGCGGCCTTTCTACGCAAGGAACTGGCGGGGAGTGGCTCGGCCGAGAAGCTTAATCTTGAGTGGTGGATGTTGCCCAGGGATTCGGCTCGCTTGCAGCGATTCTGTGCTTGGGCTAGCTGCTTTGACCCGGTGAAGGATGTTCAGCTCGCGCAGGGTTTGCGTTCGTTATTGCGGCATACGCCCCATGAAGGAACCGCCTCACTTGATCGCTTAGCTCACGAAGCGGCGCGGATGGCGGGAGATCATGCTTTTGCCTGGTACGCTGAGTTCGATGCCATTGAGACAGAGCTCGGACGTTTTACGCTTTCCGATGTGAAAAACTCTCCAGCCTACAAGGCGCTTACGATTCAAAAGAAACGCCTGACGGGCGAGTATTTGCTCAGGGAGTTGGCTACGGAGGGGTTCCTCCCGGGGTATGGCTTCCCGACAAATATTTCAAGTTTCGAGACGCTGACCTGTGACGAGATGGAGCGTAGCAAGGCGCAACGAAGTCACACTGAAAATGAGCCCGGGCGTATCGATAACCGGATGCGGTTCCGTGATCTGCCTAGCCGTGACACTGTGACCGCACTGCGTGAATATGCGCCTGGTTCCGAGGTCGTTATTGATGGCCTTGTTTATCGTTCAGGCGGCATCACACTGAACTGGCATGCGCCTGCATCAGTGACGGACATTACTGAAATTCAGAATATTCGCGATGCCTGGCGATGCCGAAACTGCGGCTCAAGTGGGACTAGTGTTCGCGCGAAGCCTGTTGCTGAGTGCCCTGACTGCGGTTCAGCATTGATCGCCGATCCGGACTCGCGCTTCGTCTATCTGGAGCCGGCAGGTTTTTCGGTCGACCTTTATGAGTCCCCACATAACGATGTGTCGACCCAGAGTTTCGTTCCGGTTGCGTCGCCTTGGGTTAATGCCCAAGGCGAGTGGCTGCCACTCCTCAATCCGGCATTGGGGCTCTATCGAAGCAGTACCGATGGGATGGTGTTCAATTATTCGGCTGGCGCCAAGGGCCATGGCTACGCTTTGTGTCTTGGTTGTGGGCGAACCGAACCCATGGACGCTGCCGACCAGATGCCTGCAGTCTTTGTTGATTCTAAAACAGGGAAGCATCGAGAGCACAACCGCTTACGCGGTGCTCAAGGTGGCGATAGTCGTACTTGTGAAGGCAGCTACAACTCTTTTGCGATTATGCAGTCCCTTCGGCTCGGGCATGAGGCGCATACCGACGTCTTGGAGTTGTTGTTGTTCGGCCTCGATGGCCTTCCTCTAAAGGACAGGCAAGTTGCATATACCTTGGCGGTAGCCATCCGGAATGCGGTTGCAAGCCTGCTGGGGATTGAATCGTCCGAACTCGGCTGCGACACGAAGCCAGTGAAAATCGCCGGCGGGGTTGTCAGTCAGGCCATCGTTATTTTTGACAAAAATGCCTCCGGCTATTGCTCATCCGTCTCAGACAAACTTCAACTACTTCTTCAGATGACCAAGAAGGAGCTTGAGTGCTCAGACAATTGTCACGATGCCTGTCAGCACTGCCTTCTCGATTTCGAAACACGTTTCCGTTCGGATGATTTGAATCGGCATGCTGCGTTGGCATTCGCTTCTGAACGCTGGTTGGCAGAATTCGCGTTGCCAAAGGAGCGGGCATATTTCGGAGAATCGCGCTCAAGCGCTGAGCATCAATCATTGCCAGAGGCCCTAACTCGGGAACTCACGGCACCAGGTGCCAAGTCGTTGCGTATTTATTTAGCAGGGGATGCCGCTAATTGGGATATTTCCGCATCACCCTTGCGGCGTTGGCTCACTCGTTGGGTTGTTTCGGGCGCCGATCTGCAGATCGTTATGCCCGAAAAGACCGTTCCATTGCTCTCGCAACCAGACAAGTCATGTTTGCATGCGCTATGTGCTCTCGATGGAGTTTCAGTCTGGACTGGAGTGACTCCGGCCTGCAACGGAGATGCGACCGTAGTCGCTGAAGTGATAGGTCCGCAGGGCTCAATTGCTTGGGCGACGCGTTCTATCGCTATGGTAACCCCTGCCGGCGAGTGGGGTGAGCCTGATGGAGATGTGATTGTAAGAGGCCAGCTTTCAGCGAGTGGCAACCTTGACAGGCAACTCAACTTTGAAGCGATACCGCTTGCGCCAATGTCCGAGCGGACCCATCGATTGGAATTGAAGAGTGAGCTTGATGGCCAGGTTATTGGTTTTGGTGGGCGTCTATTGGCGGCTATTGAGGCAGAGCTTGGGGCGGAGCTTTTCCCTAAGGACACCGATATCGTTGAAGTAACGTACCACGACCGATATTTGAACTCCCCGCTGCCCGTCTCTCTGCTGCTTGAATTTATTTCGGCAGTGAAGACCACTTACGAAGATCGGTGGGGTATCCAGAAGTTCAGTTTGATGCTGTCACCTTTCAATGATGAGCGCCGTACAAATATGCCGCCAAGCAAAATTTGGCATAACTGGCCCCAGCCAGAAGACCGGGATCATGCCATCGAGGCTGCATTCGAGTTCTCAGGAATCAATGTTGAGGTGGTTAGCCTCAGCAAACAGGATGCCATTCATGCTCGGCGTTTAGATTTCAAACTGGATGGTGGCGAAGTGGTTCAGATATGGTTTGACCAAGGCTGTTCTTATTGGCAGAGCCCTCGCGCATATCCGAGTGTGGGGCGCAGTTGGTTTCCGTTCGATAGAGACCCTGAGTCCCAAGGTGAGGCTATTGCAAGGGCTGACGTGCGCGTCGAAGGCCAAGCGTTTCCTACCTATGTATTTATTAGGCGGTGAGTGTGCGTCGAAAAGAACGGGGAAAGCTTACACAGTGAGAATACTATGGGCATAAAAAAGCAATGGTTAGAAGGGCAGTTATTCGCCCGTAGCATCAAGCGTCAGATTGATACGGAAACGCTGCTCGACTTGCTCGGCATCGTGGTTTACGAGGCCAATCGAGGTGCTGCGCTTGAGGATGCCGGGTTTTCCGATGACACCCCAAGTGTGGATTGCTTGTTTGGCTACGTTCTCGATGCTATGGATGTCCCGTGTGAGAGTGATGCCTTTACTCGGGAGCCGTTTGAACAGATGTTTTATAACGACTTCTGGCTGGAAAAGAAGTACGAATCACTGCGGCACGTGTTGGCGGCGATGGAAGTGCTACGAGACTCGATTGCCGAAAGGTCTACCAATGCGGAAACGAAGCGGGCGAGTTTTCGCATAGTCGATTCCGAGGGATGACGAATTGGATGACAGACGTAATAAGGCGGAGTACCCGAGCGAAGAAAACCATGCAGGAATCCCCTCATCAGGCGATTGAACGCTACCTTCGCAGCGGCGACCACGATGCACACTTCCGGCCCTGGCCGGGGGACCACTACGTTGACCAGGCCCGGTACGGGGGTGTCGCGCTGCGCCAAGCACTGATCTCGGCGGTCCGCCATCGAACGGCCCACGCCGAACTCCCTGCAGCCCCGCCTGGACAGGATGTCGTTGCCTTCACCCGCGGCAAAATGGCCCCCATGGTGCGGGGATTGTTCCCGGTTTACGAACAGGAGTCCGTCCTCGAAGTGCTCGGACACTCGGTCGTCTTCCTCACTCCGGCCACGATCGATGTGGTGCTCGAGCAGACGCCATGGCTCAGTACCGCCTGGGATCTGGCGAACCTCTATCTCGCCGGCGTCGGCGCGGAACTCCTGGCTGACGACGCGCCCACCCTTCTCGGCCTCAGCGAAGGAACGACCTGCTACCTCTCGGCCGAATACCTCGAAGCGCCCAGGCGTTTCGACGACTTCCTGGTCCATGAGGCGGCCCATATCTTTCACAACTGCAAGCGCCGCACGATCGGATTGCGCGAGACCCGGTGGCGTGAGTGGCTGCTGGAAATCGAGTTCGCCAAGCGCGAAACCTTCGCTTATGCCTGCGAGACCTACAGCCGCATTCACGGCCTCGGCCAGGGGCTGCGCTCCCGACAGACACTGCTCTCAGAGTACGCGCAGGGGCCGATGCCGGCGGACGACAGGGTGGATGTGGACGAATACCTCGCCATCCTGCGTGAAGCGGTCGACGCCCGCAACGGCTGGAAACGCATCCTGGCACGGTGCTCGCCGCCGCAGGGTGGGCATAGCCATCTTTCTTGATCTTCCCGCAATTCCGCATGCACTGCTTTCTCGCGAGGAACTGCACGGTCCTGGCAGTTTGGAAATAGCGTCCCGCTTGGCCGCTACGGTGGTTAGAAGCGTACCTGCCATCCGGCCCCCAGCCTCGCCGTTTGCCGAAGCCTACGGCGAGGCGGGAGAGGTCGATGGTCATTTCGTGGCCTGGCCCGTCGAGCCCCACGTCGCGGATCGGCGGAATTGTTGATCCAAGACGAGCAACGCCTCCAAGTCGTCCGGCAGCTCAATACCGATTCGTGAACACATCCCGCGAAAGGCTTCGAGTTGCCTGGCCATAGGCACGTCATGGTTCTTGGCCTGGCATTCCCGAAAGAATGCCACCAAGGCATGGGTGCGTGTTCGCTGTATGCCATTTGCGATGTCGTCGAGCACGTCGATCCGCCACAGCGGACTCTCGCGCATGAAGTCTGCGGTCGGCACGAATGCCGATTCGCCGGTATCTCGGTCCGCATAGAAACCGCGCAGCGTGCGGCGCGATAACAACAACAGCAATTCGTCGCGCGTCGGCACGTCGATGCCGGGGCTCAGCCAGTAAGGACTGCGTCGATTGATCTCGTTCATGTTGGCTCCTTCAAAATGATCCAAAGGGCGTCAGACGTTGACCGGCTGTAGTCAGGTCGCGGGCGAATCGTCGGTATCGGCGCCGTGCACGCGGGGTGGTGGGGTGCCGGGGGCTCCACTGCGACCACCAACCGACTTTCCGCAGTAGGCATCTGCCGCTCTTGCGCGCGCATGCCCCGCCAACTGCGATACCGCCAGCCGCGCCGCCCGATCCCGTTCCGGGGAGACCGGCCCGCCCCCTCGGACCGGCGACTGCACGCCAGCGACATCCTCATAGGCATCATTCAACACCTCGTGACGCAGGCCATGACCTGTCGCCCCCCGCTTGCGCAGGGTGATGCCGAATTTCTCCAGGACGTAATCCAGCCGCCGCAGGTTGCGCTTCAAATCCCGACGCGGATCGCCCATGTGGGCGTCGCGACCGTCGACCACGCCCTGGGCAAACTCCAGCGCTGCCAGATGAACCGGACTGTCCAAGGGAATCCAGCGCACCCGGCCGCCCTTGCCCTTGACCCATGCATACCGATCCGCCTGCTGCTGGTTCTCAGGCAGCCCGGTCTCGCTAAACGGCATGACGTGCAGGAATGGCCGGAACTGCACCGACTCCTTGCGCCGCAGGCCCATGGCCGACATCAGCCGCAGCGAGGCGCCGACACGGAGGTCGAACTGGCACACCTCGGCGATTACCGCATCCGCATCGATCCCTTGGGCCGTCCAGCTCTTGTCACGCTGGGCCGACTCGTGGCGCTGGTACTCCTCCAGGCTCAAGCCGTAGTGGCCCGGCTTGCGCACGAAGCCGTGCTTGCCCATCCACATCGCCAGTCCCCGCAGGAAGCTCAGGTAGGTCTGGATCGTCGCCGGTGCCAGATGCGCCTGCTGCCAGACTTGCACCATGGCGTGGATGTGCTTCTGCCCGAGGTTGCGCGGATCCGGTACTGTCTTGAAACCCGCCTTCTGCTTCAGGTCGCGAAAGAAGCGCCGTAGAAACTGCCCGCGTTCCTGCCGCGTCTTGTGCGAGACGGTTTTCTCCAGCGCCGTGTGCTGGGTGTTGAAGAGTTTGATCAGGACCTCCAGCACCTTGAGCGGTGGCGCCTTGCCCGGCTGGTAGCGGGCGAGGATTTCCTGGGGTGTCTTTCCCGCCCAACCCTGGGGGCGAACGGGCTGCTGCTGGCTCGAGCGACCGGGGCTGGCAGGTTCCTGCAGCCGGCGGCGAGAGGTGCGGCGAACAGTGTTGCTGGGGATTGCGTCCGACATGGTGATGACTCCTTGGCCGGGGGCCCGCCGCCCGAACGGCGGACCGATGTTGGCGATGAAAGTGGAATCCAGGGCAACTCCCGGCGGGACGGATTCCGTCGCCCACGCCG
>Ga0075152_10002257_pt1 | contig 13705 bp, 12 predicted proteins | sample JI61114C2DNA_FD_70964 | JGI IMG/M metagenome (GOLD analysis project Ga0075152, IMG submission 70964) | Wastewater effluent complex algal communities from Wisconsin, to seasonally profile nutrient transformation and Carbon sequestration -... | ecosystem: Engineered > WWTP > Effluent > Algae...
GCCGTTCCAGTCATTTCTGTTGGAAGGTCAATCGTGAGTTCTTCAATCGGCTCATGTTTTTGACCATCAATTTCTTTGATGATAACACGTGGCTGACCAATTTGCAATTCATATCCTTCACGACGCATTGTTTCAATCAATACCGACAAGTGAAGTACACCACGACCGAAAACGGTGAAACGATCTGCTTTATCTGTTTCTTGAACGCGAAGTGCAAGGTTTTTTTCCAATTCTTTTTCCAGACGTTCTTTGATGTGACGACTGGTTACAAATTTTCCTTCTTTACCAAAGAAAGGAGAATCGTTAATTGTGAAGAGCATGCTCATTGTTGGCTCATCCACTGCAATTGTTGGCAACGCTTCTGGATGTTCAACATCAGTGAATGTATCTCCGATATCAAACTCTTCCATGCCGTTTATAGCGCAGATATCGCCAGAAACTACATTTTCTACTTTTCTTTTACCAAGACCTTCAAAAACATATAATTCTTTGATACGGCCTTTCACAATCGATGTATCGCGCTTAACAAGTGCGATCGGCATCCCAGGTTTCAACTCACCGCGGTGAAGTTTACCGATAGCCATGCGACCTGTGTATGCAGAATAGTCAAGTGAAGTAACCAACATTTGCGGAGTACCTTCACGCTTGATAGGACCAGGAATGTGCTCAAGAACCAAATCAAGCAAGGGCTCAATTGTGTCCGTTTTCACTTTCCAATCGAGACTCATCCAGCCGTGTTTGGCGGCACCATAAGCAGTTGGGAAGTCCAGCTGATCTTCTGTTGCACCGAGATTGTACATCAAATCAAAAACTTGCTCGTGCACTTCATCAGGAGTGCAGTTCTCTTTGTCGACTTTGTTAATGACAACAATTGGTTTTAGGCCAAGTTGAATTGCTTTTTGCAACACAAAACGAGTTTGAGGCATTGGTCCTTCAAAGGCATCAACAAGCAAAAGCACACCTTCTGCCATGTTCAATACACGCTCAACCTCACCGCCGAAGTCACTGTGGCCTGGGGTGTCGATGATATTGATTTTATGACCTTTGTATTGGATTGAAACGTTTTTCGCCAAAATGGTGATTCCACGTTCTCTTTCAAGGTCGTTGTTGTCGAGGATGAGGTCGCCTGTTTGTTCATTATCTCTGAACAACATAGCGGCATGAAGCATTTTATCGACTAGGGTAGTTTTACCGTGGTCAACGTGAGCGATAATCGCGATATTCCTGATTTTCTGCATGTTAAGTTTTTAAAACGGGTGCAAAAGTACGACGTAGTTCTCCCTTTTCGGCATGAGGTTGCCAACTCGGGCGAATAAACCCGTGAATTCTAGCAATCTTCACGTTTTTTTAATGTACATGGTGAAACTGCTGCAATGCTTTGCACACGGTTTCTTGTGCTTCTTGTTTCTAGTCAGAGTTACTTTCAACTCATATTGCACACCGATTAAAAACAGTCCATTCGTGTTTACTACTTTTTTGTCTTCTATAGAACATGTGCCATTGCCGGATCAATTGAACGATCCATTTGAGCATCGTCCGCATCCGCTTTGTGTTATTGCCGCTCAGGAGCTACAAGAGTATCTGAAGAACCAAACCGAGTGGCACCATAATTTTGGATTGGAAGATGGACTTCACGGAACTATTGTAGGGAAGATGTTTGGGGTTCTTGTCGTGAAAAATGAAATGAATGAAGTTGGTTATCTATCTGCCTACTCTGGAAAACTTGCGGGTGGATATCACCAAAGTCGATTTGTGCCCCCCGTATTTGATGGCCTTCATAAAGGGAGTTTTTTGAATGTAGGAATGACAGAACTTACCCGCATCAACGAGCAAATAGAATTGTTGCAAGAAATGCACGAAGAGTCAAATGAAGAAGCGATTTCACTTTTAAAAGAGGCCAGGAAATCGCAATCAAATCAATTGCACGCTAAGTTGTATGACAGCTTTATTTTTCTAAATAGATCAGGAGAAAAAAAATCGTTGCGTGAAATTTTTACGTCACCTCATTACAAAAACCCGCCAGCAGGAGCGGGGGAATGCTCTGCACCAAAATTGCTTCAATATGCTTATTTGAATAATTTGATACCAATTGCAGTTGCTGAGTTTTGGTGGGGACAATCACCCAAAACCGACACATGGAAACATGGTGAATACTATCCGGCTTGCAAAGAAAAGTGCAAACCCATTTTGGGGTTTATGCTAAGTACATAGTCCACTTTTTGAGAGTGCTTTTGACTGCCTGTAAACTCAGAATTCGCTAAAGAACTCACAGATTTGAATTACACTTGCTTTGATCTGTTCAATGTCATTAAAGGAAAGTCTCCGCAATCCTTACGTTCTCCGCACTATGTGAGTGAACTTCATTTGAACCTTTTCTAATTTCAAGAGTTCTTTTCTATAGTGGATACAACGGAAAAAATGATTGAAGTGAATCACCTTTCAAAACGATTTGATTCGTTTGAAGCGGTAAAAGATGTCAGTTTCACGGTAAACAAAGGTGATGTCTTTGGTTTCTTAGGTCCGAACGGAGCTGGAAAAAGCACTACCATCCGCTGCATGCTGTCGCTTATCACTCCGACAAGTGGAGATGTAAAACTTTTCGGGAAATTTCTCGCCTCCCATCGCAGTGAAATACTGAAGCGAGTGGGATGTATAATTGAAAAGCCCGATTTCTACAAATATCTATCGGCGGAGAGAAATCTTGAAATATTTGCGCGTATCTCGGGTGTTGATTCCAATCGAAAGGACATACACCGAATGCTCGATTTTGTGGGATTGAATGGTCGTGAGAAACATAAGGTAAGCGGATTTTCACACGGGATGAAACAGCGATTAGGCATAGCTCAGTCGTTACTTCACAATCCTGATATGATCATTTTGGATGAGCCAACAACTGGCTTAGATCCGCAGGGAATCATCGATATAAGAAATCTAATACTTCAATTGAGTCGCGAGCAAAACAAAACAATTTTGCTCTCATCACATCAGCTATCTGAAATTGAAATTATAGCCAATCGAATGGTCATCATCAATCGCGGTGTTACGGTGATTGAAGGTGAAGTTGCGCATTTGTTGAATGCTCAAGAGTTGATTGTTCGGATGGAAGTAAATGACGTCGCATTGACTTTGTCTCTTTTGAAGGAAGAGTTTGCACAAATCATCGTTCAGCGAGAGGAGGGCAATGTGTTACATTTTTCAGTAAACCGAAACCACATTCCTGATTTGATCAAAAAATGCGTTGCACGAGACATTCTCATCTATGCAATTGAGTCAAAAAGAAAATTGGAAGATTATTTCATTCAAATGGTGACCAACTAATGCTGATCAAAAGTACCCTCAACGAATTTATAAAGATTGCAGCAAAGCCTCGCAGTTATCTTGGTTTGGCTGCCATAACCGTTTTGGTCGGCGTCATTTTGTTTGCGCTGAAAGCCGATGGTATGTCTTTCATTTCATTTGTTACAGCTTCGTTCGAACAAACACTCACTTTTGAGGGGAATATCTTGAATGGTAATCTGGTCGCATTTATTGTTTTGCAGATGTTGGTAATTCACATACCATTGCTTGTGGCGCTTGTCACTGGTGATTTGGTTTCAGGAGAAGCTGCTATGGGAACCATACGAATGCTTGCTACCAAGCCAATCTCACGAACCAAATTGTTGATGTCGAAATTTGTTGCTGGTGGCGTATACACTTTGCTCATTGTTATTTGGCTCGGCATCATGGCTGTGTTTGTGGGTAAAGTGATATTTGGGAGTGGTGACCTTATGGTACTCAACAGTGATGGCTTGGTGATTTTGCAAGAGGCCGATATTGGCTGGCGATATATCGGAGGTTTTGCAGTTGCCTTTCTTGCACTGCTTACTGTTTCATCGTTGTCCATATGTCTTTCTTGTTTTTCGGATAATTCCATAGGCCCGATAGTGACAACCATGGCCATCATCATCTTATTTACCATTATCGGCACTTTGGATGTGCGTGTTTTTGACAATGTGCGTCCATTACTTTTTACAACGCACATGGCTTCATGGCGAAGTTTTTTTGAAGATCCCTTGCCGGTGGCTCAGATCAAAGAGTCGATTGTGATTCTTGTGATTCACAATATTGTATTGATACTCATTTCAATTTTTAAATTCAACAGAAAAGACATTACCTCATAATGAAAAAAATCCTCTGGTTAATCTTGATTGCAATTGTCCCTGTGGCAACCAACGCACAAGATGCCAATCAAACGATCTCAGAGCTGATCAACAAAATGCATGGTGTAAAGGACTATTCGGTGGATGCACTCATCACAAGCGATATTCCGATGGTGAAAATTTTGCCTTCGAAGGCGACCATTTATTTCAAACAAAAGGACAAGTTTAAAATAGACTCAAAGGGCATTGCGATTTTACCAAAACAGGGATTTACTGATATATCAAAAATGTTGTCTCAACGTGATGCCTATACGGCCATATTTATGGGCAATGAAGCTATAGCAGGAACAAATGCCGAAGTCATTTCGGTCTTTCCGGTGAGTGATACCTCAGATCTCATTTTAGCAAAATTGTGGATTGATGCTTCAAATGATATTGTTCTCAAATCACAGATTACCACACGCAGCAGCGGAACTGTTGGCATTGTGTACACGTATGCGGCACAAAAGAAATGGGGACTGCCAGATCAATTGATTTTTACTGTGGATGTAAAAAAGTTCAAAATACCAAAAGGTGTTGCTACGGATATCAATCGAACCGGAACTACGGATTCAACGAAGCCGGCGGCTAAAACGGGTGAAATAAAAATTGATCTCACAAATTACAAAGTGAATTTAGGTATCAAGGATGAAGTTTTTACAAAGTAAACAAATGCATTGTTCGAAGACTTCGCATCGAGGCAGAAAATCAATTTGTTTGCAACGTGTATGCATTTCCTGTTTCTAGTTTCTTTTCTCGTCTTTCTATTTTCTAGTTGTTTGTTTTTGGATTTTGCTTTTTTGTAATGACTTCAGGTTTTTTCAACAAAACCTCCTCATGCATTATTTTCGCCGCATGTTACTTTTTAAACGCAACGAAAATCAGTGTGAGCTGTGCAATTCTAATCCTGCGGTTCACGAATACACTGTAAGCCCAAAGGATGATAGTAGCATCGATAATCAGGTCGCTCTTTGCGATATGTGTCTGCATGCCATGGACGAAGAAGGGAAGTCGAATTACTGGCGCTGTTTAGAAGGAAGTATTTGGAGTATGGAACCAGCCGTGCAAGCATTAAGTTATCGGCTACTTCAAAAATTTAAAGAGGAAGATTGGGCGAGTAATTTACTGAGCAGCATTGAGCTAGATGAAGATGTAATATCTTGGGCAATGAGTGCTTATATTGTTGCTGATGTCCACAAAGATGCCTTTGGAAATGTGTTGGAGAATGGAGACAATGTTGTTTTGACACAGGCACTCAATGTCAAAGGAACCAATTTCACAGCATCGAAAGGCACTGTTGTAAAACGAATCAAATTAGTTCAGGACAATACGGAGCATATCGAAGGCAAAGTGAACGAACAGACAATTGTAATCTTGACGAAATACACAAAGAAGTCCTAAAACAAGTCATTGGAGCTTACTTCCGCGCGCGATCAACAAAATACATCGACATTTCACCTTTGCCTTTCGCGCTTATTTTTCCTCGGTGTTCAAACGAAAATAGCGGCGAATGTTTTACCAATTCATAGGTTGCTTCGCTGATGTTTACTTTATTAATCTCGCCTGAAGACTCCATTCTCGATGCAGTATTTACGCTATCACCCCAAACATCATATTGAAATTTTTTGACACCCACAACACCGGCAACAACGGGTCCTGTGTGAATGCCGACACGCATGTCGAAGGCGAGCCAACCTTTAGCGGTAAGTTCAATTTTTCTCGCCATCATAAATTCTTGCATTTCAATTGCCGCCAAAAGCATGTTTACAGGATTGTGTTGAGATCGATCTGGTAAGCCTCCAACAGCCATGTAGGCATCTCCAATTGTTTTGATTTTTTCTAGATTGTGACGTGTAATAATGTGGTCAAATGCTTGAAAGCAGATGTCGAGTTCACCCACTAATTCACTCGGGCTAAGTCGCTCCGAAATAGTTGTGAATCCTTTGAAATCTGAAAAGAAAATTGTAACGAGATCAAAGCCTTGTGCTTTGGCTGTGCCAGACTCTTTGAGTTCTTCCGCAACTTCATCGGGCAAAATGTTTTTAAGCAAATTATCACTACGCTCTTTCTCATTGGCAATTGCGATGTTTTTCTGAAACAAGTCATTTCTATTTCGCCGAATAATTCGGTATCTCACGTAAAGAAATCCAAGAGTAAGTAAGAGCAGAGCCGCGCCCGCATACATGCCGTTTCTGACCCTTTTTACTTTTTCTGTTGTGAGAGCGGCATTCAGATTTATAACTTTTAGTTCATCTATCTCCTGGGCTTTCTTAACAGCTTCATATTTTTCTTGCATTTCTGCGATGGATTTTACACGCTCTTGTGTGAGCAGACTATCCTTTAATACTATATAATTAGAAATGTGTAAATACGCACTATCCAAATTTCCTTGTATTCTAAAAGTTTCTGCTATCTCAGCCTCTGCTTGCGCAATACGCTGCAAATCCGAACGGTCAATAGCATCTTTTTGGTATTCATTGAACAAATTCAGTGCATCATCATATTTTCCTCTGTCGCGTTGGAGCACAGCCAGATTGTTTCTTAAAGTCATCATCCCTTCATAGTCCTCGCTCTTTTCAAGAGAAGTCAGCGCTTCGTTGAAATAGTAATAGGCGCTGTCAAGGTCATTGTTCATAGCGAAAATTGTCCCTATATTGATACGTGTTTGGTCAACAATAGACACTTCGTTGTAGTTACTGGATTCTCTTAAAAGGTTCCTGAAAATAATATCTGCTTCAGTCAAATTGCCGATCGAAGCCAACGCAATTCCATTGTTATTGAGCAGACTGAGTTTTGTTTTGGGTTCAGGCCATTTATTGTTCCAAAGATTGAGGCCGATGCCACAAGTTTCGATCGTCTTGTCGAAATCTCCCAGCGACAAATATGTGCTAGATAAGTTCACATACACTTCCATCAAACTGGAACTGTCACATGAGGCATCAAATGACCTAAGACACCAAATCAGATTTTCAACAGCAACATCTGATTTGCCAAGTTCATCGAGAAAAATACTCTGTCTTAATCGCGCGCGAATCATTCCGCAGCGTCTGTTGGCCTTGCTGTATATGTTGAAAGCAGAATCTGCGAGTTCTTCTCCGTTATCGCGGTCTTGTGATAGGTTTTTACTTAGACTTTCCACAATGCTATCTGCCCAGGCAATCTGCTGTTCGTTTATTTTTTGAGCGAACAAGGAACAATTGAAAAGCTGCCCGCATAAGCAAGTAAATGTGATAATGAGAGTTAGTCTTATCATAAGGGGTCAAAAATGGTTTGACTAGAACCATGTTCTTTTGCAATGATAGTTCATTTAAAAAAAAAGCGATGGAATGATCCACCGCTTTTCTTTTAGGTTAAAAATGTCCTTACATCTGCGTTAGCATGCTATTTTGGAATTCGCCAATTTGGCACTCGAATTCGATGTTCTTCCTCTATTGGCAGTGCCGAGTAGAAGCTGAATAGTATCAGTAAATTTATCGAAGGAATCAAAAAAAAACAGTTGAAATGACGCAATCGTATTTGTCTGGTCTGGCTAAAAAGTCCTAAGAGCGAATCCTTATAATCAGCTTGTCTTTGCGCATTCTTATTTAGATTGTTCTTCGTCGTCTCTGACTATTTTGCTTTTCGCAAACTTGTATCCGGTATTGGGTGTTTTGCCACCACCCCCTCTTGGTCCTAGATGCACCTGAATATTTTCGGGAAAATTGTCGGCTGCATCGAAGACCATGACGAATACTGCTGAAGTTTTCGTGTAATCGGGCATGCCAGTTCCCAATGCGAATCCTTTTGGATCGTTATTATATAGGGGCAGTGTGCCTTCTGTCTGAATTTTAGTCGCGTTTGTAGACAAAGGACTGGTTGAACTTACAGTTACATAAATTTGATATTGTTGTGACGCGGAGTCATAATAACACGTATTAAATGTTACCTGAACATCGGATCTGACAGGTCCAGTGATACCAGAATCGGGTGTTACATATTTAAAGTTCGTGTTATTGTTTGGGATGGCCCTGGTGTAAAGTGAAGCTGAAACTAGCATTGTTTTAAAATTTATTGGTTATATATTGAATGATTAGAAATGACAATTGCAGAATTTTTAAGTCGTTCCTTTTTTTTTATGAAATGGAATAGTAGGTCGTCAATTTTGACCAATCTACTGCATATAATTCCAGTGTGTAGAATTTATGTTGCCAACGTAACTCAAAGGGTTTTGAACGACGCTCTCATGTAACTAAAATTCAAAATCGGTTTTAGCTTTAAGTTCCTACGTGAATAGTGAGAGTGCTTTTATAACCTACATCTGAAATACAAATTTTGCATACATTTCATATTAGTTATACGCCATAAAAATCATGCTATAGCAAGCATCGTTACAAGATGAATCTTTGATAGAAGAAATTGCAGAGTGGATAACGGAATATAAGCAGCAACTAATGCGTCATTTCAATTTTGGAAAAATAATCTTGTGCCATTTGGCGCATAGTACCATCTAAATCCAGCACCATTTTGTTGGATTTGGCTATAAAGAGTTGTGTACATCGGACAAATGCCTAAGTAGTCTTTGTGGCAACCTTAGAAGTAAAAGAATACAATTGTTACTTGTACTTCAGAATTGCCAAAGGTATTTTCTCTTTTCTGATCAAGGGAGCTCGAACTTACCTTTTCCTGGTGCCGAGTCCAGGCAATCAATTCATGAAATCTACATTGCCAAATCGCATTGACTAACGCTGTCTTCCGTTCTTTTTTTTGGAAATAATAAAACCAAAGACTATTCGCAAATTTGTTTATTTGCTGTTGTACACAAGGCGGTGGATGACGTTATGTTTATTTCGCTGTTTATGCGTGAGTTAGAAAAATAATTCATTTTTTTTCCTAACCATTTGCAGTGTGCTCCGTCCTTAGGTAAATATCCAAATATGAAAGTTGTAGTCATTCAATCTTTGAAATGGACGGTTCTTCGAATCGGGGTGTTGCTCATCGCCAACACGCTTGCGGCGCAAGACACTGGACCTGCTCTCTCTATATGCAGGACTAGCAGATGGTCCGCTCATGTTGATTTAGGTTTGAATTCATTTCAGACGAAAGGAATTCCAATGAGCAGAAATCAAATGAACTTCAACACACTACATCCGGATAGTTTAAGTCGATACGACCAAGAAAGTAAAACTGCAGGACTTTGTTATGAGGTTGCTGTCAGCTATCAGTTATTTGATAAAGGTAAGATAGGCTTGTTACTCAATGGATTTAAAGATGATCCGGAGTACATGAATGGAGATCGGACGGACAACAATGTAGAATCGATCATTTCTGATTCAATGAGTAAAGTGAGCATCGCGAATATGCAATCATATCTGAATCTCGGATTGAATTACGAGCATCAGCTTTACCAATCACCTTCGATGCGTCATCTTTTCCATGCGAGCCTTGCGGCAGGAATTTCTTTCAATCGAACACCAGACCGCACAGAATATGACGTGTTTGATACAACACACTTTGTCATGAAGGAAAGTCAGTCCAGTTCTGATTTACGAATAACGCATACCGATTTTCGTTCAGGTGTTTTTATAGCTCCGTCCATGAATTATAGTTTACGCATTGGGAAGAACCATTTCTTCCGAGTTACGCTGAGTCAATATTTACAAAGCAATGCAACTGAAGAAGGCTTGAAAATTTTGAATAAAAACTCAAGTGGTTCAGGTGAGCGAAGAAATTATTCGCTCAGTGCTTTTCAAATAAAAATTGGTTATGCATTTTAAAAAATTCAATCACACACGATCTATGAAATCAACTATTCAAATAAATATCATTGCTTTTATTTTGTTGCTCAGTTCTGCGCTTCATTCCCAAATTCAACGGGATCAAGATTTAGTGACCTTAAAGAACGGATACCAAATACTTGGACATATCATAGAACAGCAGCCAGGTAAATTGATCAAAATTTACCGACCAGAAATGAATGATACGATTGAGACGAAATTGGAAGATGTCACAAAACTCAACAAAATTCTAGTGCAATCATTTTCAGAGAAAAAGGTGGAGACTTTAGATTCAATTCAATTTGGTCGATACAATAACAAGAAGCATGTTTTTATGGCTTCATACGTCGTTCAGGTTCGCGACATTGAACAGCATGAACGCAAAGGAGTGGGACTTGCATATTTTCATAATTTCAACAATCAATATTGGGGAGGAGTCTCGTCGAGCATTTTTCGCAGACAAAATCCGAAGCCAAGTTTTGGTGATGTGCGCTCCGCCAATGCTGATTTTTCGCTCTCCCAGGTCCAACTCATGTTCGAGAATAAGTTGCGATTGTCCATGAGGCAGCAGAACAAACGATTGACCACCATGCTCGCAGTGAATGTTGGATATATATTCGACCAGTCGCGCAATTCATTTGATCAAACAAAAGATCCTTTGGATGCGGAGTATGAGGATTTCTCGAATGGATTTGCTTTTCAAACCGGAATAGCTTTTCGAATCAATCCCGATAACAACTCAGGATTTTTGATTGAGCCTGGCTTCACCTATTATGCTCAGCATGTGAAAGAATACAGCGGTCATCCAGATGGAAGCGAAACTGTATATCTTGGTTTTCATAGGCAAGCAAATAGCTTGTTCACTTTGAAGTTAGGTTACTTCTTTTAGGTTGATTGAATAGAACGCGTGTTAGACATTCAGATTCAGAAAGAAACAATTGACGGCTGTCTTAAAAGGCAACCACAAGCGCAGGAAGCATTGTACCGCGCCTGTTATCCAGCGTTTATGAAAATCTGTTTGCGATATACCAAGTCTTACGACGATGCTGCTAACGTTCTTCAAGATTCATTTATGAAAATATTTCTGAAGCTCGATGCATTCAAAGGTTCTGGTGATTTTGTCGGTTGGATGAAACGAATCGTTGTAAATACAGCAATCGATTTTGTAAGAAAACAGAAAACGGACGGTCACATCACAATGCACCAAATTCCAGATCAGCAGGACGAGAATGATGAAGAGGAAAAGTATGTGATAGATGAGAAAAATTTGTTGAGCCTCATTCGAGAGTTGCCGGAGATGCAATTGTTGGTGTTCAACTTATTTGTGATGGAAAATTATTCACATCAGGAAATAGCGAACGAACTTGGTATGTCTGTTCCATCTTCGAAATGGTATTTGTTTGATGCAAGAAGAATATTACAGAAAAAACTAGAAGTTTATGTAAATGGCTGAACAGAATCAAGAACATATTGATCAATTTTTCCAGAAGCAGTTTGGTGAGGTTGAAGTTCGCTTCAATCCATCGCATTGGGATGCCTTGCAACAATCATTAGCGGCTGCTGCGGTTGGAAGTGGAGTAGCCTCTGTGCAAGAGAATGTCTGGCAGAAATTGGTGCGTTTGATCAAAACAAATCCCAATGTCTTGTTGATTGTTGCTATTTCGTTGATTCTATCTTTTAGTGTATTATTCCTGATGAATAAACAGGTTGTGAATAACGCCTCACCAGGACACATCGAGGTAATCGAGCATCAACCTCAAACGAGTCATGAAATTATTCCAGGTGATACATTACAGCCAATCTTGAAATTAAAGAACGATAGCACTTTACATTTGTCTCAGACCAGCGTAGCCATTCAAGATTCACTTTTAATGACGTTGCTTATTCCTGCGGACAGCATCGATAGTATGGCCATAGACACAACAAAGTCGTTGAAGAATTTTATCTTTTGGTGAGTTCTTATTCGACATTCGCTGAGCAAGGTTGAAAGCTGAGTTTTAATCAACCTTTAGAACTGGTCTCAGTTCATCATTTGAATTTACGCTTGGCAAGAAGGTGCTGCTTTCCTGGATCTGATTCTTCTATATAATTTGTGACCAAAATCACTTGGCACAGTAATTGAAAAATTGCGCGCTCCGAACCTTTTAGCATGGAGGGAAAGCTTTCAATGCGAAGTATGACATCCTTGTCATTCAGACCCAACAAAAAAAACGCGTAATTTTTTTTATTAAACATAAATAATACACCAAGATGAAAAAAGTCTTTACTATCTCTTTATTATTTCAATTGATGCTCGGCATGTGTACGTCGGCTCAAACCAATTTAAATTTCGAAGGTTGGTCGGGTATAGAACCGAACAACTGGGCTTCATCCAATGTCATGACCCAACCTGGCAATGGTGCCCAAACCGTTTTTAAAGAATCTGTGAATCCGGGTGAAGGTTCTTTCTCAGTGAAAATGGTCACTGGCTCTTGTCCAACTTGTCCAGATTTTTCTATCCTCGGACCATTTGGTCCAGCAACTCCGCTCCCAAATCCATTTGGAGGTGGCATTCAACTTGGTTCATTCGAAACACCTGGTATCGCCTACACACAGCGTCCCCTGTCGGTCGATTTTCGCTACAAGTCTAATCCAGCAAACAATGATGCATGTGGCTTTCAAGTAGAATTAACACGATACAATCCCTCCACCGAAGAAGATGAAACGATAGGCGAAGGTTATTTTGAAGCAAGCAATGATGTTGCTGTTTGGACGAGCGTGAATATTCCGATTGTCTATTATTCTGATTTAACTCCAGATCGTTTGAATATTTGGGCAACATCCAGTATAGGTTCCATACCTGATCTTTCAGCTTTTGGTTTTCCTGATTTGCCTGTTCCTACCCCAGTAGCAGGTAGCGAGTTTTACATCGATGCGATTGTATTGAATTTGCCTTCGTGTGATAACTTCACTATCAGTATGAGTGGCTCAGGTGAATCTGGTATTGGTGTCGGTGATGGCACCGCGTCTGTGACACCTTCTGGAGGAACACCTCCCTATTCATACAATTGGAGTAATCTGGAATCAGCACAATCGATCAATGGATTGCTTCCTGGTCCGTACATCGTTACTGTCACGGATGCGAATGGTTGTCAGAAGGTGGGTACTTATTATGTAGCTCTTGGTGGTTGCAATGTGGCGGCATCCATTACAGGTACAAACTCTTCTTCGAATTCTATTTTTACGGGCAATGGAGCTGCAACGGTAAATGTCACCGGTGGCAATGGACCTTACGAGTATCAATGGAATACAGGGGCAACGACAGCAAGTATTTCCAATCTTGCTGTTGGGACGTATGCTGTATTTGTAAATGAACAAAACAATCCTTTCTGCGGAACGTGGGCTTACTTTACTGTTTACGGTCCTGATGGTCCAACAACTGCTATTGACGATTTGAATGAAGATGTTCTTGTTTCGATGGCTTATCCAAATCCGAGCAACGGAATTTTAAACTTTAGCTCTGAAAGTGACATTCGACAAATTGTTGTTGTCAATTCAATTGGCGCTACAGTATGGAGTTCATCACACAATGCATCTTTGGTGCAGCTTGATCTTTCAAATCAACCAACAGGAATTTATTACTATTCACTGCTAGATGAGTCGGGAAAAATCTCGGCAGGGTCTGTAGTGATTGAATGATGTTTTCTATCGCTTATATAAACAATGGCGCGGAGAAATCCGCGCTTTGTTTTTTATGTCTTAGGGAACATACAACAGGCTCATGAAAAATCTTGG
>Ga0075152_10002258_pt1 | contig 13700 bp, 12 predicted proteins | sample JI61114C2DNA_FD_70964 | JGI IMG/M metagenome (GOLD analysis project Ga0075152, IMG submission 70964) | Wastewater effluent complex algal communities from Wisconsin, to seasonally profile nutrient transformation and Carbon sequestration -... | ecosystem: Engineered > WWTP > Effluent > Algae...
GAGAACAACAGCGCCAGCTCCCAGGCCTCGGCCCGCACCGCCCAGCAACTCAAGGACCTGGCGGTGCGCCTGGAACAGGATATCGGGCGCTTCCGGCTGAACTGAGGTCTGCCTCCACGGGTAGGCCCGCACGCACGCCACTTGCCCTCGACCCAACACGCGCTACTCGCCCGCCAGCGCCACCACCGGGTCCAGGCGAGCGGCCTGGCGGGCTGGGAGATAGCCGAACAACAAGCCGGTGGCAACTGCGCAGGCAAACGCGCCGAGCATTGCAGTCACCGAGAAGATCACTGGCACCTGCCAGAGGATGAGGAGTGCTCCGACGCTCAAACCCGCCGCCACCCCCAGCGCCCCACCCACCACCGTCAGCAGTACCGACTCGGTCAGAAACTGGCGCAGGATGTCGCGCTGGCGAGCCCCTGTGGCCATCCGGATCCCGATCTCGCGAGTCCGCTCACGCACCGTCATCAGCATCACGTTCATCACGCCGATGCCACCCACCACCAGGGACACGGCGGCGATCAGGCCCAGCATCATGGTCATCGCCTCGCGGGTCTCCATCTCCGCCTGCAGCTTGGCCGCGGCGTTGCCGATGCCGAAGTCCTCCCGCCCGTGCCGCTCCAGCATGAGCCGGCGGATGGCCTGCTCGGCCGCCATCACCTGCTCTGCCCCAGCCGCCTCGATGACCGTGTAGTCAGGCTGGGTCTGGGCCCGATAGACCCGGGCACGACCGGCGCGATAGGGGATGAAGACCATGTCGTCGTAGTCCTGGCTGCCGGATTCGGCACCGCGCTCGGCCATCACGCCTATCACCTCGAAGGGGGCTGTACCGATCAGCAAGTGCCGGCCGGTGGGGTCCGCCCCATCGGGGAAGAAGTTCTCCCGCGCCTTGTGGCCGAGCACCACCAGCGGCGCCAGATCGCGGTCTTCCTGGGCATTGAAGAAACGCCCGGCGGCGACGGGCCAGCGGTGCATGTGGGGCATGGCTTCGGTGCCGGCAAAGACGTACAGGTTGCGCTCCACGTTGCCACGGCGGACCGAGATCGGATCACCGATCACCGGCATCACCCTGGCCACCTCGGGCAGGGCCGCAAGGGCAGCGAGGTCCTCCTCGGTGACGACCCCGCCAGGGCCGCCGGCAGGCGGAGGCCGGCTGCCCATGTACATGATGGTGGCGCCCATGCTGCCCATCTGGGTGGCCACCTTTTGCCGTGCCCCTTCGCCGATGGCCAGCATGGCGATCACCGATGCCACACCGATGACGATACCGAGCAGGGTCAGCCCGGTGCGCCCGCGGTTCATGCGCATGCCACGCCAGGCGCTGCGGGCGGCCTCGCGCAGTTCGGCACGCCAGACCCCGGCGCCCGCCCTGCCCGGCGGCGTGTCGGGCAGCCCTGCCGGGGCATGGCCCCGGGCAGATGGTGCCGGTACGCCCGAATCGGCAACGATCCGTCCATCCTGGATCTCGATCACCCGGCGGGCCTGGGCCGCCACCCGGTGATCGTGGGTGATGAGGATGACGGTGTGCCCGGCCTCCGCCAGTTCGGCCAGCAGGGTCATGACCTCGGCGCCGCTGCGGGAGTCGAGGGCGCCGGTGGGCTCGTCGGCCAGGATGATGCGCCCGCCATTAACCAGGGCCCGGGCAATCGACACCCGCTGCTGCTGGCCGCCGGACAACTGCCGGGGACGGTTGTCCAGGCGCTCGCCGAGGCCGAGGCGTTCGAGCAGGGCGGTGGCCCGCGCCGACCGCTCAGCTTCACTCATGCCGGCATAGACGGCGGGGACTTCGACGTTCTCCCGGGCGGTCTCGCTGGGAATCAGGTGGTAACCCTGGAAGACGAAGCCGAAGGCCTCACGCCGCAGCCAGGCCAGGCGATCGGCATCGAAGCCGGCCACGTCCTGCCCGGAGAAGAGATAGCGGCCAGAGGTGGGCCGGTCCAGGCAGCCCAGGATGTGCATCAGCGTGGATTTGCCCGAGCCCGAGGCGCCGACGATGGCGACGAACTCCCCGGCGTGGATGTCCAGCGAGATGCCGCGGAGCACGTCCACCAGGGGCTGCTCGCCGCCGCCGTAGGTCTTGCACAGGCCACTCAGGGTGATCAGGGGAATAGGCACAGCGCTCACCAGGTGAATCTCCGCACGCCACCGTCGCGCCGACGCTCGGCAAGCACCAGGGCCTCCCCTTCGGCAAGCCCTGTGCGCACCTCGACCTGATGGCGATTGCGCACGCCGGCCACCACTTCACGCCGCTCGATCGTGCCGCCGGGCAGGCGGACCCGGGCCGTGAATCGGTCGGCCACCCCAGGCACCGGCTCCAGGGCGGCCAGGGGCGCATGCAGGCGGCCCCTGGCGGCGGCCGTCACGATGCTGACCTGGGCGGTCATCTGGGGCATCAGCTCGCCATCGGCGTTGTCCACATCGAACAGCACGGTGTAGGCCACCGCCTTGCTGGCCGCCGGCTGGGCCGACGCCCCCTGCGTCACCGCGGCGGGACGTGGCGCCGGCAGGATCTGACGCACCGAGCCGCTCCAGCGCCGGGGCTGCGCGGCGCCGTGGCCCCCCAGGGTGGTGAAATAGACCGCCTGCCCGGGCTTGACCTGACGCACGTCCGCCTCCGACACCTCGGTCCATACGGTCATGCCGGACAGGTCGGCGATGCGCAGGATGTGGGGCGTCTGGTAAGTGGCGTTGAGGGTCTGCCCCTCCCGGGCCTCGATGCTCACCACCGTGCCGGCCATGGGGGCATCGATGCGGGTGTAGCCCAGGCGGGCTTCGTCGGCCTGCAGGGTGGCCTGGGTCTGGCGGATCTGCGCCCTCAGGCTGTCTACCCGCGCCCGCGCCATCGCCAGGCTGGCATCTGCGTTGTCCACATCCTCCTGGCGGGTCGCCTCATCGCGAACGAGTTGCTGCTGGCGTGCCTGCTGCCGGGTCGCCAGTTGCAGCTGGGCCTGCTGCTCGGCCAACTGGGCGTGCAGGCCGGCCAGCGCCGCCCGACCCGCCTCGACGGTGGCCCGTTGCACGCTGGGGTCGATCTCGACCAGCAGATCGCCCTTGCCCACCGCACTGCCGGGCTGTACGTGCAAGCGGGTGATCCGCCCCGACACCTGGGCACCGATATCCACGTAGCGGCGGGGTTCGAGGGTGCCGATGGCGGTGACCGTGGCTTCGATGTCGCCCCGAGTCACGCCCATGGTCTCGTACTCCACCTCCGGACGCGACGCCCACCATACGCCTGCCGCCAGCGCCGCAAGCAGGGCAACCATGCCCACCCGCCGGCGCGATGGCAAGTGCCGGCGCACCTTGGCGCCTGTCATTCGCCCTCCCGGAAGCTCAGGGTCGCGGTATGCCGGACCTCGTTGTAGCGCTTGCCATCCACCACGGCAGCCCCACCGTCCATCCGGGCGGAGACCACCAGCACATACAGCCCGGGGATGGGCGTATCCAGGGTCACGCTGCCATCCCCGGCGGGGCGCAGTGTCTTGTGCCAACCGGTGGCGGTACTCACCCGGACCTGGGAGGCGCTGACGGCCTCGCCTTTCCAGAACAGGCGGAAGGTCGAGCCTCCACTTTGGGTGGGCACCAGCTCCAGATCGCTTCCGGCGCGGGTGTCGTGGCGGCCACTGCGGGCGTGAAGGAACTCGAGGGTGCCCGCGCCGGTTTCAGCCCGGGCTGAGAAGCGCAGATCACCGGGCGGGACGACGGGAAGATCCCAGCGCACGCCCTGGGCGGGTGCGTCCACCGGCTTGCCGGATGCGGCCAGGATCTTGGCGCCATACAGGGAAAGCGGCCGGGGCGCCCCGATCTCGCCGGCGAGGATCCGCACACCCGCACCGGCGGGCTCGATCCACACGTAGTCGGCCCGGGCGCCGGACGCTGCCAGGAGGGCGAGCGTAGCCGCCGCGACCCGTGCCGCATGCTTGAATAAGATCATTTGGAATTCGTTCCAGGTCAGGACAACATCAGCACCACGGCGCCCGTCAGACTGAACAGGGCCAGCCGGGCCTGGGCGCGGGGCGCATAGGGCAGCGAGAACACCAGGATCAGCGCCGCCACGGAAAGCAGCCCGAACCAGGCCACCGGCCCGATGGCCCAGCCCCAGCTGCGCCCGCAGTACCACAGGGCCAGACCGAGCAGCCCCCAGCCGGCAGCACGCAGCGTGCCGGATAGCGGGGCTCCAGGCCTGCGGCCGAGAGCCTGGGCGTGATGCCGATCCATGGCCAGGCACAGCCCGGTCAGGGCGGCATGACACAGCAACAGGCTCGTCACGATGGAAACACCGCTCACTATGTCAGAGCCCCTCCACCGCGTGACCGGGGGCCTGCCGGCCAGCGGCACCGGCGCTGGTACGCAGCCTTGCGCCGAGACGCATCCACGCCAGGGCAAACATGGCGCCGAAGGCGAGGCTCGCCAGCTCGACGCCGGCACTCTCCCCATCGCCCCGCAACAGGGCCGCAAGCAGGTGGTCTCCCGTACTCAGGGCGTTCACCAGGGGCAGCCCGAGGCAGAGCACTGCGGCGGCTGCCAGTTGCTCGCGCCAGGCCCGCATCGGTGGGCGCAGGCTGGCATGGACCAGGGTGAGGAGCCACACGGCGAAGAACAGGCGGATCTCCCAGGCGGCCCGCGCCTCGATCCCGAGGGGCAGCAGGCGGTTGATCCACAGATAGGCCACGCAGCTCAGGCCCAGGCCGACGATGCCGGCCACGTTGAGGGCCTCGATGATCTGCAGGACCCGCGGCGTGGCGGTGCCGAACGCGTCGCCACTGTGGCGCCGGCGCTTGACCATGAAGAGGATCGCGCCCGTGGCCAGCATTGCCGAGCCGGCCATGCCGCTGATGAAATACAGCCACTTCATCGGGTCGCCGCCGAAGCGCACGAAGTGCAGGGCGTTCATGGTGCGCTGGACCGCCAGCACCTGACCGCCCCGGGTGGTGTTGGGACGCTGCACGTCCAGCACCTCGCCGGTGACGGCATCAAACTGCACCCGGCCACTGCTGCGTCCCACCAGGCGATCAGTGTCGGCATCAGGATCAAAACGCCCGAACACCCGCACGGCCGCGCTGCGATCGCCAGGGTGACTGACAGTGACGAAAGCCGCTTCCCGGGCCAGGGCCTGCTCGGCCTTGGCGAGCAAGGGCGCCATGGAGGCCACATCAGCGGCGACATGCAGTTCGGGGCGCGGCGCCGGCCCTTCGGTGAGGGCGCTGAAGAAGGCGTCCTGGTCGCCGTCATAGCGGGCCAGGATGCCGGCCGGCATGTAGGTTGCCCAGAAGATGGTCAGGCCGGTGTAGGTGATCATGAACAGGAATGGCAAGGTCAGCACCCCCAGGGCGTTGTGCCCATCCAGCCAGGAGCGCTGGCCCTTGCCGGGCCGGAAGGTGAAGAAGTCGGTGAAGATCTTCTTGTGCACGACGATGCCCGAAACCAGGGCCACCAGCATGGCCAGGGTGGCGATGCCGACCACCCAGATGCCCGCCGTCCCCGCATGAAACTCGAAGTGCATGTGCACGAAGTGATGCCCGCCCTCCGTCTCGCGCACCTGGGATGCCGGCATCAGCTCGCCGCTGGCCGGGTCAAGGCGATGACGCTGCACCGGCCCGTCGTCATGCTCACGCCAGGACACGCGCAGCGCCGGGTCATCTTCGGCGGGCAGGCCGATGCTCCAGAAGTCGGCTCGGGGCGCCTTGCCGGCCAGGAAGGCCTGGGCGGTTCGCACCGCCTGGGCACGCGCCTCGGCACTGAGTGGCGCCACGGCCTCGGCCCGCCCCTTGTCACGCATCCAGTGGGAGATGGCGTCGTCGAACACGCCCAGGGTACCGGTCAGGAAAATGGCGAACAGGATCCAGGTGAACCACAGGCCTCCCCAGGTGTGCAGCCAGGCCATGGACTGGCGGAAGCCGGCCTTCATGGCTGCGCTCCCAGCAGTTCGAAAAGCCCCGCCAGCGCGCCCATCAAGGCACTCGAACCCAGCAGGAGAGCCCAGGCCCGCCGGGCGCTGGCGGCGGCAAATACGCCGATCACGGCGGCCACATGGAAGGCGAAGCCGAACAGGGTCGCCCCGAGCACCGCCTCCGGCACCGATGAAGGCAGCAGGTGGCTGAGCAGGACGACCGCCGTGGAGGCCATCAGATAGCCTCCGAAGATCGCCGCCAAGACCCGCGACAGCACGGCCGGCTCGGCCCGGGGGGCAGGAGAAGAGGAATTCATGGGCACTCCCGGGTCAGAACAGGTAGGTCAGGCCGACCCGCAGGCTGCGCGGTTCACCGTAGTAGGACGACGAGGACGTGGTCTGGTAGGTCTTGTCGAACAGGTTGTAGAGATTGATCGACGCAGTGAGCTGTTTCGCGATGGTGTAGTGGGCCGTCAGGTCCACCAGCGCGTAGCTACCCTGGATCACCCGGGGCGAACCCGGCACCCAGCTGAAGTCGGACCAGGTCCGGTTCTGCCAGCGCACCCCGCCGCCGACACGCAGGCCGTTGCCGACGCTGGGCATGCGGTAGGTGGTGAACAGTTTCAGGGTGTTCTGGGGCACATTGGTGTTGAGCAGGGCGCCATTGCGATCCTGGGTCATGTTGCGCGAGAAGCCGAAGGCGGCCTGCCAGTTACGGGCAATCTGGCCGTTGGCCTCCACCTCGAAGCCGCGCGTGCGGGTACCGGACGCCGCCCGGTAAGCCTGGGAGCCGTCCGGCGCCAGCACACCGGGCAGTGCCACGGCAAAATTGTCCTGCTGGATCTTGTACACCGCAGCGGCCACATTGAGCCGGCCACCCTGGAGCTCTCCCTTCATCCCCAGTTCGTAGGCATCGCCCAGCAGCGGATCCAGGGACGCACCGGTGACGGTCTTGTTGCTCTGGGGCTTGAAGATGTTGGTGAAGCTGCCATAGACCGACCATTGGCGGTCGATCTCATGGACCAGTGCCGCGTAGGGTGTAAAGCGGTCACCCCATTCGCGCCGCTCGGTGGAACTCACCCCCGTGGCGTAGTTGCTGTTGAACTTCTTGTCGCCCCAGCTGGTGGTGCGCCCGCCGATGATCAGGGACAGGGGGTCGGTGATGCGCAGGCGCGCAGTGGCATAGGCGCTGCGGGTGTATTCGCTGTAGTTGAAATCGCCCTTGACGGAGTTGTCGGGCCGGCCCGGGGTACTGCCATTCCAGCGGCGGATGTCTCCAATCGGCAGGATGTACCACAGGTGATAGGACTCGGAATCCTGCAGGGTGTGGGACACGGTGACCCCCAGTGCCACGTCGTGCTTGCGCCCGAACGCAGTGAAGGGGCCACGGGCACTCAGATCGAGGCTGTTCTGGTTGGGCTGACCAGCCCAGCGCCCGCCATAGAGGTTGATGCCTACTCCGGTGATTTTGTCGGGGGAGCCACCGGCCGCATAGCCGAGCTGCTCATCGAAGCGGGTGCGGTCGTGGGAGTAGACACCCTTGAGCACCCACTCGTTATCGAGACGATGCTCCAGGGAGGCGAACAGGGCCACGCTCTCGCGGCTGGAATAGGCCCAGTCGGCGGCGGCCGAATCGGAGCGTTTCCAGCGGGTCCGCGTACCGTCGGAGTAAAACAGTGGCAGCCCGCCCCGGGTGTGGCCGGTGGCCTCGTGCTCCTGGTAGGTCAGCCCGAAGGCCGCCAGCGTGGTGGGCGTCAGATCCGCCTCGAAGACGCCATACAGGATCTTCTTCCGCTCCTGCAGCCGATCAATGTAGGAGCCGTTTTCCTGCATCGCGGCGACAAAGCGGCTGCGCAGGCGCCCACCCTCTTCGATGGGCAGCGAAACGTCCGCCTCGGCGCGGCGATGCTCCCACGAACCGGCCTCGACCCGCACGCTGCCCTGCATCTCCCGGGTGGGCCGCTTGCGGATCAGGTTGATGGTGGCACTGGGCAGGCCGATACCGTTCATCAGCCCGGTGGCCCCGCGTACCACTTCAACCCGGTCGTACAGCACCATGTCATTGCTCTGGTAGATGCTGCTGTAGTTGCTGTGCAGGTGGCCGATGCCATCCACCAGGTAGTTCTCCACCTCGAAGCCACGGGAGTAGATGGGGCTGGAGTCGGAGCCCAGGTTGCCGGCCTGGCTGAGGGTCAGGCCCGCCGTCTGGCGCACCACGTCGGCGAGCTGGATCAGCCCCTGGTCGTCCATCTGCTGGCGGGTGATCACCGACACCGACTGGGGCGTTTCGCGGATCGACAGGGGGAGCCGGGTGGCCGTCTGCATCGGACCGCCGCTGGTGTAGGAGCCGCTGCCCTCGGTCACCGCATCGGCCAGCGCATTTGCCCGCACGGTGACAGGCTGGAGGGTGGCGCCGTCGGTGACTGGCCTGGGCAGCGCTTCAAGCCGGTAGTCGCCACTCCCTTGGCTGACAGCATGCAGGCCGGACTCGGCAAGCAGCTTGTCGAAGCCTTGCTGGACGGTATGGCGCCCCTTGAGCCCGGGGGATTGACGTTGGCGCAGACCGGCGGCATCGAAGGATAGGGCGACACCCGCGTCGGCGGCGAAGCGCGCCAGCACGGCGCTCAGGGAGCCTGCAGGAATGTCGAACTCCCGGGTCTGCCCTTTGGCCACCGGCACCTGGCCCTCTGCAGCAAAGGCCTGGGGAGCAGGAACGAATCCGATGGCCATCAGGCCAAATACGGTGCCACGCAGGACCCTGGCGGGGACACGACGGGAGGCGCGGGACGCCGCGCGGGGTTGGGCTTGAGGGCGATTCGGCATGGGTTTCACTTGAGTAGATTGGGTGGTTCTACCCGGGGGCCGAAACAGACCCCGCAACAGTGCACCTGCCGGTGAAAAAAATCAGGCGGCTTCGACAGACACCCAGTAGCGGGTGCGCCAGACGTGGCGGACGGGAAAGGTGTCCGCCAGCAGTTGCAGCGCACGATCCGTATCGTCGAGGGGGAACGCGCCCGAGACCCGCAACCCGGCAACCGCCGGATCGCAGCGCAGGACACCTCTGCGGTAGCGCCCGAGTTCGGCAACCCACTCGCCGAGGGGCATGTCGACGGCAACCAGGCTGCCGGTCACCCACGCGGCCGTGGCCGGCCCCGAGGGCTCAGGGCCGGCGCCGGCGGGCAATCCGAAATCCAGCTGCTGCCCGGCGCCAACGAGGGTTCCGTCACCCGCCGTCCCGTTCTGCATGACCCGCACCCTGTCCTCGATCACAGCCACCTGACTCAGATCGGCATGGGTACGCACCGTGAAGCGGGTGCCCAGGGCCTCCACCAGCCCATGCCCGGTACGGACCCGGAATGGACGCCCCACCCCACCTGCCGCCGCACCGGCATCCCGGGCGGTGGCAATCAGGACACGCCCCCGATGGAGATGGATCAGGCGCTGACGGGCATCGAAGACGACGTCGAGGGCGCTGTCGGTATCCATCACCAGCAGGCTGCCGTCATCCAGGGTGAAGGGACGGCGCTCGCCGACCCGGGTCTGGCGGGAGGCCTGCCAGGCCCGCCATGGTGTACTGTGCCCCAGCTGCCAGGCCAGGGGCATCGCGGCCCCGGCAAGGAGCAGACTGCACAGCACAGCCCGTCGATGACTTCCACCACCACGCAGGGCGTGCCCGGCAAGGGGGCCGGGAACACGGCTGAACTGCCCACAGACATGCTCCACCTGCATCCAGGCCCGCCGATGCAGCTCTGACGCGGCCAGCCAGCCTTGCCAGGCCTCGTTCACGCCATCCCCGGCGGCACCGGAGCCCAGGCGCGCATACCATTCGGCTGCGGCGCGGATGGCCTCCCTGTCGTCGCGGGCCAGGGTCGGGGCCTGCGGCGTCATTCGCGCACCTGCTGCAGCTGGTAGAGGCAACAATGCTCCATGGCACGGGCCATGTAGTTGTTCACCGTACGCAGGGAGATCTCAAGCCGGGCGGCGATCTCCGGGTAGGTCAAGCCATCGCACTGGGCCAGCAGAAAGGCTTGCTTCACCCGGGGGCCGAGCCCGTCGAGCATCCGGTCGATGTCCATCAAGGCCTCGATCACCAGCGCACGCGTCTCGGGAGAGGGCCATTCCTGCTCCGGCTGCTGCGCCAGCAGCTCAAGATACTGGCTCTCCAGGCTGCGCCGCCGGAACAGATCGACGACCAGCCCCTTGGCAATGGTGACCAGGTAATGACGCGGCTCGGCGATCAGATCGGCGTTACGCGCACGAATCACCCGCACAAAGGCGTCCTGGGCCAGATCGGCCGCATCACTGGCGTTGCCCAGCTTGCGTCGCAGCCAGCCATTCAGCCAGCCATGGTGCACACGGTAAAGCTCGGTGACAGCTTCGGTTTGTGTAACGGTACTCACGGGAGCCTCCAGGCAACGGGCTCGCTGGCTAGCCGCAGACGGGCATGGCTGGCTAATTTTTGATAATGGTTCTCATTATCTTTGCTTCCATGAAGAGCGTCAAACCTACGCCCTGCAGCAGGGCCATGCTGTTCACTGTTTACCACCAGGCAATAACGCGAATGATTTGCGTTTGCAAATTGCGGTATGATCGCGCTTCCCGAGCCACGATTTCACCCCTTCCCTGCAGAGCATGAGCGGAACCCTCAGCATTCCCGGCACCTTCCTGCTGGTCGGCCACCCCAACGTGGGCAAGTCGGTCCTGTTCCATCGCCTGACCGGCGCCTACGTCAATGTGTCGAATTACCCGGGCACCACCGTCGAAGTCACCCGGGCCAGCGCCCGCTTCGACCGGGACGCGGCCCTCCTGGACACGCCGGGCGTGCTGTCCCTGCCTTCCCGCAGTGACGATGAACGCACCACCGTAAGGGCCCTGCTCAACGAACCGACCCGGGCCCTGCTGCAGGTGGGCGACGCCAAGAACCTGCGTCGCACCCTCACCCTGACAGCCTTGCTGGCCGAGCTGAATGTGCCCCTGGTGCTGGCCCTCAACATGCACGACGAGGCCGCCGCCCGGGGCGTGACCATCGACATGGAGGCGCTGGCCAAAGCGCTCGGCGTACCCGTCGAGGCCACCGTGGCCACCGACGGCAAAGGCATCGGCGCCCTCACCCGGCACCTGGCCGACGCTCGGCCGCCGCGGTGCATCCTGCACTACGACAAGGCCATCGACGCGGACATCGAACGGGTCGCCGCCGCCATCACCCAGCACTGCCCCCACCCCGTGCTGGCCGCCCGCGGTCTGGCCATCCTCTTTCTCGGTGGCGACGATGAGGTGGCCGCCTGGATGCGCGACAAGGCCGGTCAGAACTTCTCCCACATCCTGGCCCTGCGCCAGGAAGCCCGGGCCCGGGTGGAGGGCGACCTGCCCACCCTGCTGGCCAGGGAGCGCACCGAGGCCGCCGATGTGCTGGCCGCCAGCGTGGTCAGCCGCAGCGTGAAAAGCAGCCCGCTACTCAGCCAGCGGGTCGGCCAGGCGGTGGTGCACCCCGTGTGGGGCCTGCCCATCCTGCTGGCCGTGCTTTACCTGATCTACGAGTTTGTTGGTGTCTTTGGTGCCACCACGCTGGTCGGCCTGCTGGAGGAAGACCTCTTTGAAGGGGTGCTCAACCCTGCGGTGACCCAGTTCATTGAGGCCGTCGCCCCGGCCAGCTGGGTGACCGAGCTGCTGGTCGGCCAGTACGGCCTATGGACCATGGGCATGACCTACGCCCTGGCCCTGATCCTGCCCATCGTCACCACCTTCTTCCTGGCCTTCGGCGTGCTCGAGGATTCGGGCTACCTGCCACGCCTGTCGGTCATCGCCAACCGCCTGTTCGCCCTCATCGGCCTCAACGGCCGGGCGGTGCTGCCGATGGTGCTGGGCCTGGGCTGCGTCACCATGGCCACCCTCACCACGCGCATCCTGCACAGCCCGCGGGAGCGCCTGATCACCACCTTCCTGCTGGCTCTGGCCATCCCCTGCTCGGCGCAGCTGGGGGTGGTGCTGGGCATGCTCGGCAGCCTGTCCTTCAAGGCCGTGCTGGTGTGGGCCCTGGCCATGGTCGGCATCCTGATGCTCACCGGCTTCCTGGCCTCGCGGCTGATCCCCGGACGGCGCATCCCGCTGGTCACCGAGCTGCCGCCCATGCGCCTGCCCATCTTCGGCAATGTGCTGAAGAAGACCGCCGGACGCCTCAAGTGGTATCTGGTGGAGGTGATCCCCCTGTTTCTGGTGGGTACCTTCCTGATGTTCAGCCTGGACAAGCTCGGCGTGCTGCCGGCCATCATCCGCGCCGGCGAACCGCTGGTGTCGGGCTGGCTGGGCCTGCCGCCGGAGGCCAGTGCAGCCTTCGTGATGGGCTTCCTGCGCCGCGACTTCGGCGCCACCGGCCTGTTCGCCATGGCTGACAGCCTCAGTCCGATACAAGCGGTGGTGGGGATGATCACCATCACCCTGTTCATTCCCTGCTTCGCCAGCCTGATGATGATGGTCAAGGAACAGGGCCTGAAGACGGCCGCCACGATGGTGGCCCTCATCGTGCCTTTCGCCTTCCTGGTGGGCGGGCTGTTCAATATCGCCCTGCGCGCCCTCTGGTGAGAGCATGAGCCACACATCCGCCCCGCCCGCCCCGTTGCCTGCCCACCTGGCCCTCGTACCGCTGGCCTTCATTGCCCCGGGCACCGAGGTACGCCTGGCCGCCCTGGGCGAAGGGATTGCCCCTCACCAGCGGGAGCAGCTCACCGCCTACGGCCTGGCCGAGAACCGACCGATCCGGGTCCTGCAGCAGCGGCCGATGACCGTGATCCTCGCTGATGAAGTGGAGCTGGCCCTGGAGCACAGTGTGGCGCGCCACATCTGGGTCAGCCGGCCGGACTGAAACCGGCCTGCCTGCTCCGCGGGCTCAGTCGTCGATCTGCGACTGCAGATAGTTGGGCAGCGTCACCACGTCGATCAGCGAGCGCTGCGTTTCCAGCCAGTCGATGGCTTCTTCGCAAGCCTCCAGCAATTCCTGGAGCAGGTCGCGGCTGACAAAATCGGACTCGCTTTCCGCCAGGGCCACCGCCTCGACCAACAAGGGGCGTTGCACATCCCGTTCGTACTGGAGGTCGTACTGCAGGCATTCAGCCACGTTCTCGCCGATCATCAGCTTGCCCAGGTTCTGCAGGTTGGGCAGGCCCTCCAGGAACAGCACCCGCTCGATGATCTCGTCCGCTTCCTTCATGACGCGGATGGACTGCTTGTAGTTGTAGTCGTTGAGCCGCTCGAAACCCCAGTTGCGGAACATCCTGGCATGCAGGAAATACTGGTTGATCGAAGTCAGCTCGTTGAACAGCACCTTGTTGAGGATGCCGATGACCTTCTTGTCGCCTTTCATGGTCCGCCCCCCTTACGCCGCAGCAGCCCCGGAGCTCATCTGGCTCTGGAGGTAGTTGGGCAGGCCGACCGCATCGATCAGGCGCAGCTGTTTTTCCAGGTAGTAGGCGTGATCCATCTCGGTGTCTTCGAGCTGGACCAGCAGCATGTCGCGGCTCACGTAGTCGCCGGCCTTCTCACAGGCGGCAATGGCCTTTTTCAGCTCGCCCACCACGTGGTACTCCAGGTCCAGGTCGGACTTGAGCATGGCCGGGACCGTATCGCCCACGTGCAGCGGGTTGCGCTTGTCCACGACCGCCACGCCCTCCAGAAACTGGATGCGCTGGATCAGGGCGCGGGCATGCTCACGCTCATGCTCGGACTCGTGCAGGGCCTTCTCGGCCAGGCGGCCAAAGCCCATGTCCGAATACATCTCGCCATGGATCAGGTACTGGTCCACCGCGGTCAGCTCGCCTGC
>Ga0075152_10002261_pt1 | contig 13694 bp, 12 predicted proteins | sample JI61114C2DNA_FD_70964 | JGI IMG/M metagenome (GOLD analysis project Ga0075152, IMG submission 70964) | Wastewater effluent complex algal communities from Wisconsin, to seasonally profile nutrient transformation and Carbon sequestration -... | ecosystem: Engineered > WWTP > Effluent > Algae...
GGGTGAGCAGGGGGTAGATGGTGCCGGCGTTGACGTCGAGGCCGGGGTGGGCGGCGAGCGCCTCGACGATGTCGAAGCCGTAGCGCGGTTCGGACGCCAGCAGCGCCAGCACGGCGAGCTGCAGCGACCCCTTCCGCAGTTGGGTGAGGTGTTCGTCAGGACCGGCCATGCCTAGATGCTATGCCAGCTACTTGGCGTTGTCTACTACCTGGCGCGTCCCGGGCTGCGAAGATGCTCCCCATGACCGTCATCGACGACTACCTGGCCGGCTTCGAGGGCGAGGCGCTGGCCAAGCTGACCGGAATGCGCGACCTGATCCGCGAGATCGCACCTGAGGCGTCCGAGAAGATCGCCTACGGCACGGCGACGTGGGACCTGAACGGCAACATGGTCCACATCGCGGGGTTCACCCACCACGTGAGCCTGTTCCCGGGCGCGGCCGGGGTGGCCGAGTTCGAGGGCGAGCTGGGCCCGTGGGTGCACTCGAAGGGCACCATCCAGTTCCCGCTGGCCGACCCTCTGCCGATCGACCTGATCAGGCGGATCGTCGAGTTCCGAGCCGCCCAGCAGCGGGCCAAGCGCCCGCGCCGGACGGCTCGCGGCTGAACTGTCAGAAGCCGAGGCTCTTCAGGGACGCCCGCAGCGCGTCGGCGGACCGGCGCAGCATGGTGATCTCCTGGGCGTCCATGGGCACGTTGAGGACACGCTCGATGCCCTGATTGCTGACGATGCTGGGCACCGACAGCGCGACGCCGGAGACGCCGTGGAAGTCGTCCAGGACGCTGGAGAGCGGCAGCACCGTCTTGCGCGCCTTGCTCAGCACCTCGGTGAGCCGGGCGCCGGTCAGGCCGATGGCGTAGTTGGTCGCGCCCTTGCCCTCGATGATCGAGTACGCGGCGTGGGTGGCCTCGTCGGCCAACTGGGCCAGCACGGACTCGCTGAAGAGCAACTTGCCGTCGATGTCGGTCCACTCGCGGATGGGGATCTGGCTGATCGTCGCGCTGGACCACGTCGGGAACTCGCTGTCGCCGTGCTCGCCCATGATGTTGGCGTGCACGTTGGCCTGCGAGACGCCGGCCAGCTCGGCGATGGCGTAGCGGAGGCGAGAGGTGTCGAGCATGGTGCCCGTCGAGAAGACCCGGCTGGTGGGCAGCCCGGTGATCTTCTGGGCCACGACCGTCAGGACGTCGCAGGGGTTGGTCACCAGCACGTAGATGGCGTCGGGCGCGCGATCGAGCAGCTGCGGCAGCAGGCTCTTGAGGATGTTGACGTTGGTGGCGGCGAGATCCAGGCGGCTCTGGCCCGGCTTCTGCTTGGCGCCGGCGGTGATGAAGACGACGCTCGAGTCCTTGACGACGTCGATATCGGCGCCGCCGATGACCTTGGACGAGGGCGTGAACTGGGTGCCGTGCGACAGGTCACTGGCCTCGGCCTCGACCTTCTTGGCGTCAAGGTCGTAGAGCGCGATCTCCTGGGCGGAGCCACGGATGAGGGCGGCGTAGGCGAGGGACGAGCCCACCGCGCCCGCACCGATGACAGAGAGTTTGGACATATTCCGATCCTTTCATGCCCCAGCGGACGCCGGCGGCGTCCGTCGGTCGGGGGCGTCTTCGTCGAGGAATCTGCGGTCGTCGTTGACGTAGGCGTAGTAGAGGCCGATCAGCCAGCCGCCGCCGATGTAGTTGCCCACCAGGCAGATGATCACCTGAAGGGCGGCGGGGCCGACCTCGATGCCGTGCTTGAGGCCGATGATGATGAAGAGGACGGTGTTCGCCACCGAGTGCTCGAAGCCGAGGAACGCGAAGATGAACACCGACATGATCATGACGAGGCTCTTGGTGAGGTCGTCCTTGATGAGGCCGTTGTAGACCAGCAGCATCGCCAGGTTGATCATGAAGTTGCAGAGGATCGCCCGAACCAAGAGGTCGAGCCAGCCGCCGGGCCCGTTGGTGATGTACTCGAGCTTGTGGGTCACGGCGGCGTCCATCGAGGCCAGGACGGCGCCGTCGGCCAACGTGCTGAACCTGACCAGGACGGCCATCAGCAGGCCCCCGAGGAGGTTGCCGAGGTAGCACATCGCGAGGAGGCGTCCCGAGCGGGCGAGGCCGACGCGGCGGTAGTACATGCCGATCGAGACGATCATCATGTTCGACGTCAGCAGCTCTGACTTCGTGTAATAGATGAACACCAGCGCCCAGCCGAACGCGAGGGCGCCCACCAGCTTGCCGACCCCGTTGAGGTTGGTGGTGCCGAACGGCAGCGTGGCGAAGGTCGACACGACGGTGAAGTTCACCAGGTACATCAGCCCGATGATGATGCCCGCCATCCCCGCCCGCTGCAGGTAACGCCGGCCCATGCGGCCGGACATGTCCGTCTTCGTCTCGAGCGCGTCCAGGATCGTGCTGATGAAATGCTTCCCCGGGAAGAGCGCCGCCCTGTTGGCCGTCATGGTCCATATGAATACCGCAGCGGGCGCCCCCGCGGGCGGGAACCGGGTTCCTGAGACCGGACAGCGTCGCACGGATCGGTGTGTCTCCAGATCACCGAAGACGTCCCGGCGGACTGCCGCCGGGACGTCTTCACCAAAACGGGAAGTCACCGCCGACCGCCCCTTGACCACGCCCCACAGCGGGGCCGCAGACGACATACCCTCGCCCGGTGACCCCCGCCATCGCCGGTCTGCTGACCGGGCTCTCCCTGATCATCGCCATCGGCGCGCAGAACGCGTTCGTGCTGCGCCAGGGCATCCGTCGCGAGCACGTGGCCGTGGTCGTCGCGATCTGCGCCCTCTCGGACGCCGTCCTGATCGTCGCCGGGACCCTGGGCATCGGCGTCCTCGTCACCACCTTCCCCGTGGTGCTCGAGGTGCTCAAGTGGGGCGGCGTCGTCTACCTGCTGTGGTTCGCGTTCACGTCGTTCCGCTCGGCCCTGCGCGCCGAGGGCCTCAAGGAGGACGCCGCCCGCTCGGCCGGCTCGGTGGTCGCGACCACCCTCGCGCTGACGTGGCTGAACCCGCACGTCTACCTCGACACGGTGGTCATGCTGGGCAACCTGGCCAACCAGTACGGGCCCGAGCGCTGGGTGTTCTCGGGCGGGGCGGCCGCGGGCTCGATCCTGTGGTTCACGGGCCTCGGCTTCGGGGCCCGGGCGCTGGCCAAGCCGCTGGGCCGCCCGTCGGTCTGGCGCGTCATCGACGTGGTGATCGGCCTGGTCATGGTGGGAATCGCCATCAAGCTGGCCACCCTGTAATTCCGGCGCCGCCGGCCCGGCGGTGCGCCTCTCCGGAAATGTCGGCCCCGGGACCTACCCTGCCCCCATGTCCAGCACGCTCACTCGCCCGCCGGGCGAGGAGGCCCCGACGCGGGGACCGGCGCCGACGGCGTCCGGCCGCTACCCGGGGCTCGACGGGCTGCGCGCGATCGCGATCGTCGCGGTGCTGGTGTTCCACGCGAACCCGGCGTGGCTGCCCGGGGGTTTCCTGGGCGTGGACGTGTTCTTCGTCATCTCGGGGTTCCTGATCACCTCGCTGCTGGTGCGCGAGCGGGCGCGCGCCGGGCGCGTCGACTTCCGGGCGTTCTGGACGCGGCGGGCCCGCCGCCTGCTGCCCGCCCTGGCCCTGGTCGTGGTGGCGAGTTCGCTGGTGGCACGGGCGGCGTCGTCCGAGCTGGTGGTGGCCCTGCCGCGGCAGGTGCTGGGGGCGGCGACGTTCTCGACGAACTGGGTCGAGATCGCGCTCGGCGGCAGCTACTTCGACCAGACGGCGCCCACGCTCTTCATGAACTTCTGGTCGCTGGCCGTCGAGGAGCAGTTCTACCTGGTCTGGCCGCTGGCCACGGTGGCGCTGCTGCGGTGGGCGGGCCCGCGCGCCCGGGTGGCGATCCCGGCGGCGCTGGCGGCGGCGTCCACGGTGGCGATGGCGGTGCTCTATCGCCCCGACGCCGACAGCACCCGCGTCTACTACGGCACCGACACCCACCTGATGGGCCTGATGATCGGGGCGGCGCTGGCGTTCGCCTGGGCGTCCGATCTGCAGGCGCGGCTCGCCGAGTGGGTGGGCGGACGCCGCTGGACCGGCCCGGCGGCGCTGCTGGCGCTGGTCGTGCTGATGCGCCTGCTGAGCGAGGACTCGCCCGTCACGTTCTACGGCGGGTTCGCGGTGGCGTCCCTGGTGACGGGCGTGCTGCTGATCGCGACGGTCAGCCGGGTGGACGCCGCGGGGCAACGTCGCCAGACGCCGTGGCAGCGGATCCTGGACGCGCCGGCGGCGTCCTGGGTCGGGGAGCGCAGCTACGGGCTGTACCTGTGGCACTGGCCCGTGATCCTGATCGTCGACGAGGTGTGGCGCACCGCGCCGGGCACCTGGCCGTTCGCGGGGCGGACGGCCCTGATCGTGCTGCTCACCGGGGCGATCGCGGAGGCGTCCTACCGGTTCGTGGAGACGCCGGTGCGGAAGGCCGGCTTCCGGGCGACGGGACGCCGCGTGCTCGGCCGCCTGCGCGGGCTGACGCTGCCGCGGCAGCGGGTGGCGGTGGCCTCGGCCCTCGTCGTGGCGCTGGCCTTCGCGGCGGTCGTCGCGACGGCCCCGACGGAGTCGGCCACGGCACGCGTCCTGCGGGAGAACGCGGCGGCGGAGGCGGCGTCCGGGGCGAGCGACTCGGGCACGGACGCCGCGGCGTCCCCCGGGGAGACCGCGGCACCCGTCGCCCCGCTGGGCACCTGGGGCATGCCGACGGGCGCCGAGATCGACGGCTTCGGCGACTCGATCATGGTGGGCTGCATCCCGGCGCTGAAGTACTACTTCCCGGGCATTCGGCTGGACGCCGTCAGCAATCGGCGCGTCGGCGACGGCGCCGCGGCGATCAGGGCACGGACGGACGTCCGGCGGAGCGTCGTGATCGGCTTCGGGATGAACGCCGGGGTGGACGCCGTCCAACTGCGGCAGTTGCTGGATCTGCTCGGCCCCGACCGGATGGTCGTCGTGGTCAACCTCTACGGCACGTTCTCGCGGATCGACGCCGACAACGCGGCGATCGCGTCCGCCGTCGCGGGGCGCGGCAACGTCATCGTCGCCGACTGGTACACCACCGCGAAGAACAACCCGGCCTCATTGCAGTCCGACCGGAAGCACCCGTCGCTACGGGGCTCGCACCTGTACGCGCAGACCGTGCAGGCCGCGTTCGCCGAGCTGTCCAAGCGGCACACCGGCCAGGACGTGGCCCTCAAGACCTACCCGCTGCCGGCGCGGTAGGGGCCTACCGCAGGACGGGGGCGTCGGCGTCCGGGATCTGGATCGGCAGCACCACGGGCACGAGCCTCGGGAACAGGGCCTCGGCGTTGCCGTGGGCGACGGCGGAGCCGCCGCGTCCGACGCCGGCGACCGACTGGTAGGCGGCCGAGGCCACCGCGGCGACGCCCGGGGCGTAGGGGAAGTCCGAGCCGTAGGTGACGTGGCCGCGCGAAGCGAAGCGGAGCAGCGACGGCAGGGCGTACGGTGTCCCGGTCAGGGCGGTGTCGAAGTAGAACCGCCGCAGCCGCCGAAAGCCCTCGACGGCGTTGCCGCGCTCGGACGCCGCGAGCGCGAGGCGTCCGGCCGCGAACGGGAGGAAACCGCCGCCGTGCGCGAGGACGAATCGGACGTTCGGATAGCGGGTCAACACCCCGCGGCGCGCCAGGTTCAGCGCGGCCCGCACGGTGTCGAGTAGGAAGTCGGCGGCGAACGGCGGCAGGCCGGGCACTCCGGGGCCGGGGAGCGCCCCGGGGTGGACGAAGACGACGGCCGCGCGGGCGTCCAGCTCGGCCATCAGCGCCTCGTAGGTCGGGTCGCCGAGGTAGGTGCCCGCGTAGTTCGCGAGCAGGCAGACCCCGTCTGGCGTGAGCCGGTCGTAGGCGAAACGCAGCTCGTCGAGCGCGCCCTCGACGTCGGGCAGGGGCAGGGTGGCGAAGTAGCCGAAGGTGCCCGGCTCGGCCACGGCGAGCCCGTGCAGGTACTCGTTGAGCTGCCGGGCCATCGCGCGGGCGTCCGAGCGGGTGCCGGGCGTGACCTGCGGGGTCGAGATCGACAGGATCGCCGTCCGGACGCCGGTGACCTTCATGTGCCGCCGGGAGGCCTCGGGCGTCCACTTGGGGATCGGCATGCCGTCGGCGTCCGCGCCGTGCCGCTTCAGCCAGGCCCGGTAGAAGTCGGGGACGGCGTGGTGGTGGGTGTCGATCCTGGCCATGGGGTCAATCTTCGCCCCGCGACCGACCGGCGACGGCTTCGAACACGACGAGAGCACGCTCAACGCGCTCTCGGGGCCGAATTCGGCCGTTCTGGCGCACTGAGCGGGCTCTGCTCGTGTTCGCCTACAACGGGGCCGGCGACGGAAGCAGGTCGACCAACGTCGGATCGGCCGCGAGGCGCCGCCGGGCTCGGTGCAGCCGGACGCGTCCGGCCCCCGGCAGCAGCCCCACCACCTCGGACGCCTCCGCGACCGTCAGTCCGTCCCAGACCGTCAGGAGCAACAGTTCCCGGTCGACCTCGGCGAGGGACGCGAGCGCCGCGCGCACCGCCGCGCCGCGGCGGTCGGCGCCCACGGTGCCGTGGTCGGCGGCCTCGACGTCCGCCGCGCTCACGTCGTCCAGCGGGCCGGCGCCGCCGACCCGTCCGCGGTGCGCGGCCAGCAGGAGACGCCGGGCGGTCCCGAACAGCCAGGCGCGGCGGGCGACGGCGTCCGGCAGGTCGGCGCGGCGGCGCCAGGCGACCAGAAACACCTCAGCCAGGAGGTCTTCGGCGTCGGCGGCCGGCCCGCGGCGGCGCAGGAAGCCGAGCACCTCGCCCGCGTGGGAGCGGTAGAGGGCCTCGAACTCGGCGGGCGTGATCGGCACCGCTCAGCCCTTCGTCGTGGGCTGGGACATGCGGGCCGGCTCCGGCGCCGTGGCGGGCGCCGGGCGCTCGGTCGCGGTGGTGGCCGGCTCGGTTGCGGTCCTGGCCGCGGGGCCGCCCGGCGCGGTCGCGTACCCCGCCGGAGCCGCGACCGGGACGCACCAGGTCTCGGTGATCTTCTTCAAGCGCGCCAGGTCGCCGCCGGCGGCGGCGTCCGCGATCGACTGGGCTGTCCCCACGTACTCGTCCCGGATCCCGGCGGTGGCCTCGTTCAGCGTTCCGGATCCGTCCACGAGCGAGAAGGCGCGCCAGGCCGGTGCCGCTGCCAGCGCAGTCACGTCGGCCTTCCGTCGCGTCGAGTCGTTCGCGGCCGTCGCGGCGACGAAGTCGTCGGACCACGCGCACACGGCGTAGCGCGCCACCGTGAACCGCTCGCCGGCCGACGAACTGACGTACTTGTCCGGCCCCGCGCTGACGATCGGGTCGAAATCCTTGGCACCGTAGACCACAGAGTGCCTGACCGCCTCGCTGGGGAAGGGGACGTCGCGCGTCAGCTCCATCACGGCCTCCCGCAGGTCGGGCGCGGTCAGGTCGATCACCTCGCCCGGGGCGAACTCCTCGGTCTGGGTCGATGGAGTAGCAACCACCCCCGTTCGCGCCTTCAGCAGCTCGGCGGCGACGGCGGTGCCGCCGCAGAGGACGGCCAGGGCGGCCGTCCCGGCGATCACGGCGCGCACGCGGCGGCGCCGGATCGGCACCACCGTGGACGCCGCCAGCTCGGCTTCGAGCCGGGCCCAGGTGCGGTCGAGGACGGCCTTGTCGGACGCCGCGGCGTCCACCGGTCTGGGGTCGGCGTCGCGCAGCAGGTCGTCGAGGGTCTGGTCGGTCTCGGTCATGGTCTCTCCTGGGGGTGAGTTCGGCTCTCACCCAGGAAGTGCGCGGGCGTTACGCGCTCAGCCCCACCAGAACGAGGTGGCGATCAGCACGTACAGCCCCAGGAGCGTGGCACCCTCCATCCACGTCGACTCGCCGTCGAAGGTGATGAACACCGCCAGCAACACGGCCAGCGCCACCGACACGACGAGCATCGGCGGGAAGACCAGCGTCAGCGGGGTCAGCCCGAGCGCCGTCGACAGGATCACCAGCGCGGGCGCCAGCACCAGCGCGATCTGCAGCGGACTGTTGATGATGACGCTGAAGGCGTACTCGGCGCGATTCTGGGCGGCGAGCTGGATGCCGACCACGTTCTCGACGGCGTTGCCCGCGATCGCGACGATGACCAGGCCCGCGAACGCCTCCGAGACGTGGAAGGTGGTCATCGCGGGCTCCAGGGCGGTGACGAACCAGTCCGACACGAACGCCGCCGCGGCGGCCGAGGCAACCAGCATCGCGAGGGCCAGCCACAGGGGCCAGTGCGGACCCTCGGCGTCGGCGTCCGACTTCTCCTGCTCGACGACGTCCGGGACGCCGGCGCCCGGGGCCTGGCGGCGCAGCGAGCCCGGCAGGCCCACCGCGAACAGGACCAGCAGGACGACGGACGCGATGACGCTCAGCGCGCCCTCGTGGGCCTCGGCGGGGGTGTGCAGCTGGGCGGCCAGCGAGGGGACGAGCATCGCGGCGACCGACAGCACCATGAGCACCGCCGTCTCGCGGGCGCGCTTGGAGTCGAGGCGCTGGGTGCCGTGCTTCAGGCCGCCGACCACGAACGAGAGCCCGAGCACCAGCAACAGGTTGGCCAGGATCGAGCCGATCAGCGCCGACTGCACCACGGTCACCAGCCCGGCGCGCAGCGCGAACAGCGCGATGAACAGCTCGGGCAGGTTCCCGAGCGCCGACTGCAGGACGCCGGTCGCCCCGGGACCGAACTTGTCGCCGAGTTGCTCCACCGAGCGGCCCACCACGGACGCCAGCAGCGCCACGGCCAGCGCCGACGCGACGAACGGGACCACCGGGCCGCTGGGCACGAACCGGGTGATCCCGGCCGCGATCGCGAGCACCAGGGCACCGCCCAACACCACGGTGTCCGACCGACTGAACCAACCCGACTTCACGACTGCGCTTGCCATGGCCGACATCCTCCCACCGGGCAGAGCCCGGACCCGCGAGTGGCCACACCACTGGATCTTGACCAGTTGTACACGTTAACAGCACGTTCACAGGGGCATATGCCCATGTGAACGTGCTGTTAGCACGGGTCCCGTAGACCAGCCGCGGGCGAACTCGATCAGGGCGACGGCCCAGACCTCAGCTGCCGCCCAGCGCGATCAGGACGACGGCCCCGGCGGCCAACAGCAGCCCCGCCACTTGCCGCCACGTCGGACGCTCGTGCAGCACCAGCACCGCCAGTAGCACCGTGAACGCCGGGTAGAGCGACACGACGACCACGACCAGCGCGAGCATGCCTAGGTGCGTGGCGACGAAGTAGAGCACGGTAGCGCCGACGGCCAGCACGCCCATCGGCCAGGCGGCGGCGGCGTCCCGGAGTCGTCCGGGCGGACGCCGCCACGCCGCCACCCCCGCCAGCAGCACCAGCGCGGTCACCTCGAGGGCGATCAGCGGCCAGCCGCCGGCGGAGGCGTCCGGCCTGGTCACGGCCACGTAGAACAGCGAGAACCCCAGCCCCGCCAGGACGCCGTCGCGCGCCCCCTCGCTGAGTGCCGCGCCCCGCGCCCCGGGCCCGGAGGATTTGTGGTGAGTCGGTGGTTCGAGACGCACCACGGATTCACCACGATTCGCATCGGACGCCGACGCAACACCCGGGCCCGCCGCGATGTCGGGCTCGGCGGACGCACCCCCGGCCGCGACCAGCCAGACCGCGGGCAGCGCGGCGGCGATGCCGACCCACGCCAGGACGCTGGGCCGCTCGCCCCCCACCACGCCGACCAGGACGGGAATCGCGGCCCCCACCACGGCCGACAGCGGCCCGGCGACGTGCATCGCCCCGGACGAGAGCCCTCGCATCAGCATCAGCGTCCCGCACACGTGGCCGACGGCGGCGAGCATGCCCCACGCGATGGCGGACGCCGTCGGCATCCCCGGTCGCCAGATCAGCGCCCACCCGGTGACACCGACGGCCAGGATGATCTGCGACACGAGCGACACCCATACGAAGTGCGCCGACCGCGCCCGCAGGCCGCCGACGAAGTCGGAGACCCCGTACGCCAGCGCGGAGCATGCGGCGACGAGGAGGGCGATCATGGGACCTCAGCCTAGGGTCCGACGGCCCGGACGCCTTCCGCGCGGCCGTCCGGGGACAGTGAACGGCCGGAGAGCCGTCCCCCCGGAGGCTCCCCAGCCGTTGACCTATTCAATATCTGTGATGTAGACGTTATGTCGCACGGTCGCTGCTGACGAAACAGTGGGTGACGATCTTGACGGACGCACGCCGCCTTCTGGGCGAGGCGCTGCAGGACGTCCTCTCGCGGCCGCCCCAGCTGGCGCTCTGGGCGGGACTCAGCCGAACTTTGAGCTGGGGTGGGCGGCGGCGAGGCAGCGCTGATCTGGGTGGTCCTTGGTTGTGCTCCAGCAAACGATCGACCACCCAGTTCGCCCTCGGGCACGGCAGGAACGCAACCTCGCGGGGCCGGGAACGGCAGGACCGAAACGTCCGCGCCGAAGCCGACAGGCAGGGACCCGACGACCAAACGGGACGTCGCGGCCAAACCGACAGGCAGGAACCCGACGACCAAACGGGACGTCGCGGCCAAACCGACAGGCAGGGACCCGACAACCAAACGGGACGCCGCTGAGCCGGGAACGGCAGGAACGCAACCTCGCGGGGCCGAGTACGGCAGGAACGGAACCTTGGCGCCGAACCCGACAGGCAGGAACCCGACGCTCAAACGGGACGTCGCGGAGCGGGGGGACGGCAGGGAACGGGACCGGAGCACTCAGGCCGAGTGGCAGGGACCCAACAATGAAGCTCCGGGGTGGGACGCCGTCCGGGGTGTGTCGGGCGTAAAGACGCCGGCGACGAAGGAGCCCGCGTCCCGGGCGCGGACGGCGTCCCACACCGGAGCGGCAACAAACCGCACCCCAGCCCCGACCAACAGACAAACCGCACCCGAAACCCCGGGCAGAAACAGACCGCACCCGAAACCGGACCACAGACCAGACCGCACCCGACGCCGACAGGACCCGCGGTCACCCGCGGGCGTCCGCGCGTCTCTTCCCTAGCGAGCCGCGGATGCGCCAGTGTGTTCCCATGGCATCAACGCGCGCGACGCTGACGTTCCTCGGGGCGGCCGGCACGGTCACCGGCTCCAAGTACCTGCTCACCCTCGACGACCGCCGCGTCCTGGTGGACTGCGGCATGTTCCAGGGCGAGAAGGCCTGGCGGGAGAAGAACTGGGACGAGTTCCCGGTGCCGCCGGCGTCCATCACGGACGTCATCCTGACCCACGCGCACATGGACCACTCCGGCATGATCCCGGCCCTGGTCAAGCAGGGTTTCGCGGGCGCGATCTGGATGACGGACGGCACCCGCCGCCTCGTGGAGGTCGTGTTGCGCGACTCGGCGCATCTGCAGGAGAGCGAGGCCGAGGACGCCAACGAGGGCGGCTACTCCAAGCACGCCCCCGCCCTGCCGCTGTACACGACCGAGGACGTCGAGCGCTCGCTGCCGCTGATGCGGGTCGTGCCGTTCGGGAAGCCCATCGACCTCGGCGGCGGGCTGACGGCGCTCTACGTGCGGGCCGGGCACATCCTGGGGTCGGCGTCCGTGCTGCTGCGCGCCGGCGACGGAGAGGTGCTGTTCTCCGGCGACCTGGGACGCCACGACCACCCGATCCTGCGCTCGCGCGACACGCCGCCCGGATCGCCCTACGTGGTCATCGAGTCGACCTACGGCGACCGCGAGCACCCCGAGCCGACGGACCTGCCGCACGAGGCGATGGCCGACGCGATCCGCCGGACGCTCAAGCGCGGCGGCTCGGTGCTGATCCCGGCGTTCGCGATCGACCGCACGGAACTCGTCCTGAAGACCCTGTGGGAGATGCGCCGCGACGGACGCATCCCGCAGTGCCCCATCTGGGTCAACTCCCCCATGGCCCTGTCGGCCCTGGACGCCTACCGGGCCCTCCCCGAGGAGATCCGCCCCGACGTCCACATGGACGAGTTCGCCAACCTCCCCGACCTGCACGAGGCCCGGTCGACGGAGGAGTCGAAGAAGCTGACCGACCCCGAGGCCAAGAACGCACCGGGCATCATCATCAGTTCGTCGGGCATGGCGACCGGGGGACGCGTCGTCCACCACCTCGCCGCGATGCTGCCCGACAAGCGCAACACGGTGGTGCTGACCGGCTACCAGGCGGTCGGCACTCGCGGACGCCAGCTCCTCCAGGGCGACAAGCAACTCAAGATGTTCGGCCGGTACGTGCCGGCGCTGGCGGAGGTCGTCCAGGACTCGGAGTTCTCCGTCCACGGGGACGCCTCCGACCTGATCGACTGGCTGCGCGACCTCTCCCCCAAGCCCCAGACGGTGTTCGTGACCCACGGCGAGGAGGGGTCCGCGGCGGCGTTGGCCGGCCGCATCACGCGCGAGCTCGGCCTCCTGACGGTCGTCCCGAAGTACCGCGAGGTCGTCAGCCTCCAGCCGACGGCCGGCGGCTACGAGGTGCTGGCCCCCGGCGAGGACGCCGTCGCCCCCTCCGGTGACGGCGCCGCGTCCGTCGGGATCGGCGGCGGCCCGGCCCCGGAGCCTCCCTCCGGCGGCGGGGCGGCGTCCGGGTGGCAGCGCGGCGACGGGACGAGGGCGGGCGTCGGCGTCCCGGCCACCCGCAAGCCCAGCGGGTGGGTCAACGTGGCCGCGCCGGGGGTCCCCCACGGCGCCCACGCAGCTCCCGCGGTTGCGCACGCGACAGCGCCGGCGGCGTCCGAACTGCCCTCCGGCAAGCAGCGTTACCGGTGCCTGACGGGTCCTGACGACGCGAGCTTCTGCGAGAAGGTCAGCGCGGCTCTGGCGGAGGGGTACGTGCTGCAGGGCGGTCCGGCGGTGACGTTCGACGGCAAGCGCGTGATCGTCGCGCAGGCCGTGGTGTGGCCCGGCCGCGTTGAGTAGCCCCGATCACAAACGCCGACCCCGGCGAGAGGGCGACACCTTCGGGCTGCGAGTTCCCGACCCGGAGGCCTGCTGGCCGGGCTAGGTTGTCGCCCATGATCAAGCACATCGTCGCCTGGACGTTCGCCGACGCCGCCGACAAGCCGGCCCGCGTCGAGCGGGTCGTCGAACTGCTGACCGCCTGCTCGGGGCTGCCCGGGGTCGAGAGTTTCGCGCTGGTGCGTCCCCAGGAGGGGCTGGAGGCGTCCTTCGACCTGATGCTCGAGTCGACGTTCACGGACGCCGCCGCGCTGGCCGCCTACGCGACCCACCCCCTGCACAAGACGGCGGGGGCCTACATCGCCGAGGTCCGCGAGCAGCGCTGGGCGATGGACTACGACCCGGGCGCCGTCTGAAGGCTCAGCAGCCCCGCGTGGTCGGCCGCTGCGGCTGCCTTTCCGTCCCGGCGGCCGCGGGGGCGAAGTCGACCAACCGGGCGGCGTCCAGGAAGCGCCCCAGGGACATCGTCGGGTCAATGGCGAACTGCATCACGATGCCGTTGAGCACGACGACCATCATGGTCGCCACCGCCCCGGCGCGGGACGCCGCCTCCTCGGGGGAGCGCCCGATCGATTCGAGCCAGGCGCGCGCATGGTCGGTCAGTAGCTCGTCGAGGGTCGCCGAGTAGGCGGCCAGTGGCTCAGCCAGGTCGGGATCGTTGAGGAAGAGCGCCCACGCCTGGATCCGGAGGGGGGCCTGGCTGCGTGGCCCCACCACGAGCGACAGGGCGCGGAT
>Ga0075152_10002265_pt1 | contig 13677 bp, 14 predicted proteins | sample JI61114C2DNA_FD_70964 | JGI IMG/M metagenome (GOLD analysis project Ga0075152, IMG submission 70964) | Wastewater effluent complex algal communities from Wisconsin, to seasonally profile nutrient transformation and Carbon sequestration -... | ecosystem: Engineered > WWTP > Effluent > Algae...
GATGGCAGACCAGTCGACGGCGGGTCAGATCACCTGGATCCTCGGCGAGATCCCGCTGTTCATCGTGATGATCGCCCTGGCCGCGCAGTGGTTCGTCCACGACCGGGCCGAGAACGCGGTCAGCGACGTCGCCCAGGACTCCGGCGCCGACGACTCCTTCGACGCCTACAACGACATGCTGGCGCAGCTCGCCGAGCGCGACCGCGGGCTCCCCAGGCGGCGCCCGTGAGCGCCCCGGGCACGACGCGCGTGGCGGCGTCCGAGGGCTACGACGGGCTGAGCAACCGCGTCGAGCTCGACGTCTCCGGGATGACGTGCGCGGCGTGCGCGTCCCGGATCGAGAAGAAGCTCAACAAGATGGACGGCGTCCGGGCGACCGTCAACTACGCCACCGAGCGGGCCATCGTCCTGGGACTGCCCCCCGAGAAGGCCGCGGACGCCGTCGCGGTCGTCGAGGCGGCCGGCTACGGCGCGTCCCCCGTCGTGGACGGCGAGTCGTCGGGACACGGCGACCGCGTCCGGACGCTGTGGCTGCGGCTCCTCGTCGCGGCGCTGCTCACGGTGCCGCTCGGGGACTTCGCCATCGTCCTCGCGCTGGCGCCGCAGATGCGGTTCCCCGGCTGGGAGTGGCTCCTGATCGTCTGCTCGCTACCGGTCGTCGGCTGGTGCGCCTGGCCGTTCCACAAGGCGGCGTGGCGGAACCTGCGGCACGGGGCGACGTCGATGGACACCCTGGTCTCGCTGGGGATCATCAGCGCCTTCACGTGGTCGGTCGCGTCCGTGGTGCTGGGCTCGCCGCCCGGGGAGACCAAGTGGTTCGGCTACGGGCTGGCGCCCGCCGGGGCGGACACGCTCTACCTCGAGGTCGCGTCCGCGGTCACGACGTTCCTGCTGGCCGGGCGCTACGTGGAGGCCCGCTCTAAGCGGTCGGCCCGCGGCGTCCTGGACGCCCTCGGGCGGCTGGCTCCGACGACGGCCTGCGTGATCCGGGACGGCGTCGAGGTCGTCGTGCCGATCGCCGAGCTGGGTAAGGGCGAGCGGTTCCTGGTGCGTCCCGGGGAGTCGGTGGCGACCGACGGCGTCGTGGTCGTGGGGTCGTCCGCGATCGACACGTCGATGATGACCGGCGAGCCCGTGCCCCGCGACGTGACCGAGGGCGACGGCGTCCTCGGCGGGACGCTCAACACGACCGGCGCCCTGATCGTCGAGGCCACCAAGATCGGCGCCCACACCCAGCTCGCGCAGCTGGCGGCCCTCGCCGAGCAGGCGCAGGCCCGCAAGGCGGCGGTGCAGACGCTGGTCGACAAGGTGGTGTCGGTGTTCGTGCCGGCGGTGCTGATCCTGGCCGCCCTGACGCTGGTCGGGTGGCTGGTGTTCGGGCACGGCGGGCCGCGTCCGGCGTTCTCGGCCGCGCTGTCGGTGCTCATCATCGCCTGCCCGTGCGCCCTCGGCCTGGCCACCCCCACCGCCCTGATGGTCGGCGTCGGACGCGGCGGCCAGCTCGGCATCCTGATCAAGGGCCCCGACGCGCTGGAGGCGTCCGGGCGCATCGACACCGTCGTGCTCGACAAGACGGGCACCCTGACCACCGGCACGATGGCCCTCGACCGGGCCGTGCCGCTCGGCCGCGACGACTTCCTGGCCTACGCGGCCGCGATCGAGCGGTACTCCGAGCACCCCATCGCCAAGGCCATCGTCGCCGGCGCCGACAACCGCTACCCCCCGGCGCGCGACGTCACGGCCGTCCCCGGCCGCGGCGCGACCGGGACGGTGACCCGCGAGGGCTCCGAACACCGCGTCCTCGTCGGCAACGCCGCACTGCTGGACGCCGAGGGCGTCGTGCTCTCGCCGGCGGCGTCCGCCCTGGTGGAGGAAGCCGCGGAGGCCGGGCAGACGGCCGTCCTCGTCGCGATCGACGGCGCGCTCGCGGGCGGGCTGGTGGTCTCCGACACCCTCAAGCCCTCGGCTCGGGACGCCGTCGCGCGCCTGAGGTCCATGGGCCTGCGGACGGTGCTGCTGACCGGCGACCGGCGTCGGGCCGCGGACGCCGTCGGTGCGGCCGTCGGCGTCGACGAGGTCATCGCCGAGGTGCTGCCGACCGAGAAGACGGCGGTGATCGAGCGGCTGCAGGCGTCCGGACGGCGGGTCGCGATGGTCGGCGACGGCATCAACGACGCGGCGGCCCTGGCCACCGCGAACCTCGGGCTCGCCGTGCTGTCGGGCACGGACGTCGCCCTGAAGTCGGCCGACATCATCCTGCTGCGGCGCACCCTCGACGTCATCCCGGACGCCGTCGCCCTCGCCCGCCGCACCCTGCGCACCATCCGCGGCAACCTCGTGTGGGCCTTCGCCTACAACATCGCGGCGATCCCCCTCGCGGCGGCCGGGCTGCTCAACCCCCTGATCTCCGGGTTCGCCATGAGCCTGTCGAGCGTGTTCGTGGTCACCAACTCGATGCGCCTGCGCAACTTCTCCCCCGGCGATCGCTGACCCCGCGCCCACCCCACCTCCGCGGACCTGCCAACTCCCCCACCCGCCAACCCCCCCTCGCGTTAACAGCACGTTCACAGGGGCATATGCCCATGTGAACGAGCTGTTAACGCGGGTCGGTGGAGGCGGACCAGTAGGCAGCCGCGAGTTGGGCGGCGTCCACGCGGTGGCGGCGCATGGGGACTCGGCCGTCGGCGTGGGCGATGGCCTCGGCGTCCCAGTGCTCGGCCGCCCGGGCGGCGAGGGGGGCGGGCAGGACGCCGGACGCGTTCACGATCCGCCACCACGCCACCTCGGACCCACGCTCCCGCATGATCGCGCCCACCTGGCGCGGCCCGACGCCGGCGAGGCGTCCGAGGTCGCCGTAGGACGCCACCCGCCCCGGCGGCACGAGGTCGGCCGCGAGCAGCACCAGTTCCACGGCGAAGTCGTCCACCGGATCAGTCTCGCGCCCGGCGCGCGTGGCGGCTACTTGGCGGCGGCCTTCCGCGTCCGCGGCGCGGCGGCCCTGCGTGCGGCCGCCGTCGCCGGGGTCGCGGCCGCCTTCGTCGGGGCGGTCGCCGGCGCCTTGCGCGCCGCGGCCGGCTTCTTCACCTGAGCAGGCGGGAGCACCACCGAGGCGCCGGCGTCCACGAAGGACGCCTCCGGCTCGTCGAACCAGTAGCCGCCCTCGCCGAGGTAGCGGAAGACGGCGACGTAGTCGGCCGGGAGCACCACGCTCGCCGACCGCGTCGCGCCGCGCTTCACGAGCACGTGGACGCCGGGGGTCCAGTCGTTGAAGTTCCCGACGACCGAGATCGCCCCGCCGGCGTGATCGGCCGGGAGGGAGAAGGTGAGCTTGCGCCCACCGGTGGTCGTGTCGCGGGCGGTCTTCAACATGGGGACTCCTTCAAGTCGGTCTGATCCGGAGATGCGCGGCGGCCGGCACCGGGGTTGAATGCCAGCGGTGTCATACTCCCAAGACCCCCCGCGAACCCCTCCCGAGTTCATTAGTCGAGACGACCAATCAAGATTCCCGCACTCGTGCCGATCAGGGGTCACCCGTCGGCCGGGCCGCCCGGACGCGCGACGGAAGACGTCCCCGCAGACGCAAGTCCGGTCTTCGAAGTTAGCGACACCCACCTGTCGCGCGGCGAAATTGACGCCCCGCGACCGCCCGCGAGACACCGTGTCCGCCGCGCCCGCCGACCCGCTAAATTGCCCCTGAATGAATACAACTCTGTATCAAAATGCCAGAGCAATCGAACTACACCGGTGTAGTTTCACGCGTTCAGATAAGGACAGTCGCATGTGGGTCTGTACTACGTTCGGTAGGACGGCAAGTTGAACGTTCACGCGCCCGATCACGCCTTGTCGTGGGCACCTTCCCTAGGATGGCGTCCCATGCGACCCATGCCCGTCCTCCTCACCGGCGACCTGGTGACCCTGGAGCCCCTGTGCCCCGAGCACCACGACGGCCTGGTCGCAGCGGTTGGCGACGGCGAGTTGTGGCGGCGGTGGTACACGACCGTCCCATCACCGGAGGCGATGGCCGCCGACATCGACCGGCGCCTGGCGCTGGCCGCTGCCGGCACGATGGTCCCGTTCGCCACCCGGCGCGCTGCGGACGGACGCGTTCTCGGCATGACCACCTTCCTCAACATCGACCCGTCCGTGCCCCGCGCCGAGATCGGGTCGACGTGGCTGGCGGCGTCGGCCCAGCGCACCGGCGTGAACACCGAGGCGAAGCTGCTGATGCTCACCCACGCGTTCGAGGTGTGGGGCTGCGCGCGCGTCGAGTTCCGCACGCACGCCCTCAACACCCAGTCGCGCCGGGCCATCGAGCGAACCGGCGGCCAGCTCGAGGGCATCCTGCGCCAGCACATGCGCCTGCCCAACGGGCTCCTGCGCGACACCGCCCAGTACGCGATCCTCGACCATCAGTGGCCGACCGTCCGCGTCCACCTGCGGGCCCTCCTGGACGCCCACGCCTGACGTTCGTCGGACGCCCGCGCTAGCCTCGCGCCCATGGCGAGGATCACCGGCATCGGGCGGCCGGTCAGGCGCGTCGAGGCGCGCGAGGACCCGGCGTTCGCGGCGGCGTCCTGGCCGTTCGTGATCCCGGCCGTCCGGCAGCTGCTGCACGACGGGCTCGACCTCGGCCAGGTCACGGTGCTGGTCGGCGAGAACGGCACCGGCAAGTCGACGATCGTCGAGGCGATCGCGGAGGCGTACGGCCTGAACCCCGAGGGCGGCTCGACCGGCGCGATGCACGCCACCCGGCGCTCGGAGTCGCCGCTGGCCGAGCACCTCCAGCTCATGCGCGGCATCGGTGCCCCGCGGGGCGGCTACTTCCTGCGCGCCGAGACCATGCACGCCTTCTACACCTATCTGGAGGAGAACCCACCGCTCACCCGGCCCGAGCTGGACTTCCATGCCCGCAGCCACGGCGAGTCGTTCCTCGACCTCATCAGCTCCAAGTTCACCCGTCCGGGGCTCTACGTCCTGGACGAGCCGGAGTCGGCGCTGTCGTTCACCTCCTGCCTCAAAGTGCTCGCGACCTTGCAAGACATGACCAGCGACACCCGGGTCCAGGTGCTGCTCGCCACCCACTCCCCCGTGCTGGCGGCGTTACCGGGCGCGACGATCCTTGAGCTCACCGATACCGGTTTCCGGCCCACGGCGTGGGATGATCTCGCGTCGGTCGTGAACCAGCGCGCGTTCCTCGCCGAGCCCGAGGGCTACCTGCGCCGGCTCCGCGACCGACGAGAGTGAGAGGACGCCGATGCGCAGCCTGATCCGCCTGCTGGGCGTGGCCGGGGAACTCTGGCCGTTCTACCTCGGCATCGCGCTGGCGTCCGGCGCGACCGCGGCCACCTACCTGATGACGCCGTTCATCATCAAGGCCGCGACCGACGAGGTGGTCGCGCAGATCCAGGGCAAGGGCGCCGGTGTCACGGCGCTGCTGTGGCTGGCCGTCGCCCTGTTCGCCGTCGAGGCCGTCAACACGCTGGTCTCGAACGTGGGCGGCGTCCTCGGCGACGTGATGTCCGTGCGGCTGAAGGCGATCCTGTCGTCGCGCTACTACGCCAAGATGCTCTCCCTGCCGCAGCGCTACTTCGACTCCCAGCTCACCGGCACGATCATCAACCGGCTGACCAGGTCGATCACCGAGACCTCGCAGTTCCTGCAGATGTTCTCGAACAACTTCCTCCCGATGGTGCTGACGGTCGGCGCGGTGCTGGTCATCACGGCCCTCTACTCGCCGTGGCTGACCGTGCTGCTCATCGTGATCTACCCGGTGTTCATGTGGCTGACCGCGCTGACCTCCAAGCGCTGGCAACCGCTCGAAAAGGCCAAGAACGAGCAGTTCGACATCGCCGGCGGCCGCTTCGCCGAGGCCATCGGCCAGATCCGGGTGGTCAAGAGCTTCACCGCCGAGCTCCGCGAGCTGACCTACTTCGACCGCCGCTACGCCACCTCCGCCGACATCACGGTCGGCCAGTCTCGCTGGTGGCACGGCATGGACGTCGCCCGCCGCAGCGCCCTCAACCTGATCTTCTTCGCCATCTACGCGATCATCTTCACGTCGACGGCGTCCGGGGCGTTCACCCTCGGCGGCATGGTGCTGCTGATCCAGCTCGTCGCCATGGCCAAGCAGCCCGTCCAGATGATGAGCTTCCTCGTCGACAGCTCCCAGCGCGCCATTGCCGGCTCCAAGAGCTACTTCGAGGCCATGGACGAGGCCCCCGAGCCGTTCGCCGCCATCCCCCCGGACGCCGGCCTGAGCTTCGCCAACCGGGACGCCGAGGCGCCGGCGTCCGTCGACGAACGGCTGCCCTGGCCCTCGGAGCCCGGCGCGCCGATGATCGAGTTCGACCACGTGACCTTCGGCTACGACGCCGACACCGAGGTGCTCCACGACATCACGTTCTCGGTCGCCCCTGGCGAGCGCGTCGCCTTCGTGGGCGAGTCCGGCGGCGGCAAGACGACGCTCGTCAACCTGCTGCTCGGCCTCTACCGCCCGGACGCCGGCGCCATCCGCATCCGCGGCGCCGACGTCACGACCGCGCCGCTGCAGCGGCTCCGCGCCGAGATCGGCGTCGTCTTCCAGGACGCCGCCCTGTTCTCGGGCACGATCCGCGAGAACGTCGCCTACGGACGCCCGGGCGCGACGGCGTCCGAGGTCGAACAGGCCGCGACGAGGGCAAACGCGCACGAGTTCGTCGAGAAGTTGGCCGCCGGCTACGACGCCGAGATCGGCGAGCGGGGCATCAAGCTGTCGGGGGGCCAGAAGCAGCGCATCGCGGTGGCGCGGGCCATCCTCAAGGACGCCCCCATCCTCGTCCTCGACGAGGCCACCAGCGCGCTGGACTCGAAGTCGGAGCGGCTCGTGCAGGCCGGCCTGGACGAGCTCATGTCCCACCGGACGACCCTGATCATCGCCCACCGGCTCTCCACGATCAGCTCCGTCGACCGCATCGTCACCCTGAGGGAAGGCCGCGTCGACGAGATCGGCACCCCAGCCGAACTGGCCACCTCGGGCGGCATCTACGCGGAGCTGCTGGCGCTGCAGGCGTCGGCGTCCAAGGCCGACCGGAAGCGCCTCCAGGCCTACGAGATCACCGCCTGAGCAGGCGGTTCACTCCCCCGTGGTCAGCGCGCGGAGGCGTCCGTCGGCGCGGCCCATGTGGACGTAGCCACCGGCCCCGGCGGTGAAGATCCGGGCAGGGACGCCGTCGGCGCCACGCTGCAGGAGAGCCAGCAGCCGGCTCGTCTGCTCGGTGAGCTGCTCGACCTGGGCCTCCAGCGCGAGGATGCGGGCGATTCCCTCGAGGTTGATGCCCTCGGCCGACAACTGTTGGATGCGGCGCAGGCGTCCGACGTCGCGGAGGGTGTAGCGGCGTCCCCGGCCCTTCGTCCGCGTGGGCACCACGAGGCCGAGCCGGTCGTACCCGCGCAGCGTCTGCGGATGCATGTCCGCGAGCCGCGCCGCCACCGTCACCGTGAAGAGGGCGGCGTCCACGTCGAACGGCTGCGGCAGGTACTCGGCCATCGGGTCACCCCTTGTCGAACAGGACCGCGCGCGGGTTGCCGGCGCCGACGGCGTCCCGGAACGTCTCCAGTGTGGCGCGCGCCTCGGACGACAGCGAATGCGGCACCTGGACGTCCACGGTGACCAGGAGGTCTCCGTGGGTGCCGTCCGGCTTGGCGACGCCCTTGCCGCGGACGCGCAGGGTGCGGCCGTTCGGCGTCCCCTCCGCGAGTCGCAGCCGGACGCGCTGGCCCTGCAGCGTGGGCACCTCGATCTCGGCGCCCAGCGCGGCCTCGGTGAACAGCACGGGGACGCTGAGGGTCAGGTTGTCGCCGATGCGTCCGAAGAGCTTGTGGGGACGCACCTTCACCAGCACGAACAGGTCGCCGGCCGGACCGCCGTTCTCGCCGGCGCCGCCCTTGCCCTTGATCCGGATCTTCTGACCGTCGGTCACGCCTGCCGGGATGCGCACCTGCATGGCCTTCGCCGCGCGCTCGCGTCCGGAGCCGCCGCACACCGTGCACGGGTCGTCGACGGTCAGGCCGCGGCCGTGGCAGTCGGGGCACGGCTCGGAAATGCCGAAGACGCCGCCGGCCGTGCCGGTGACCATGCCCGAGCCCTGGCAGAGCGGGCACACCTTCGGCATGGTGCCGGCCCGGGCGCCCGTCCCACGGCAGACCGTGCAGGGGGCGTCCGAGACGGTCTGCAGCGAGACCGTCGTGCCCTCGACGGCCTGGGAGAAGTCGATCGCGACCTCGCCCTCGATGTCCTGGCCGCGGCGGGGGCCCCGCGACGTGGTGCGCCGTCCGCCGGTCTGCCCGAGCAGCCCGCCGAGGAGGTCGCCGATGTCGGTGCTGCCGCCGGTCGCGTTGCGGAAGAGGTCCTCCATGGAGGGCGCGGCGCCGCCGCTGAACCCGCCCGGCTGGCCGCCGCGCGGGAAGCGGAAGCCGCCGGCGCCGCCGAACAGCGAGCGCTGCTCGTCGTACTCCTTGCGCTTCGTGGCGTCCGACAGCACCGAGTTGGCCTCGGACGCCTCCTTGAAGCGCGCCTCGGCCTTCGCGTCGCCGGGGTGCTGGTCCGGGTGGTTCTCGCGGGCGATCTTGCGGAACGCCTTCTTGATCTCCTCCGGCTTCGCGTCCTTCGAGACGCCGAGGATCTTGTAGTAGTCCTTTTCGAGCCAGTCCTTGGTGCTCACGGCGCCTCCTTCCTCGGCTCGTCGTTACTCGGGGTCTGCCACGCCGACCCGGGCGGGCCGGATGACGCGGTCGTTCAACCGGACGCCCTTCTGCATCACGCCGCTGACCACGACGACGTCGAACTCGCCGTCGTAGGGCATGTGCATGAGCGCCTCGTGGATGTTCGGGTCGAACGGCTCGCCGACGTCCCCGAACGTGACGAGGCCGTACTTGGCACCGACCCGCTCGAGCTCGTCGGCCACGAGCCGGAAGCCGCCCGTCAGCTCGCCGTGCTCGCGCGCCGCCTCGACGGAGTCGAGCACCGGCAGCAGGTCGAGCACGACCGCCTCGACGCCCGCCGCGCGGGCCAGGTTGCGGTCGCGGTCGACGCGCCGCTTGTAGTTGGCGTATTCGGCCTGGAGTCGCTGGAGGTCGGCGGTCCGCTCGGTGGCGAGTTCCTCCAGCTCCGCGATCTTGGCGCCCACGATCGAATCGGACGCCGCGGCGTCTGTCTCGCTCGTGGCCTCGGACGCCGGGGCAGTCAGCGGCACCTCGGGGCCGTCGCCGCCGGCCTCGCCGTCGGGAACGAACTCGGTGTTGTCCTGCACGGGGCTCTCCTGTCGAGCGGCCCCGCCGGCCGCGTCAAGCGGTCGGCGGAGCTCGAATGTGTCGGGGTCGATCTTGCGTCGATCCCGGATCACCGGACGCGGCTGGGCGTCCGGGTCACCGGGGCGGTCGTCGCTCACTTCTTGTCGTCGTCGACGATCTCGGCGTCGACGATGCCCTCGTCGTCCCCGGACGGCGCGCCGGACGTCGGAGCCTCGGCCTGATGCTGCTGCGACGCCTGGGCGGCGGCGTACATCGCCTGGCCCATCGCGGACGCCTTCTCGTTCAGGTCGTTCATCGCGGCCTTCACCTCGTCGTCGTTGCCCGTGCCCTTGAGGGCCGTGTTCAGCGTGGCGAGGGCCTCCTCGACCGGCGTCTTGACGTCGGCGGGGATGGAGTCGGCGTTGTCCTTGAGCAGCTTCTCGGTGCGGAACGCCAGGGCGTCCGCCTCGTTGCGCATCTCGACGACCTCGCGGCGCTTCTTGTCCTCCTCGGCGTGCGCCTCGGCGTCCCGGGTCATGCGGTCGATGTCGTCGCGGCCGAGGGCGGAGCCACCGGTGACGGTCATGGACTGCTGCTTGCCGGTGGCCGTGTCCTTGGCGGACACGTGGACGATGCCGTTGGCGTCGATGTCGAACGTGACCTCGATCTGGGGCAGGCCGCGCGGCGCCGGCATGAGTCCGGTCAGCTCGAAGTTGCCCAGGCTCTTGTTGTCGCGGGCGAAGTCGCGCTCGCCCTGGTAGACCTGGATCATCACGGACGGCTGGTTGTCTTCGGCCGTCGTGAACACCTCAGAGCGCTTGCTCGGGATCGTGGTGTTGCGCTCGATGATCTTCGTCATGATGCCGCCCTTGGTCTCGATGCCGAGGGACAGCGGGGTGACGTCGAGGAGCAGCACGTCCTTGACCTCGCCCTTCAGGACGCCGGCCTGCAGCGACGCGCCGAGCGCGACGACCTCGTCCGGGTTGACGCCCTTGTTGGGCTCCTTGCCGCCGGTCAGCTCCTTGACCAGGTCGACGACGGCGGGCATGCGGGTCGAGCCGCCGACCAGGATGACCTGGTCGATCTTGTCGATCGACGTGCCGGCGTCCTTGATGACGGAGTTGAACGGGGAGCGGCAGCGGTCGAGCAGGTCTTGGGTGAGGCGCTGGAACTCGGAGCGGGTCAGCTTGTCGTCCAGGTGCAGCGGGCCGTCGGCGCCGGCGGTGATGTAGGGCAGGTTGATGTGCGTCTCGGACGCCGCCGACAGCTCGATCTTGGCGCGCTCGGCGGCCTCCTGGAGGCGCTGGCGGGCCATCTTGTCCTTGGACAGGTCGACGCCGTTGGCGTTCTTGAACTGCGTGACCAGCCAGTCGACGACGCGCTGATCCCAGTCGTCGCCGCCGAGGCGGGCGTCGCCCTTCGTGGCCTTGACCTCGAACACGCCGTCGGCGATGTCGAGCAGCGAGACGTCGAAGGTGCCGCCGCCGAGGTCGAAGACGAGGACCGTCTGCTCCTTGTCGGACTTGTCCAGGCCGTAGGCCAGGGCGGCCGCGGTGGGCTCGTTGATGATGCGGTCGACGGTCAGGCCCGCGATCTCGCCGGCCTCCTTGGTGGCCTGGCGCTCGGCGTCCCCGAAGTAGGCCGGGACGGTGATGACCGCGTTGGTGACGGGCTCGCCCAGGTACGCCTCGGCGTCCCTCTTCAGCTTCATGAGGACGCGGGCGCTGATCTCTTGCGGCTTGTACTTCTTGCCGTCGATGTCGTGGGACCAGTTGGTGCCCATGTGGCGCTTGACGGAGCGGATCGTCCGGTCGATGTTGGTCACGGCCTGACGCTTGGCGACCTCGCCGACGAGGACTTCGCCGCCCTTCGCGAAGGCGACGACCGACGGGGTGGTGCGGGCGCCCTCAGCGTTGGGGATGACGGTGGGCTCGCCGCCCTCGAGGACGGCGACGACGGAGTTGGTGGTGCCGAGGTCGATACCGACTGCACGGGCCATGGTTGGTTACCTCCAGTAAGAGTTCTGTTGAACACTCGTTCGTGGTTGAGCCTAGCAGACTCAACTCAAGTAGTTGAGTTCATCAGACTCAACTTCGCCCGACGGGCGGCTATTCCCTGCATCGCCAGCCGTTGCACGCGTCGTAGGACGTGCGTATGATGTCTGTATGACAGTCATCAGCTTCCGTTGCGACGATGCCACCGAGGCGTTGATCGACGCCCTCGCGGTCCCCGGCGAGAGCCGCTCGGACACCATCCGCCGCGCCCTCATCGATGCCGATCGCCTGCACCGGCGCGAGCGGATGCGCGAGGAGGCAAGCGTGTGCGCCGCGGACGCCGACGACGTGGCCGAGGCGGCCGCCGTCCGAGCCGAGTTGGACGACCTTCGTGCGTGGTGACCTTCATGCACTCCGGGCGCCGCGCGACTCACGAGGGCACGAGCAGGGCGGTCAACGCTTCGCGGTCGTGATCCAGTCGGACGACCTGCCGCTGTCCACGCTCATCGTGGCCCCCACCTCGACGTCGGCGCGCCCGACCAGCTTTCGCCCCGAGATCGAGATCGATGGCCGGGCGACCCGCGTCCTCCTCGAACAGGCGACCGCCGTCGCTCCGACGCGCCTCGGTGCATGGCGCGGACGCCTCAGCCACGCAGAACTGCAGACCTTGGACGCCGCCCTGCGCCTGGTTCTCGCCCTGGATTGAGCCGACCCCTCAGCCGCCCTGGGATATCGAGCCCGGGATGGTGACGATGGTCACACCCGCCGGCGTGGGGCCGTCCATGGCGGCGAGGGCGGCGCCCGCCTCGTCGAGGGTGATGCGGCGTCCGATCAGGTCGGCCGGGTCGACGCGGCCGGACGCGATGAGCTCCAACATCTCCGGGTAGTCGGCCGCGGCCATGCCGTGGGAGCCGAGGATCTCCAACTCCCAGGCGATGACGCGATCCATGGGCAGGGCCGGCCGGGAGCTCTCCCCGAGGAGCAGCCCACCTTGCACGTGGCGCCCCCGCCGGCGCAGCGACCGGATGGACGCGTCCGCGAGCGCCGGAGCGCCGAGCGCGTCCAGGCCGACGTGGACGCCGCCCGTCGCGGCCACGATCGACTCGACCGTCTCGTCGAGCTCAGTGGCGTCGAAGGCCAGCTCGGCCCCCAGCGCCGTTGCGCGCGCGAGGGCGTCCGCCGACACGTCGACGGCCACCACACGGGCGCCGAGGGCGCGTCCGATCATCACCGCGGAGAGGCCCAGGCCCCCGCACCCGAAGACCGCGAGCCACTGCCCCTGTCCGAGGCGTCCCTGCTGGCGGACCGCGCGATACGCGGTGGCGAACCGGCAGCCCAGGGACGCCGCGACCGAGAAGTCCATGCCGTCGGGGAGACGGACGAGGTTCGCGTCCGCCGCCGGGATCGCGACCGACTCGGCGAACGCTCCCGGTCCCGAGAAGCCCGGCTGGTACTGCGACGGGCACACCTGCGCGTCGCCGGCCCGGCACCACTCGCACGTGCCACAACCGCACGCGAAGGGGGCCGTCACGCGGTCACCGACGGCGAAGTCGCGAACGCCCTCGCCGATCCGGGTCACGACGCCCGCGAACTCGTGCCCCGGCGTGTGCGGCAGGGCGACCGGGTCGTGGCCGCGCCACGCGTGCCAATCGGAGCGGCACACCCCGGCGGCCCGGACGCCGATGACGGCGCCCCCCGGAGGACACACCGGCGGGGACACCTCCTCGACCCTGGGGAGCTTCCCGTACGTGTCATAGACCACAGCGCGCATGGGTCCATTCAACCGCCGCCGGAGGCGTCCGTCGGGGCATAATGCCGTTCAGGGACCTGTCCCGGGTCAGAGCCGACGCCGGGGGCGTCCCTGGATGCAACATCGTCCACGAGTACGCCAGCGTCGGGACGGACGGCAACGTGATGGACGCCGAGGGCGCGGCCCACCCGCGCGCATTCGGCACCTTCCCGCGGGCGATCAACCGCTTCGTCAAGGAGCGCGGCCTGATGCCGTTCGAGAAGCTCCTCTACAAGATGACGCTGATGCCCGCGCAGCGCGCCGGCATCTCCGACCGCGGCGCCCTGCTCCCCGGCCAGTTCGCCGACCTGCTCGTCCTCGACTACGACCGCCTCGCCGACAACGCCACCTACGTGAACTCGCACGCGCTGGCGTCCGGGATCGACCTCGTCGTGATCAACGGCACCATCGCGTACGAGGACGGCGCGATGACGAACGCCCTGGTCGGACGCCTGCTCAAGTAGGCGACCCCCGGCTGGGGGGTCGCGACCGGGCCCCTCAGCCGCCGATCGCGCTCATCGGACGCCGCGGCTGCAGGAAGCCCGGCTCGTTGATGCCGTGCCCGGGCAGCTTGCCGGCCAGGCACGTCACGAAGATCTCGGCGAGCTCGTCGTCGGACGCCCCCGC
>Ga0075152_10002269_pt1 | contig 13649 bp, 16 predicted proteins | sample JI61114C2DNA_FD_70964 | JGI IMG/M metagenome (GOLD analysis project Ga0075152, IMG submission 70964) | Wastewater effluent complex algal communities from Wisconsin, to seasonally profile nutrient transformation and Carbon sequestration -... | ecosystem: Engineered > WWTP > Effluent > Algae...
CAGGGGCGGCAGCAACGATAATTCGGTAGCTACTGATCTGCACCATCGAATATTGGCAACTCGACGCGAATTGAGAGAAGGGTAGTTAGCGAAGTCTTTGCTAATTTCGATAATTAATGACATGAGTGTTCACAATCCGAAGTCGAAAGATGTTTCGTCAATAGTTGCCGCAGATGAAATATTGAATGAAAAATCAGCTGTAGATCTGTTCAGACTTTACAAGGCAGCGTTGCGTAACGAATAACTTACCAATGTTATGGTACGCCGAGTATTTGCTGTCCACTCGCCTTAATACCTATTGAGTTAGGACTCCACTTGAAACTGATTCTGCAAGCAGGGCTGTATTATTATTGATCGTACGATCGGTTATCCTTTAATGCAAATCTTTGAGACAAAGTTTAAATCGTTAAACAAGATAAGCATCGATAGGTTTTCCTATTTGAATGAAGACTGGAAACAGAGCCAAATCATACATAAGAGCCACTGAAGATTTCGTGAATAGCACTGAACCCGAATATTTGGCTGGGGTTTGATCGGCCGTCAAATTCGATGAAATCTTCGAGTATTGAATACGTTTGCCACGAATAGTCTCGGAATGAACATGAGTTCTAAGTTTCTAATTTGAAGGATCAATCAATGCGAACTGGGGATCTTGAGCAGCAAAAGGGAACAATTAGGGGATCCAAAGACGAATGCCTATGAAGAATTTTTAATCTTAAGAGGTTTCCTCACAGCGAAAGTAAAGAACATATTCCAAACTGTTCTAAAAAGAGTTTAATGACTGACCTCGACATCAACATAGTTGGAAAGATTAAAACCAAGGTGATGATATGACAGCTACAATTTGTCATCAGAAAGAAAATCGCTTAAGAGCAGCGATAGCAGTATTGGGTTCCTTGATCTCTGCGTTCGGTTGAGTACCATTCTCAAACTTGCAACATCGACCCCCATTACGAGTACGATTGGAGAGATTTGAAGCCATAAACTATATTCGGCTTCAACAATAATCACTCAATTAGCTAATGGAGTAGGAAAAGTAGGAGGACTATACTCCCAACTATAACACCCCAAGCTGCTGGCCGCTCAGATTCCTGTTCTTCACTCACCTCCTGTCCATGATCGCCCGTATTAGAAAAGCGTTAGCTTCGAAGGCAGATGACCAGCAAGGAATAGATGTTTAAGACACGCCCAACATCCTATTTGACGAAAGGTGTCGAAAACTCTCTAAGGACTTAGACGAGGCTATTCAGAAACGAACACAGGGCAAACAATTGACAGACAGCATGATGTTTTCGATCACAGTGCGAAACTATTTCTGGGATTTCCTATCTGCCTTGGTGCCATACCTATTAGAAGCTACATCCAGGGTGTCTGCTTCCGTGGTGATTCAACTGCTTATCCAAGCCGTGGTTGTGAAAAACTTTGGGGGTGCCTACATGTATGCAGGTATCCTCACGGCCCTGTTCTTTGTTGCTGCGGTGTTCAGACATAATACTTACTACCGAGCAGCACTATTATCTGCGAAGGTCCGATCGAGTTTCATCTTTCTTCTCTATGAAAGAGTCACCAACTTGTCTCAGTTTATGGTGAAGAGCGCAGACATGGGCAAGCTTGTCAATCTCTTGGCAAGCGACTTTAACACGATGGACGAGAGACTACTCCTTGCCACAATGGCGTTCAGCCTTCCATTTCTTCTATTCGGAGTGGCAGTCGTGCTTGTGATCAGGCTCGGCTGGTTCGGCCTCATCTGCGTCTTCACGCCAATCGTCTTCACGGTGATCCCAGTGATCGTAGGGAGGGTCAACGGAAGGATCCTCACGAAGCTCAATGTGCATAAGGACGAGCGAATTAAGACCACCGGGGAGGCCATCGAGGGCATTCGGTTCGTGAAGCTCTACGCGTGGGAGCTCGCCTTCAGCCGGATTATCGGCAAGCTCCGCGACTTGGAGGTCAGCCACTATGTGAGAATTTCTGTGGGGCAAAGCGTTAGCCGCTCATTGGCAAGCTTCGTGAGCATTGGGGGCGTGTTCCTTTGCTTCGTCGCGATGTACTATTCCAATGTCCGGTTCGACTCTTCGATGATCTTCTCGACGATGGAGATAATGCTGTTTCTGAAAATTAACTATTTCCTGTCTCTGACGGGGCTCAGCTACCTCTTTGAGCTCAAAGTTCTTTTTAAGAGATTCGCAGACATCTATAACATGGAAAACATCTCAATGAGACGCCTTGACGAAGTCACCAAACAACCTATTCCCGAAATGAAGAACATTTCTCCGTTAGATCCAAGTATCCCGCCCCTAAGCTCGTAAAGGATCTATCTCCAGGGTCGAAGCAATAACATGATGGGCTCTCCGTAAAGAAATTCGGTGGCTCTACCCGTGGGGGAGATCCTGTTTGGTAACTTCAACGGTTACTTTTCAACAACTGATTTTAAGGAGCCAGCACTCAAGAATTTGAATGTATATTTCAGAAGAGGACTGTTCTATGGGATTGCTGGGAAGGTCGGAAGTGGTAAATCGGGCATACTATCTGCTATTCTCGAGGAAGTTCCATATTACAGCGGTTGGTTTTCAGTATCCGGAACGGTTGCGTACGTTGAGCAAGAGCCATACATCTTCTGTGGTACTGTGCAAGAAAACATTACCTTCGGTAAGCCCTACGATGAAGGATTTTATAACCAAGTTGTAAAGGTCTGCTGCTTGGAGAATGATTTCAAACTATTTCCAACTGGCGACCGAACAGAAATCGGCGAAAGAGGCATTACTGTGTCAGGTGGGCAAAAAGCTCGTTTGTCACTTGCGAGAGCTGTCTACTCCAAGGCCGATATCTACCTATTTGACGATCCTATTTCCGCAGTCGATGCGAAAGTGGCAAGAAGGAGATACGACGATGTCATCCGCGGAATTCTGAGAGGCAAAACAGTGTTGCTAGTCACCCACCAGGTGCACTACCTCACTGAATGCGACCATCTTATTCTCATGAAGGATGGAGCAATTGAGTACCAGGGTACCCCTCAGCAATTGTCAGAACCACTGAGCAAGCTGATGATTTAAAAGAACTCGAAAGCCCCCTCACGAATGCAGGGTTACCAACATCACCGGATGGAGGTACTTCCTTTAGCATGTCTAATACAGGCGAGCAGGATGCCAATCAAAATGGAAGAAGAAGCACCGCCGGAATCAGATGGAAAGCTAGCGAGTAATGAGAAAGAAGAGCCTATCAACGTCACATTCCGCACCTATTTTCGGTATCTTGTCTATCACCGAAAGGCTTATCTACTTCCTTTGACGATCGTTTTCTACATCATCGCTGAAGCCGCTAATACTGCTTTCTTTCGAATACTAGGACTATACGATCAGGTGAAAGCTGGGCGACTGAAGGGATTGACCATCAGAATTTTTTGGATAACCTTGGGGTGCCTCTCACTCGGACACTTTCTCTTCCTTTTCTGTAAGTGCTTTGCTACGTACTACCTGGTCCTCAAATCTAATCAAATGCTACATCAAAATATGCTGTTTGGGCTACTGCGTAGTCCTATTAAATACTTCGATATTACCCCTTCTGGCAGACTGATCAACCGCTTCAGCAATGATCTCAGCATCCTCGACAATGTACTAGCATCGACCCTTATCGATACCATATAGGGACCCATCCTCGCTTTGATTATGCTGATCAACATCTTTCAGCTCGTACCATTCTTCATCATTCCGACAGCTGTGAACCTGGTAGTGCTTGGATTTTGGTTCGTATATTGCAAAAGTACCATCATCCAAACAAAACAGCTGGACCTCCGTATGAAGTCTCCAGTGTTCTCGGAGTTCACTCAACTCGTCGGTGGAGCTACACAGGTCAAAATCTATGGGCAAAGGGATCGCATGAAAGTTAAGATGAGCGGCATCAACAATAGTTCTACCAGAGCCAATCATTCTTTCTGGTTCGCCACAAGGGTGTTTGGGAGCGTTGCCAGCTGTACATCAATCCTCGTCTGTGGAATTGGCTTTTTCGTGGGAATCAGCCAGATCAAAGAAGCGGGATTATACGGCATGTCAATAGTACTATTACTGCAGGTGTCGGACTACATTCAGTGGTTCCTGAGGCAGATCATAAACACTGAGAGTATCATGGTTAGCGTCGAAAGAGGACTTGCCCTGGCGAACCTTGAGCCCGAGGCTCCACTGAGGACTGAATACGACAAGTCGATAGGCTTCAGGGACGAGATTGAGAGGGAATAACAAGGAGTTATAGTCCCTCCGGAAAATGCAAGTGTTTGGCCAGCAAATGCCAGTATTGAGTTGCGAAACTTTACGATGAGGTACAGAGATAAGTTGAATCCTGTGCTCCACGGAATTACATTCAAAATTGAGGGTGGGCAGAAGGTGGGGATCGTCGGTCGTACCGGTGCAGGCAAATCAAGCATTATCCAGGCTTTATTCAGAACGTTTGTTGCTGATCCCGGTTCACAGCTGTTTGTCGGAGGAGCCGATGCACTCCAAATGGGGCTGCACAGTCTCAGAAAGAACCTCTCAATCATCCCGCAGACGCCGTTTTTGTTCAAGGGAACGATCCAACAAAACATAGACCCCTTCAATGAGTATTCCGAAGCCAGAATTCGGGAGGTACTCGAACAGTCAGGCCTCAAGGACTTTGTCGGCTCGGTAAGACTTTATCTTATTCAGTTACCTCTCCAACTCAAAACAGGTATCTCCAACACTTCTGAGACCTTTTCGGTCGGTCAGAAACAGCTTGTTTGCTTAGCACGAGCTGTCTTGCGCAACAACAGGATCCTCTTACTTGACTAAGCAACCTCGAATGTAGACATGCGCACCGACGATTTCATCCAAAAGACCCTTAAGTAACGGTTCCGTTACTATACCATCATTACTATTGCACATAGGCTAAACACCATCGCAGACTACGACTTAGTGATAGTCATGGACAAGGGAATGGTCGTCTAAATGGGACTCCCGTTGCAGTTGATGACAAACAGCCCTACGGACAATACCATCACAAAATCGGGACTGTTCGCAGAGATGGTTAGAAGTACAGGTGACAATGCTGCTAACATCTTTCGTATCGCCCAAGACAAATATTACAATGGTGTCAACCGTCTTACTCAAAACTGATTTGAGAGGTCTTCTACATTTGATGATCAGCCGTGATGCAATGAGCTCTCACCCTTGAAAGATGAAAATGGAAGATTGCCAAACCTGATTAAGAGTATTTATAAAATTTTAATATCCGGAGCAAGGACAAAACCATTTTGACACAGAAAAATCGAGTGATCGCTATTGATCGAGACTGGAAAAAGGCCCGTGGAAGAACGCAATACATCTCCGAAAGATGATAAGTAGTTCATGGTCATCGTCAATAAATGATTCCAAAGCAATGTGAACTGACAAAAGGATAGTATTGTAAAGTTCAAGGTCTTACACCACCTCATTGGCTCGCATGAGCAGATTATCTTCACAAAGTTCTCAATAATATCTTGTGACAAAAGGTTTTTTTCGAATACACGTCATCGACGATCAAGTTGCTGCCCATAGTTCCCAAACCCAGTAGAAGTGGCAACAGAACGGCCACGATACATCGCAATAGAGGTAGAGCACCCAATGCCCAGTTAGTGGCATTTCTGCGATGGAAGATGCTGAAATTGATGGGCCTCCATATTTCTTGTCATAGGAAGCTGGCGCTTTTGGAACTGAATTCCGAAGTCCAGGTGCAAGAACAGCAAGGCTGTTTAGGACCTCTGGAGTTACAGCGACGGCTCGGCTTTTAATGTCTGCAGGAACTAGAGAAAGTCCAGAGACTTCTGGCTGTCCTGGAGGTTTTGACGGACTTGGTTGACTCGAATATTGCTGGTAGAGTGGGTTGTAGTAAGACCTTAGCTGAGGATATTATCCAGACTGCCCAGATGCTATCGAAACGATCGCTACAAGTAGCAATAGTTGCTTCATTTAATTATACATTGGAGCTTGGCAGAAAGCATTTAAGGCTGTTCTGGCCCGAATAAAGGCATGTCTCCACGTCCCTTTCTTTCCAGGTTGAAAGAGAGCGAATGGAGGGCTCCTTGCTGCTCACGACTCCATCATCAATATTTGTTGGGTTGACATTTCTTTGAGGATATAGAGTGTTCCTTTGCCTTCGATGTCGAAAGCACAATCTATCAATCAAGGCTGTCTAACCCTCTTTATTCAGCGTGGATGGTATTCCTTGAATTCTTCATTTCGTTGTAGATTTTCAAATGAAGATGCGAAGAGAAATTCAAAACCATTCCTTGCCGAGGGTGGAAGGTGGCAGGTAGTACTGAAGGCCACTTGTTAAGATGCCCTAGTATGCGGTTTCGGCAAGCCATGATGGTAGATCATGTTCATCCAAAGTAATTCATTTTTAGCCACTTTCTGTGTTTCATGAATGAAACCAAAGATGGGTGGGCTCTGTTATCTTGGTTTCCCGATTACTTTTAAGAGCCTTGCCGCAAATGGGGATAGCAGGCGGTGACGTCAAATCACAGTCAAGTTATTAACATGACTCACCCACTTTATCTCCTTGACTAATTGGTCAACGACAAGCTTTAACCTTCTCGGGTAGTCGGCGTTCATTGGTTAAGGTCGTTCGTCGTCATATTTGAGCTGTTCGCACCTAAAAAGTATTGAGGTGATCTGTGTTAACGTTTGCGACAGAAGTAACACCACACACCTCTAGCGTCAGCCTTAGTTCCTTGGATGGGAATTTCTTGATCTTGGTTTCTTCCCGCGAAGCGATAACGTTTATCACTAAATAACGCATCGAATTGTTATAAGCCGAAGAACGCAAATTCGCCAGAGAGCCCACAGCAAATTCTAACTTTGATATTGTCATAGCAACAAGCTAAGTTTGTGCTTTGAGATTGTTTGTGATGTTCTGCAATGAGAAAACGGCTCATCTACGTTCATCAATCTCTCAAAGACACCTTTTAACGTTCATCCACTTGCTTCGGTGAATGGCTTCAGAATCAATACAAGAATGTTGTTTGGCTAAAGTCCATGATGGGCTGATTTTCGAATATATGTCATCGATGATCACTGATTTCTCTCACCATGGCAGGTTGGGTTTGTCCTCGTGTTCTTTACAAGCTTTGGGTAGTTCTTCCGTGACTGATGCTTGTTTGGCTTCGCTAAACGTGGAAAATTCATCTATGCTCCTTCTTTCACTATTCCAAGTCATTTCAAAGGATTCGCAGAGAAATACGCCTACTGAACTGTCAATAATCGTAGTGCAGCCTTCTTTTCTGCATCAGCATCAAGTGGTATCCTCCCTCGATAGGCTTAAGGACAAAAGTGTGAGCAATTGTTCTGTGCATAGTAGCAGTCATAGGCTCGGCGTTACGCAATGCCACTAATACGAACATATCGTCGTTCTATTCCTTGTTGAAGATTTGACTTTAGTCAACTTCCGACTTCTGCGACTTGGGGTTTTGGACGCGTATAATCACAAATTATTGAAAATGATCAAATACTTCGCAAACTGCCCTTCTCTCGAACCGGGGAAAATTATCAATATTCAAATGTACTGATCCACAGCTACCGAATTATCGTTGCTCCCGCCGTATTCTTGGAACTGGAGGTGTCTTGCTTCGAAAAATATTTGACCACCGAATATTTGGGGTTGGGCAGAAGGGACCAAGGAGCCCGGCCCTTTGGCTTCTTCATGACGCAGAAAGGTCGGGATCCTGTGGGTATGCCTCCATTCGGGCCAGAGCAGCCTTAAATGCCTTTTACCACAAATCAATGTATAATTAAATGAAGCAACTACTGCTGCTTGCAGTGCTGGTTTTGCTCGTTTTCGGGCAAATCGGAGGTTCGGGGACTCCAAGCGGAGGAGGAGGAGCTTCAGGAATGAATGCCGTTCCGGCTGACATCAGAGGCAAGATGGTTAAAGTGACTCCGGAGGTCATGAACGCCCTCAACGTCCTGACCGGTATGCGCAATTCAGTCCCCACCTCTCCCGGACCAAGCGAACAGAAGTATGGAGGCCCAACAAGCCCTCCCCTTTCAAAAGGCTCAGCCCAACTCAGTACAAACTTCTGGCCTAACTGGCCTATTGGGTGTTGGGTTCCATACCTCGTGATGACTTCATGGTGGCCCCCTTGTTTCTACGTCATCTGGGTGTGGGTGTGCTGAGCGACAGGCAAAGTGATCATTGATGAAATTTATTTGAAGAAGATTCACAAAAGAAATCGCTGTTGTGTTAGCTGAGTATCCAAGTGTGAATTTTGAATCAGATCCAACTCTTCAATACAACATCCAGTTTATTCTTCTTCGAAGAGGTCGTAGTTTTGAATCCCTGCAAAATGGTTAGGCAAATTCATTTTTGTTCTGAGTTCAAATTCAACCTACAGTAGGTGTTGTGAGAATATCTAATTCTGTGGCTATCAAACGCTGCTATCGCTCTGCCACAGTTCTTCGTAATAAATGAAAAGGGTACTTCGCGAAGGCTGCCTCCTATTTTGATAAATTTTGATTATAACTCGTCAGAGTTTGTGCAATGAGTCACAGCACTCTTAATGATAAAGTCGACTGACTCGGCAGACCGGCTATGCACTCATCAAGAACAATCGGTCTTCATTGAAGCCCATATGGGACTGCCGAGTTTAGCGTTGCCGTTGAGCTGATAATTTGCTTTGACATCTGCAGATATGCGAGCGAGAAACCGGAAGAGCAGTGACTGTGGTTAAGTGTAGTTGGGACCATCAACATCACAATTCAACAAGGAGCATCCAGTTGCGATATGCCTTGTCTCGAGCGGCAAAAATTGTTCAAAAGTTAAACAATCGAACATACTTATCCACCAAAGACATTGGGTTGCTGATGAATGTATGCCGAACCGTTCCCTTTCGCAGGTGAGGTGGGATACACCGAGAATTGAAACTTATCACCCAACCATTTCTGGCGGTTTAATATTTCTGGGTTTATTGTTAAAACCAATAGACCGTTGAGACCCATTATTTGAGCATCCAGTGACCACTCAGTTATATATACGTCATCCAAAAGTAGAGAATAAGCCAAGCCGAAGAGCTACTTCAAAAACCAAAAATTACCAATCAAAAACACTCCAAGCTCTTGGCGCTCTGCTTTTTTCACAGCCCTTCGACCATCAAGAGAGTACCTCTAGTCCTCTCAAGACCGAGGCCTTGAATTGGATAATCAGTCAAGGCGGCTGTTCTACCATCTGTTCTTGCTCACACAATACGCCTGTTAGACAAGAGTAAATATGCTTCGAGAGCATTGAATACTCATGGCATATAATAATCAACTGCCCATGCAGTAATTCTTAATCTATTAAACAGTATGCGTGATCGAGTCATCTTGACGGTGCTCATTTCTGCAGTTGCACTTACCGGACTGTTCTGGCAGTAGATGCAATCAGAACAAACAACTCCTACTGATGTTCCAAACTGTGGATTGACCGACGACTTCAACAGTTTCCTTCAGAGCAATGGTTGACCATGATTGATATGTAGGCTACAGCAGCTACGGCTTCAACCGAACAGACATCAAGTGCGGGTCATTCGGCGGTCGAGAAGACTCCAGCCAGAAGATCAATAAGATCCCAGTGATCTTTATCCATGATAACTAGGATGTCGCCTATGGCAGAGGAACCGTCGACGGTAAGAAATCACTTATTGCAGGTTACCAGGCTTGGCAAACAGGCTTTCGACAACTTGCGAAGTACCTGATCGCCAACAATTACACTTCTGCAGAGCTATACACCACCACCTATGGAAGTGGCAGGCAGCTTGATGGCAATAATAATTACCATTCCAAAGAGTTCCTGATTAGGCTAAGAAAGTTTGTCGAGGCTGTGCTAGCCTACACAGGCAGCAAATAGGTCAACATTATCTCTCACGGAATGGGAGTTACCTTGGCAAGAAAGGTTGTTAAGGGAGGAGCTTGTAACGATCACCAAGCAGGCTACTACGATGTGGGTCCGAGTATCTCCAAGCTTGTCAACGCTTTCATTGGAATCGCCGGGTACAATCTTGGACTTGCTAGCTGCGTTCCTGAATTTGTGTTTCCGGTCTGCAGCAACAGAGATGGATTCTTCCCCGGGACTATCGTTGGAACTGGTCTGTCGGAATATCTAACAAACCTCAACAGTCAGGGAGGAACAGAAGGAACAAACGTTTGGAGTATTTGGTCTACTGACGATGAAATAACCGGCCCAGGCTCGTTGGTGTTCAATCGGGTTACCTGCAGGATTCCAGGTCAAAATGGCGAAGTCAAGAAATCGACTCTCCAATGGAACCATAACTATCTTCGCGACAATTCAGGCCCCGACATTCTCCCACTATTGGGTTGATTTGATCGAAACATTATGCAGGAAATATGAACTGCTTGTATTCTTTTGCTTCGATGCCTGCTTTAATGTCGAGACCAAGCAGTTCCCTGAAGGATCTCAAATATCATTGTGTTCAATACTTGGCTTAAATCTTCGATTAAACGAAGGTTCGATATGGAACGGACACGAACAGATTTTCCATCCGTTTTATCTCCAAACAATACGCGGGAGAAATCATCAGGAACATCGAAAAATCATGAACAACGATCGTTGGATGTGTTTGATATGATTCTCAATTAAATCCAATGCATAACCGAGTCATTCTAGTGACGCTCACCACGATCACCATTCTTGTCGGGTTGTTCTTCAACCAGATCCAGCCAGATCAAACAACTGTTGCTGATGTGCCTAGCTGTGGACTAACAGATGACTTCATAAATTTTCTCGAGAATAATGGTAAATGTTGGTTGACCAAATAGGTTACGGTAATTACAGCTTCAACCGAACAGACATTCCTTGCGCTTCCTTTGGCGGACGTGATAACTCCAGCCAGAACTTAAAGAAGACTCCAGTAATCTTCATCCACGACAATGAAGATGTCGCATACGGGAGAGGGACTGATGACGGTACAATGTGACTTACCTAGGCTTTAAAAGCTGGCAAACAGGCTTTCGACAACTTTCGCAGTATCTGATCCTCAATAATTACACCTCTGCAGAGCTGTACACCACCACCTATGGCAATGCCGATGATAGTGGAGCCAATAGCAACTACCACATGAAAGAGTTCCTGGTGAGACTAAGAAAGTTCGTCGAGGCTGTGCTAGCTTACACAGGCAGCAAACAGGTCAATATTATTGCTCACGGAATGGGAGTCACTTTGGCAAGAAAAGTAATTAAGGCAGGAACTGGTTACGACCATCAAGCAGGTTACTACGATCTCGGAGCTAACATCAAACAGTTTATCAACGTATTCATTGGAATCGCTGGGTATAACCAAGGACTTATTAGCTGCTCTCCCGGACCGATTCTACCCTTCTGTAGCAATAAGGATGGATTCTTTCCGGGAACTGTTATTGGAACTGGCCTGTCAGAGTACCTGACAGACATAAACCTGCACGGAGGAACAGAAGGAACAAGCGTTTGGAGTATTTGGTCAACAAATGATGAGAAAGCAGGCCCAGGGTCCATCGTGTTTAACAAGATTACCTGCAGAATTCCAGGCCAGAACGGCGAGATAAAGAAATCTACGAACGAATGGACGCACTATTATCTTCGCGATAATTCAGGTCCTGATATTATTCCATTGCTGGGCTGAAATTGATCGAATACTACACAAAAAATATCACTTAGTACCCCTTTTTAACTGCTTTTTCCTTTTGGCTTCTTTCTTGAGATCGTCCCACCATTGAGCGTATTTCGCATCCTTGTCTTCCTGCTTTTGCTTTCTTTACTTCTTTTCTGCCTCAATCTCATTTATCTGGCTGATTGCACAGTATAAAACAAGGACAAGTATCGTGACAAGTACGATAGTAGCGAAGCAGGATCGTAAGTCCCATTCACTCTCTTGCAAAGATTCAGAGTCGAGGCCCAGGGTAGTATTAATTGTTCCGTTGGTTATAGCTTTGCCTGAAGTTGTTGAAGGCGATAACATGGCTTCGACCGCTGCTTCAATGACGAAATCAGGAGTCACTCGAAGGATTTCCACAATTATCTTGAAAGTGATCTCCAGCACGGCCAAAATGATGTCTCCCAACCCCTCGCCATCACCTCCTCCCCCTTGTGCAGCTACGAGGCTAACAAGTACAGCCAACACAATCAAAAGGTTTCTCATGAACGTATTATTTATACCGAAGGGAACTGACAAATTTAACAATGAGGATATTCTTATCAATGCCGATCTATACCCAATATACCATTCACACTGCTCAGTTCGGTGGCTTCTCAATCTCTGCTTCTTCATATTCTTCTTCATCTTCCTCCAGCTTCTACTTGTTTACGATATTGCCATCCTAATCGATATCGTCTGCTGTTATCATGTTGTCCATGTTAGGGAATTACTCCTCCACTTCGTCGCTCCTTGCTAAGGAAAATTCGTTGAGCCGGGTGAACACCTCTTTCAGTGTTTCCTTTCCATATACCGACAGGTCAAACCTCACTTCGTATGGACCCTTCATTTGGAAGTGTTGCTCACCCATGGCTCCATCCGACTGTTGAATAAGTTTGAACAGCTCAAACTCGTTTTCTTCACTTGCTACATCCTCTTCCTATTCTTTGAGAAATATCGCCAGTTCCAACTGATAGCTGCCGATGCTCACGGTATCTTCATAGGTGAAGTGGAAGGCAGGCCCGTCGGCCACTGTATACTCATAGCCTTCCTCATCAAAGCTTAAGGTGCCTTTTGGGTAGACCTTCTCACCACCCTCACAGCGAATCACCATTGGCAGGTTCTTCAGCCCTGAGTCACCCTCTTCGATCTCCATCTCGTATAAGAGTGCGGTCGATTATAATACGATATTCCCGGTACGTTAAATGTCGGAGTCAAGCTATCGCTTAGCCTACCTCAAATCAAGTAAGCAGTGAAGCGACCTTAGAGAAAGAGTTCAGGTTCTGCTTAGAACAAATGCCGCGGCTACCACCGTTTACTTACACTTTCGAGTTCGATCTGTTCGGGGAGGTCGCACTCTGGGCTCAACCGGTTTTGGATGAGGAGGTAACATTGACACTGACTGTTGAGTCGCCTGGACAGATGAAACATCTCCTGGATAACGAACTATTGTTGGCATTGCTGATCCTATCAAGTCGGTTAAGCATCAAACGAAAGTTGTAGGGACTCAGGCAGGAAGTTGACAACATCTTCGAAGCCATTGGTATTAAGCCTAAATGGACGAGAGAGAAGGACTGCATGGTTGCCAATCTTGACAAGGTATTGATGAGCTACGAGGATCTGCAAAACTTCCAGGAGGTCTACTATGAGCGCAAGTCTGAAATCAACATTGAAACGGTTGGTGCAATCAAGCAATTCAATGCTTACAATCATGTTAAGGATCTGTCCGGGCAGCTGTTAGAAGCAGTGCTCCAGGAAAAGAATCCAACTCAGAAATACGATGAAATGATTGAAGAAATTCGGTTAAAGTACCTCCAACTGTCAGCAACGCAACGCATAAGAACTACCAACCGGAGGTTCAGTTTCGAACGATTGGAGCAGTAGATTCATGCGAGGCTGGTGGAATCCCTGAGGAGGCCAGTGGTGACTGTAGAGTCCGAATCGGCAAGAACCGAGACTTGCTTGGACATTGGGGAGCTTTTCCAGATTAAGTTCTCAGAGATCGA
>Ga0075152_10002270_pt1 | contig 13646 bp, 18 predicted proteins | sample JI61114C2DNA_FD_70964 | JGI IMG/M metagenome (GOLD analysis project Ga0075152, IMG submission 70964) | Wastewater effluent complex algal communities from Wisconsin, to seasonally profile nutrient transformation and Carbon sequestration -... | ecosystem: Engineered > WWTP > Effluent > Algae...
TGGATCAGTAGGTCTGTTATCCTTTGGAGACCGTTCTCGGCGGTCCGAAGGCGAGTAACAACCTTGTTGAGCTGATCGATGTTGAGAGAGCAGATGGCTTCTCTCAGATCTATCTTCATTTGTTCAGCATCTGTCTTCTGTTCCCATGTGTGGAAGATGATGTGGGGGAAGCTTAACACCTCTGGGATAGCCGTCAAGAGCGATTCAATATAGGGATCTCCGAGTTTGTAGTAACCGAGAATGAGATCTCTGACTGTTTGGGCTACCTGTGTATTCGTGAGGCAGAGTTTAATCGTGACTATGCTTCCTTGGATATTGAACTTCTCAAAGATCTCCATGAGTGTCTGGATCTTCTTGAGGGTGGAGATCATGTAGAAGATGAGAGTTTTCGTGGATTCTTGTCCAAAGCGGAGCTCCTCATCGAAGTTTATCAGTGGTTTGGGTTGTTGATCTATAGCCACCGAATTAAGCATCGATTCGAAACCCTTTCTCAGCAATTCGGGTCTGGACACCTAATCAAGATTGAAGCTCTCCAATTCCTCGTACTTCTTGAGCAGGAACCGTCTGAGCATTTCCATTTTTTCTCTGATGAAACAGCAGAATCTTCGTTCGCGACCGAAGTAGTAGATAGGTTTGTTGCGAACCTCCTCGAAGAGTGTATGGTAGTATTTGAGGAGGACGTGCCAGAGGGTGTCCGCAGTTACACACTCAGCATCGTCCTGAACTTTCTCCATGAGGTTGCTATAGTACATGCTATTGATCGGCTTCGGCTTCTTAACCTCGCGAGACAGACGAGCTAACAACTTTTCAGCAAACATTTTGATATCTGGTGTGTTCTCAATGGTCTTAAATCCTTTCAGAGGAGGAGCCTTCTGTTGGTTCAGAGGAATTCCCATACTTGCCATCAAGGTATTGTGGTAATCAATCTCTGGGATCGTCACTTTTATCAGGCGGTTCAACACAATTTCCAGCAAGCACTCACAGAAGTTAATGAGACCATACGTACCAATGAAATGTCCCAAGGATTGGTCTAAGGCTATTAGCTGCGGGGTTTTCAGGTTTTCCTTCGATGCGATTTAGTAATGAACTTTGAGGAGCACCATGGTCAGATCTAGCAATCTCAGCTTCTTGATCACTTTGACAGACTGGTGCTCAACATAGAGCCACTGTCTGACCGGCGCGAATATGCTTTTCTTGAAGTTGTTTGAGATTTTCATACCGAACAATTGCTGCTCCAGTTCAATCAGTTGTCCGTTGGCGGATACCTGCCTTCCCTTATGGTTCGGTTGCTCCAGAAAGATCGAGCCAGGTTCCCTCTGCTCATCGGGGTTTCCTGGTTTGTTTGGCAGCCATACAGAAATATCAATGTTTTCGTTCGAGATGAAAGCAAGCTGTGTTGGCTCTCGAAAGACCGTGATGTTATCAAGTCCAAGAGACTGAGTAACATAGCCTGCCCGAGGAACGATTGGAACCTGCATCATATTCCCCGCGATATTCTCGCATGCCCGGCCCTGAATATTGTCATAAAGCTTGATAGTCGGAGGTGGGTTTAGATAGAGAATCGGTCGACTGAGCTAGAGAGTGATGGGGTTTGTAATTTCCAAATAGATGCCACCAGCCAGACACACCCCAATACTATTTGCTTCGGCTTGATAGATCCCCTGGATGCGAAGCTGATCGATAGGAACTCCCTTCAAGGAAGTATAGTCTTCACGCAACTTGGCTATCAGCTTGTGCTCCTGAACCTTGTTGAATAACTTGATGGTCCCTTCGGTGACGATGTAAGAACAGATCTCCATTTCGGTTGGCAGTTCATTCTTCCAGAGAAGTTTGCGGCTCAGCCAGTGATCGTTATATTGCTTTTACACGAGTGTAAACAGCACGGAGCGGGTAGCAGAAGTGAAAGATTGAATGATCAGTCGCTCCATAAACATATCCACAAGGAGCGGGCATTTTAGCCATGCAAATGGTTCAGAGTCCTGACTGTACCAGCGATTTGAATTGCATCTTACTAGCTTCATAGTACCCTCGCTTCCTCCGAAGTACACTCCTTATGGCTACACCAACACACAGTTCACCAGCTCGTTGTTGGTGCTGATGTTGATGTTCAGATCCTCCAACATTCCGATCGATGAGTAGTTGTAGAGAGCTATGACATGCTCAAAGGCTATAGCGAAGATTTACATACTAGTTCCGTTGGGAGCTGTCGCCCCGTCGAGTCTTCCGAAGGCAATAGCCAAGATAACTTTGTCGAAGTTCTGCCGGAACTGAACAGTTTCGTCATCTGTCGACCATAGGATAAGCTCAGCACCATTGATCATCCAGCACAGCGACCCGCCATGCCCCATTCGATTCATGTTCATGGGGGAGTTGTTCTTCATAATTTTATCCACTTCTGCAGGGAGCGATTGGTCTGAAACAATGAGCGAGGTGGTTGTAGGGTGACGTTGTTCGAAGATGGATAATGGACTGTTCACTAAGCACATCGGCACGTGCTTTGTTTTGAACTTTGTCTCCTCTTCGAGGTGGGGGCGCAATGCTGCATCCAATAGCTGATATTCCCGGCCTGCGAAGGTATTCAGAGGATTAAGCGACTCGCCCTCGAAGGATCGATTAACCGACATGGTCTCAGCGGTATCGTTGAGCTGACGATGCATCATGGTGTAAACGTTTGAGCTTCTCTTGAGAGACGTCCGCAACATCTAAATTAATATTGCTTCATCGGCGCCAACAGACTTTCTGGCAGTCAAGCCATAATAATTGATGACCACTGAAGACTTTAGAGAAAAGTTCAAGCACGCTTTCTTCGAACTCAAGGGCGACAACTACAAGCCGGTGGAAATCGTGCCGGTGCCTAAGATGCAACACGGTGTTACGTACATCCTGCATCTCTAGGATCATACTCTCGGAGATCTTCTCAGAATATTCTTGCTAAAGCGCAAGGATGTGAGGTTTGCAGGCTACCGCATGCCGCATCCACTCTTCGATAAGGTGGAAGTGAAGGTGCAGACCACCACTGACAAGACTAACGAAGTTGTGCGGGAGACCCTCAATGACCTACAACGCCAACTCTACGATCTGGAAGTCGAGTTCGACAAGAAACTGCTACAATCTCTCAACAGCTGATGTTTGGTCGACTCAGTAGCAAACGTGTGGTCCGCATTGGCAGCCCCTGAAGTCTCGCCCATTTCAAACACTTTTGTTCATTATTTAATCTGAGCACAAATGGCATTTCAGCCGGGTGGACAGCCGTACATGAATTCCTCGATGAATGCACCACAGCAGGGATTCAATAGTTAGTGGAACCAAGCCGAGCCGCAAAGATTCAATAGTGCACATCAGGGCCACTATGATAATCAGCATTTTGGTGGGCAGGATGCACCGCCACCATTGCCACCAAGTGCAGAATTCGGGCACAATATTCTGAACACGATGGCAATGATGGCTGGTAATCCGAATAGTAATAACCCACCTCCTTCACAGCCCGGCAGCCTCGAAACTAGTATCGTAACCCAGCACTTGCATGGAAATCAAAGCCTATCTCCAAACCAAATGCAATTTCAAGGAGGCTTTCCACAACAGTCACCACCAAATTCGCAGTATCAGCCACAGCCGCAAAGTGGTCCAACTGGTTCAATGCTTTTAGGTATGATGCATGCCCACATGACTTCACAGAATATGTTTCCGCCACAGAGCATGCCACCACCTGTGAACACTCTTTCAAACCAGTTTCAATCTGGTTTTTCTCAACCCCTTCCTTTGATGACTACGACGGAAGTACACTATGGCAGCAGAAATCTTAACCAAATCGCTGAGGAAATCCGCCAGTCTCAAATCCGAAGTTCCAGAATGCAAGGAAGTGCATTCGTCAATCCGCTACCAATACGCCAGTCGAACGTAGTTATGATTCCGTCAACTGGTATCGTCGCACCCTTGCCAGTCGACGATATCGAACGTTAGAGAAGATCGAGGGTGTGTGGATGCCCTTGCTGGTTCTGTACTCTTTTCATCCTGCTGCTGGTTGCTTTGTTAGTAGCACTGTTCTTTCTTCTGTTCAGGTTCAACGGGTGGGGAATTGGACTTTGGAAATCTTTTGAAGCTTGCCCTTCTGGCTCTCATCCTTTTGGAAGCAAGTGTTTAGTATGTCCCAAAGACACAAAATGGAACGGAAACGAGTGCTTACCACCTGGAAGCACTGGTGAGCTAAACGAATTCAGTTTGGTGGGCGTGGATGCACCCATCGTTGAATAGTCAAATTCAGATGGTGAATGCAAACAGGGATTCAACAAACATCTTGGAAGATGCTTAAAGTGCCCAGCTACAAGCACATGGAATGGCACCGAATGTGCTATCAACATGAATTTTCCTGAGAATGTTGTCGAATAGCCGAAGCCAGAGGTAATTGCCAAACCCATTGAACCGCCCAAACCCACTAATGCCAGTGAGAAAAGCACAGTTGTCGAACCACTACGGAAGGAGCCGGCAAAGAAGAAGTTACCTGCACCATAGCTAACAAAAACTGGTCATTGCGATCCTGGCTACATCTACTATCGAACTGGATGTGTTCCACTGATTGCTCACCATCATGCTGAAAGGCACATTCACCTTCGGAGTAGCCTTTGATGCTGATAAAGTTTCATTGTGACATAAATCCAAAGGCTTAAGATCAAAGTGTTACTTTCCGTAAGTGGTTGAATCGAAGATGGCTTAGACATGATGGTTTAGCAGAAGCAGGCGGGCATGGGAGGCACATTCGTCCCTCTTCAAAGAAACCCTTTGGACATTTGGTTTCTGCTCCATCAGTCGATCGAAGCTCCTGACCTGCCTCAGGCCGTGAATCAGAACTGATCTGTCCATGCTAGTTTCCTTTCGCTAGAGCCAGAATTATCGTGATTAGAAGCAACACAGTGACTACCAATCCGATCGTTATCCATCCAGCAGAACATTGTAGCGGAGGAGAAATGTCCGAAACTGCCATGTTTGGCATCCTGGTTTCAAGGTTTCTTTGAATCTTTGACATCTCGGCCCGTTTACTCCATCGCCCTTTGTTTTGAATGTATTCGCGTTCGATGTGAAACTGTTCTTGTCCTTCCAACGGCTTGTTTATGGATATCATACAATAATGCTGATTGGCAAGGGAACTGTCAGATCATCACCAACACCAGTTGTGAGGGGTGTAGTGAATAGGTGTTTCTGTGATTGGCACTGTCGTGTTGTAGAGTGGTGCCATGGGAGGAGAGTAAGGGACTCGCGAGAGTGCAGGATTAGCAAACGGGGTTTGGGCGACCATTGGCTGAGCCATCGAACGGTTTAGAACAACTTGAGATGGTCCGAATGCTTGATTGGCATTTGAAACCATAACTGGGGTTGCGCTATAGGTCGATACAGGCATCGGTGTTCCGTACTTAGCTGCTGAAAGTCCGAGGGGCATCATATGGCTTGTGCTTCGACGATATTATTACAATAAGCACCTGCTTCGGATTGTTAATGAGAATTCAATGCCGTCAGCTCTAAGGTATTTATGCTTGGCAATTGCAACAAGAGGGGAAAGCCAAGTGAACGTTCTTGTTTCTGGAACAGCGTGGTAATGGATCCTAACATGGAGCCGGAGTCCACCTTTGCATTTATAACCAGAGTGGCCAAGCACGAGGATAACAGGGTACTGCAACTCCCAACCGTGGAGCAACCAAGAAGAAGAAAATCACCGAGTAATTGCTTTCTATCAAGGCATAAGGAACTAGCTCGTAAACGTCAGCGAACTATGAACCTGCATAACAACAGCATTCAGTTCAAGACGGAAGGTGAGAGCAGCACACCTTTTCTATCCACTATGGGCAATAACTTTACACTGAAAAACATGCTCACGGCAGAGAAAGCGTCAGAGGCTGAAGAGGCGATGAATGGACGACAAGGAGGGCAAACCATGGAGTAGACAATGCGAATTACTCGGATAAAGTCGCGTCAAAACCATCGTCGTTCAGAATCAGATACTCACAATAGACGAACTTTTCTGATGACACGAAAAGAGAGCTCGTTGGACAACAAAAGTCGATGTCTCGAATAGTCACTTTTGCAGTACATAAAGAAAAACATCAACGGTGGTCGTCAGCGATTTCAAAGTGTCGAACCCACTGGTTGCTCTCCATGGAACATTCCTTCCTAGGAGGAGGAGTTCCCCAACTGATCCTACATCATATCGAATTAAAGAATATCACTCGGTGTGGTAGTCCAGCTTGCTAAAGTTCTTCTCCTGAATGAGAGCTACGAACCTGTTGTGCTCCTCGTAATCGGCGAATTCCACAATATACTCGGGAGTGCCCCTCACCAAACTTTTTTTTGTTCGGGTTCGTTTGAACTGCTTCAAGTACGATTCGAACCTGTCGGAGCAGTCTGTACTGAGTCCCTTAAAGATTGTCCGGTTGTATGGCCGGTGGCTTGAATGTTTGACTTCGGAGGCCGTAACTGGCTCAGAGTTTACACTCTTGGTCTGGGACTCCGACGAGATGGAAAGTTCAGCAGGTGCTTGTGTCTGCACCGGCTGTGTTGGTTAAATGAGTTGTGGACTTAACAGCATCTGGTTCACCTTATCGGAACTACTGGACAGTTCCTCGGCATCAAACGGCATGACTTAATAGAGCTCGGACTTCTCCAGAACATCCTACTCGGAATTCACAGCCTGTTTCTTGGATTGGCTTTGGTTCTCCTTCAGTTCCTCATAGAGTTTGTTTTCGCTGGCGAAGTTGCAGGTTGGAGTGGGCGAACCTTTTACACAGGGTCTTTTGCTCCTCTCCAGAATTTAATTGTAGATCTCGCTCATATCAATTACTTGTCTCGTCTCGCAGTCGTATCGTTTGTAGAACTGGTTGACTTCAGCGTCGTGCTGGCTGAAGCGATATCGGAAGCTGTAAAAGTAGTTCTGAAGTCCACGGCACACCACCAGCTTGATCAGATACTTCTTTCCTCGGGTGCATAGCACCGGCACGAATTTTACTTGGATGTCCAGGTCTGATGGATCTACCTTTGGGTAGAATCTCTTGACAAGTGTATTAATGTACATCTTGTACTTTTACTTATCCATCTAGTTAAAGGCGTACCCCACCACTTCTCTGCGGATGTCCCCACCTTCCTGGTTTTCCTTGATTCCGATGAAGATGTAGCCACCGAAGCAGTTCAGCATCCCACAGATAGTCTTTAGCAGAGTCAGTTCATTCAGCTGTGCGTTGGCTGAATACACTGCAAAATGCTTGTATTCGTAGGTGTGGTTCTCCTCCTGGAGGATGGGTTCATGTTACTCGAAGCACTGCCTCTCTGACAGCTCTTCGAAATTCATAAAGTTTTAACTATTGACATCACTGTTAGTGTCGGAGTTTTAAAGCTTGAGAACGGTGCGCTGGCTCCAAAATTGAAGTAAAGCAGATCTGTTTTGATTGTTGTATCGCAGCCAGCTCGGAGTACAGGTGGCGGAACACTGCTGTGAGACTCGTAAAACGTCTTTCGTAAAGACTTGTGAATTCAAGCTGGCAGCTTGAACCGAGGTATGCGCTCCAGTATTTCAGCTCGGCTTCCTTGCTGGTGCACTGATCCGCAAACGTAATCAGGTCTTTCAATTCGGGCTCAGCAAATTTCTGTATTGGCGCTTGACTCATAGCAGCAGACCCTCGTTTCGGCTCTGGGGAGTCCACCTTCGGTTTATCCTTTCTCTTGGCGACGCTGTTTATCCGATACCTAAGATATTCATCTTCTGCCAGCTATCTTCTCCTCATGAGCTCCAAGATACTCTCGTGCTCCTTTTTCCAGAAGTCCATGTACGTTGACAAGTGGGATTTCACAGCATGGGCTTCATGGGAGATGGAACTTGCCCATTTAATGAGGCTGTTGTTGACTTCAATCAGAATTCCGTTGAGTGAGGTATTGCGGATCTACGGTGCGTAGTTGCACATGTTGGAGTATAGTTCCTGGATATCTGCAAAGGAATCAGCCACCTTGACGACAGAACCAGCCAGCCGCACCGTATCATTGATAGTGCTGCTAAGATTGGTCTGAAGCTCGTCGAAGGTATTCAGTACCTCATTACTGTAGCGCTTGACAGCTCGATTTATGCTACGGTTTTTGGAGGTGAGCTAGATGGGAACAGTGCTCATAAGCGAAGGAACATTCCGAACTAGGTTGACTGAAGGCTGTTTGCTTATGATGGTCTTAAATTCCGAGAATCGACTGTAGTCCTGCCATGTTACGAAGGCTTGGAATATTTTGCTGTTGGAAAGCACTTCGATACTTCCAAGAGAGTTTAGGAACATGCTCGCCAGTTCTGCCTTGTTATTGCGGGTCTCTTCGTTGGGATCGCCTAAGTTTGGACTACGCTCATATGGAGGAACCTATATTTGAGACAAGCCTTACAATCAGTCCAGGGTGCAACCTTGTGAATGTTTTTCTCAGCCATTCGAAATCCGAGTCCGATCTAACGACATCTCCTTCGAGCATATTGCTTCTGATGGTGAACCACAACTCCGAATATTTGCCAATGCCGAAGAATGATCCTCCTGAAGACTTAAGTTCCGGTCTGCTTATCTCTTATTGGTACTTTGTGACGGTAATGGCAGGGCGCTCTACCGAGCACTTCTCGTACAGCAAAAACGGGATAGTTTATGCACGAGTGCTAAAAGCTGTATCGAACAGATTGCCGCTGTCGTACTCCACCCTCCTCTGGTCTTACTCGGCGATGTGATACATCACTTGGTCGGTGATCACGTCAAACTTGCTCGTAAGCTGCTCTGATGGTGGCTGTGCAAGATGGAGTTTCTTGTACTGCTCGACCTTATGAGCTAATTCGTTCATGGTCCATTCCGAAACGTCCTTGGACTAACGATGTCCGTCAGTGAGGAAATCCACAAAGTCTTCTGCAGACAGACCCGCCTCGATTATCTGCTGGCGAAGGTAGGCTTGCTTTTATTAGTTGCTGTAATCCATTAATAGACGAACCGAGATACTCAAACCGATTGGTAAAGTGTTATAGCCAAGAGCTTGTAAATAGAGCTGCAAGCAGCAATCATAGTGACCAAGATCTTCGGCGAAGGTGAGCAGAGCTAACTCGGTGAGCGATATTATGAGCTGGGATTGGGGCGTGTTTTTCGTCTTGGGTAGTCGTAATTATAACCTTTTTTATGCAGTGACTCCCGTCCCAAGTTGTTCCCTCCGGACATTTTACGCACTTGTCGTTCAAAATGAATTCACCTTCCTTACATGTCAACTTTGCCCCAGAGTTGTTGGCTTTTTGGGCTTCAAGCTGTGCTTTGATTTCGTCTGTGACTGGCGGCACGATTATCTTACAGTGTGACCCATTCCAAGAGGAACCTTCGGGACATTTCAAGCACATCCCCTCACGATAGTGCTAATCCTGGGCACATTGTGATTGATCTGTTGCGTTTTTATTGCCAACCACAGCTTTCATGACTGTTGGGTCTATCTTAACGGGAGGTGCTTCAGTATACAATATGGTCTTGTTATCCTCAGTCAGACAGTCAGTACCGTTCCACTTCGTCTTCTATGCGCACTCCAAGCACTTCGTTGCATTTACGAAGTAACCTTCTGGACATTCGTAGCCCCGAGGCAGTCCTGATGAAGGGTGGAAGTAGAACCAGGTGAATAGTGCGCCGGCTACTAATGCTGCAAGTAAGAGTAAGAGAACCAAAATTATCAACCATTTCCGGCACTTCTAAGTACATCCCTCCTCAACCGCTCCTAAACGCTATCGTTTTGAGACCTCTTGGAAGCTCGGCACCAAACTTGCCTTGTTTCCATCGCTGTACTTATTTCCAGTGCCTGCTGTATCGATTCTGCGACTTCCGACTCCAACACGCTTTTCATTTTCTCCATCCTTGGTAGTTTTCTCTCCTGCAGCTTGCCCTCCAACCACTCCAGGAGCTGATCCTGGCTCATAATCTCTTCTAAGCTTGTCGGTAGCTGACTAAGATGCAAGCTTGTCAACGACGATATTGTAGTAGTTTTTGTGTGCAATTTCGCGAGACTCGTCATGAGCTCCTTGACCAGATCTCACTCTGTCCCCTGAAGCGAACCCAACAGCAGCACCACTAACTTGAACATATCGATAAGCCTCAGTACCATTTGCAGGGTAGCCTGCGACGTAGACGTTATCGGTAGTCCTCAGGTCAATACCTCCAATACCACCAATCCTGCGATAAGCAGCTTGGTTAGTGAGAATAGTTGGAGCCTCCCCCATGATTACTTCGCCTTTTCTACCATCCACAACGTAAACTTTGATGTCCGGCTTGATATTGGCAGCTGGAAGCGAGGCATACCTATCAGTCATTGACCGTTAATTATATAATTAATTGGCGTTCACTCTGTTTAAAGGCTGGATTAAAAATTGATGGTGAGAGAATCAACTAGCGTTCTAAGGAATTGCCTCCGCCTCAACGACAACTTCGCAGAGACTGTAGCGTTAACCGTCTCCGTCCACACAGAAGCCTACCACAAAAGGTAGATAGAAGTAGAGCATGTCTTTGTGGGTGAGATTGTAGTCGATACTGTTGTAGGTGATGTCATCCTCGTCCATTGATAGAAAGAGGCTGCCGTAGACACCCTCCGAGTTGAGTTGTTGCATATACATCTTCCCGTAGAGCTGCCTCACGAACATTTCAATAAGACATTTAGAGTACTGACGTTCATGACGGCGGCCAATCTGCCGAAATTTCGACTCGTATATTGGAAGGTGGGACAGCTCTTAGTCGTTGTCGCTTTTGTAAAGATACATCCACATGTTACGCTGGAGCTTGATCATACACATTTGCTCCAAGCCAGTCGCACCATCTCGGGTCCACAGGTCAACACTTGGATTTGCGCAATTGAAGATGAAGTAGTTGAGAGTGCCGTCTACTGATCGTGCAGCTGGGATCGTCGCGTAACCGAAAGGCAAGCTTAAATTTTCACTGACAGCACATACCACAACCTCTGTATTGACCTTACTGGCACCGCCTAGCTCTGGTCCTTCAAACACTTCCAGCTCGTAAGCCTCCAGGAAATTGTTGATTTCGCGGAGGCTCTTACATTTTCTGGAATGCACAGTCTGAGAGAGATAAAGTTCTCGTCCAGAGCTCTTCTTAAATTCAAGCATGCTTTGTTTGCTAGAACGAATATTCTCGCCCTGAAGGCATGCTTGGATTCCATCCCCAAAAAAGTTCTTCGGGGAGAAGGGTTCAACATCCTCCGAGGAGAAGTTTGGACGGATTGGACTGCCGTCTTTGATCATGATACCGGAAATCTGAAGTTGGATCATTGTCTTATGTGCCTGCTGTTGTTTGCTGTTCGGTTTCTTTATCGTTGCCACATAATTTTCGACATCTGCTTCGAACAGTGCCTCCTCCAAAAACTTGACCATCCAGGACTGTAATTTCTGGCGACTTACCTGAACAACTACGGGAGTCTCCGAATTGTAGGATAGCAGTTTCTGCTTGCATTTAGTAAGTGCCACTCCAATAAGCTCTTCCGAACCGCTGCTGAGCATCACCAGCGTCAGTACGTGATAATTCTTCAGAGTTGATCGATTCCGTCGGAAGATTATAACTGCGGCTGGTTCCTCATCAGTCTTCTTCTTCAGCTCGTAGATGTAATAGCTCTCCCATGTTAAGGTGGGCTCCAGCACAGAGTAGAAATACTTCTTCTTGCAGTTCTCAATATACTGCTGGAATTGCCAGTCATGCAAGAGTACTTGGCTGAGCTGAAGCTCTTCGATACTATCCAAGTTCTCTGACTATGGCTCTGGGAGGTTCAGAACGGGGTTGATAGTGTCGAGCGAAACCTGAGGTTGTTGAGGAGCATTGTGCTTGTTATCGTCTTTGAACTAGAGGTTTGCTTGAATGTTATCAAGCATGTTGAGGCTATCGGCTGACTGTTGAGTTTGAACCTCCTCGTTAATCAAGTTCAGAGCTAGAGGATCTTGGTGCTCCTCCTGTTTTTAGATGGGAGGAAGCGTTCTTCGACTCTGAGGGGAGTAGCTTATAATTTCATACTTGTACAGGGATAGAACCTTTTTTGTTGGAGACGGCTTATCCACTTTTTGTTCCAAGTTGGCTACTGAGAAGCTTGTTTGGGGAGGATTGTCCGGTTACTTGACTCCTATGCTCAACGAAACTACCCCACCAGACATGGATATTAATTTCTTCTATCGGCTTCGCTCTTTCTTGAGCTAGCTCGCAGGCTATAGAAGCTTCCTTTGTGAAGAATAGCTTTCTTAGGTATTTGCCATGTTCTGGGTCATGGTCTTTTGCCGGATGTAGTTTGAAATGACTGCCTTCAACTCTTTGTCAAGCTGTTCCGCTTCAGTTGGGTGTCGCTTGAAGGTTGGCAAGACAGGCTTCAAGCGAATGCGGCTTCGACCTCTTGGCTTTGGGTTTTCGAGTTTCTCAGTATCCAAAGTGGTGGCTGGGCCCTTCGATGTTTAGTACTTATGCTGTGAATCTGAAGAAGGCTCACTTTTAATAAGGGGAAGGAGCATATCGTCTTCCACGTCTGTATCGAACCTTTTGTGAACAAAGGAGGATGGTTCGGGTGCTTTGATGTGGTTGCGCTTTACAGCCTTCTTGTAAAATTTTTCAGAAAAAATTTGGGAGTACACTTTGTACTCAGGTAACTCCTCAGGATAACTGGTGCGGTTCCGATGATCTCCCAACTGCTTCAGAAAGAACTGCTCACTTCGAGTAAGGCGCTGCACATACTTACGGTTCAGAGTAAAGAGTGCAAGCAACGGAGGTCTGTTCAAAGGAAGATCATCATTCAGTGCACTGAGCTTATAAGGGTGCAGCAACAACGGATCCGTTTCACAGTCTTCGCGAAACGGAATAAATTTGCAGAGTGGAGTCTCAGCAAGGCGGGTTGTTTCGGTTGCTAGCACTTAGAGGATATTGCTGCGGTTGTATTGGAAGGCAATCCCCTTGAGTATCTTTTGTTTGTCGTCTTCGTCTTCTCCGGTCATGACCGAGTAGAGATGCGATTTCCAATCAGCAAGTCTTTCCAAGAGGCACAGTGTTGTCTAACGATACTCGATCAACCTGTCCACGATTTTGCTCATGAGATCGTAGAGGATAGGCATGCCTTGACCGACTGGTTCTTCGAATGCTGTGGTCTGCAGATCAGCGAGCTCCTGGTACTTCCGTAGATAGCCCAGCATCCGCCTCATTGATTACTGTCTTCGTTGCATTTCCTTGCAGATGATGTGGAAGAAGCTAGATTGTTCCTCCAAGGAACCTTTAATCGACAGCAGTAACTATTTGATTCTGGTTAATGAGAGTTGCTGGCACGTGATGACTGCTTAATAACCCTGCGTAAACGACTCGTCAACAGACTCCTTCAAACATACGTACTGCAGTTATTTGGTGAGCTCGCGCAGCTCCAGGTATCCACGGCTGGACTGGTCGAGGGCCTTCTTCTTTTGATCAAGTGGCATTTCCGCGTTACTATTTACTCGTTGCTTGAGTGTCAGGTAACGCATCTTCAGGTTGTCGTTGAGCTGCTCGAAGTAGTGCGGGTGCTGAAGAGGCGATGCAGCTCTGGGGTTTTATCGTGCCGCCGGTTTCGCAGCTGTACTTTTCATTATAAAGTATAGTGAATGAGTCTACAGTAACTTGTTTCTC
>Ga0075152_10002271_pt1 | contig 13645 bp, 22 predicted proteins | sample JI61114C2DNA_FD_70964 | JGI IMG/M metagenome (GOLD analysis project Ga0075152, IMG submission 70964) | Wastewater effluent complex algal communities from Wisconsin, to seasonally profile nutrient transformation and Carbon sequestration -... | ecosystem: Engineered > WWTP > Effluent > Algae...
GCATGGAACGGCGTAATGCCCTCCGTTGACTCCATGTTCGGGTAGACGAACGGATACGTATACTCCATGATGGCAAGACTTCCGTGCTTGCACGCAAAGAAAAACGTCGACGGCCACTCGTGCTCAAAGCTGAGAAGCATGCACGCCAGCACAAGACGGTTGTCGCGGCACGCCACCTCCATGGCCGGCATCTTCTGGGTCGTCGTCATTTCGGTGAGCGTGCGTATCGTTGCCTCGTAGCCCGACGCAATGGCGTCGTCGACCAGCGCTTGAAATGTGTCGTTGTCGCCCTTGTGCGCAAAGTGCACCAGAAGAACGACGAGGCTCTCCTCAGAGTTGAAACGGGGTTTACGCGAATTCATCGAGAGAAGTGCTTAGGGTCGAAAAGGATTCGGTTGGATCTTCGCCCGTGGGCGGAACGGGTTCGGCCTCCTTGGGGGACAATGCGCTGTGAATGCAGAGCGTCGTTTGCAACGCAAAGCAAAATCCCGCGTGGAAGCCAAAGAGCCCAAGCGCCACAAGCGAAAAGTATGCCGCGTTTGCAAAAAGAGAAATGACTGAAACGATGACCATGACGAGCAGCGTGCAAGCGCCGTAGATGAACGCGCAAATGTGCTCCGCGTCCTTGTAGCGGACGGCTCCCACGAACGAAATGAACGCCATGTCGAATCCAGCGACGCATGCAAGCATGACCGAGGTGGTCAAGGAAAAGGACGCCACCAGAGGGCAGAGCGCGACAGAGATGAAGAGCGCCATGGCGCCCATCAGACCCCAAGAGTGGCGGAGCATGAGAGAGGTGTGTCGTGTTCTTCTGCTGCCTCCGTGGCAGTTGGCACTGTGGCAAGTCGCGATGTTGCAGAGAGCGCAATTTCGTCAAGAACTTGTTGAATCAGAACCTCCTCTTCGGGCTCGTTGTCTGCGTCCAAAATGACTGTTGCAGACGTGAGCAACGGCGCCAAGACTGTCCCGTTTCACATACAAGATCCTTGGATGGCTTCTGTCACGAGGCCGGCTTTGATGAACTCCTGCGTGCCCGCCTCTGTGAGAACGGCCGTTGGCGCGGGCATCCGACATACCTTGGACATGTCAGAGGCGAATGCCGAGAGCTGAGGCACCGTCAACATGCCGTTGATGGCATGCATGATCTCGGCTGATGCAGCGAACGCTGTGCCGATTCGGTGCGTCGCAAGAGTCTCCTGCAACTGGTATGCAAGAGACTTTAACCGTGCCGTTTGATTGTGCAGGTTGCAGACTTCTTTGCGAACAAGCACGAGCTCTTTGGCGAGCTCTCGGTTGGGATCTTGGCGCAGAGCGCGAACTGTCTCCTTTTCGGCTGTGACAAGCTCTATATACACGCGTAAGCGCGCGTCGCCACAGCACAACGTAACACATACTCATGATCTGCTGCTGTGCGCTTCGAATCGCACGGCGTATTTTGGCACGCGCCTCTTTGACAATTTCTTCGGGCGTGTCGCGCTTTCCAAAGAGCCAAGAGGCCATGGCGCAAGAGAGGTGTGCGCACACATCTCTCATGTTCAAGTGGCTGTTCGGCGGAGATGAGGAGCTCTCGGCTCTTGAGCGTGCGGTCACAAGCAAGCCGGGCCATTTGGTGGGCAACACATGGACGGCGCCCGGCACCGAGCTTCGCGTCGACATGCGCGTTCTTGGCAGCTCTGGAACGCTGCTTTTGACAACGGAAGCGACGCAAGTCTCTGTGATGCACGACCCGACCCCGAACCCTGTGCGCCCGCTTGTGCTGCCGGCGCCTGTTCACCTTGACGGATGGGATGACGCCGGCAAGAAGAACACATCTAGCGAGGAGCAGCGCTATCTGGTCTACTCGTTTGTGGAGTTGTTCCGCGGCGCAGGCGCTTTTGTCTGTGGCACGGCCGCTGTTTCGCCGATTACCGAGGTCATGAAAAGCACCGAGGACGCATGCGTTCTCTTTGTTCGGTGCAAGAATCCGACTGGCACGGCGCGCGTCAATCTGGACTATGTGGATGCCGCTGTCAAGGCGCACCCGGCTGCCTCTTTTGTGGAGGCGGCATGGTCCGACAAGACGCTTGTGCTTGCGATTTCCATTCGCATGCTCTCGGCAGACGAGCAGGCGGCCTTGTTCGAGAAGGTGCGACTGATTTCTCGGAAGCGATCGCGCGAAGACGACGACGACGATCGCGCGCTGAAGCGGTTCAGGGCGTCCTCGTAAAACAGGCCCGCGCTTTGCTTTACAGCGGGGGTTGCGTGACGCGAATGCGTGTCAGTGTCATGGGCACGTGGGTGTTTGAGCTGACGTAGCGATCGTGGACTTCTTCCCCGGACGCGGTTGTGTATGCAACCAGAGTGCCAATGCGGTTGATTGGAAAGCCGTTGTCGACAAGAAGCCGCTCGAGCTGGTCACGCTGATAAAAAATTTCCTCTTTCATGCTGCCGTCCTTGAGCGGAAAGACAAGAGTTTTGGGCACGCGGATTGTCTTGCTGGTGGGAAAGGACGGCGGCGGTCCTGTTCGTGGCGTGAGCAAGACGACCCTCCGATGCCGCGTGGGCACCCATGTGTCTTGGTTGACCGCGAACATCTGCTCGTCGGCTTCGACGACAACGTTACTGTAGCGCCCGTAGCGAGAGCAAAGCGCCAAGAAGTCGTTGTGCGAGTAAAAGTCGTATGGCGTGTCGTCAATGACAAGAACTCGTGGCGTGACAGGCTCGACGACGCGCAAGACACGCGTCAATGCCAAGTGCTGGTTTGGCCCTTTGACAACGGCGTGCGTCCTGCCTTCCTTGTCCTCGACGGTGACGCCCTTGGTCCTCTTGAGGACATAGCCGGCAAGCAGGAGGGCACGGGCAATGTGCTTGGTGCGCGGCACCTGAGTGGTGATCTGCTCGCCGTTGTCCCGTGCATACCGGATGATGTGCATTGGCCAAGTCAAGTGTGCGTGTTAATAAACGATCGCAAGTGTCACACATAGATCGCAGACATGGCAAACGTGGCCTGTCTGTCTGGCGGGCGCACATTGACCGTCATGACGAACCCGGGTGTATGTTTCCCGTGTGACCACAACCGCGCTGGCAACTGACCTTGTGTCTGCGCAGCAAGTGGGCTCAGATCCCGTCTCCCAGCTCGGCCTTGCAGGCGTCATGGCACTTGCCTTTCTGGCATGGGGCTATGGCAAGCTCGAGCGCTCAGCGTTCAACAAGATCTTCTATCGGTTCTTCGACTGGAGCCAAGACACGATGGACATGCTCAACAACGGCGTTTCTCTGGTGACGTTCCTGACGCGCCTGCTGCTCATCTATGCCATCTGGCTGTATGCGCGCAACGACGCGTTCTCGGCCGACAAGACCGAGTATTGGGTGGCTGTCAACTTTGCGCTCTGGGCTCTCGGCACCGAGTTCTTCGTGAACTACATCCTCAACGCGTTCATTGTTTCTGGCCCGTGGGGTCTGAAGATCCGCGAAACCATTGTGGCTCTTCTTGTGCTCGCAATCGGCGTCTTCTACCTGTTCTCTCTCATCTACTCGACCCGCAACCACCCGCGCAACCCTCGCTTCGATGCGGCGCTCAACACGACTGTCTACTACCACGACGAGCACGTCCACACGGCGACCTACTTTGAGGTGATCATCGGCATGTTCGCCTGCGTCTGGACCCTGCAGGCAGTGGCCCGCTTTTTCTTTGTGATCATGTCGTGCATGAAGGACGACGACTACTGGGCCCATTTCGCAAACAACGACGGTGCCATTCGGATCCAGACCACCGCCGAGGAGCAAGGGCTCACGACAGCTTACGAGTAAACGCACACTCGAGTCCATGTCGTGCCTCCTTTTCCGGTATTTGATGGACGGTTGGCGAATCGAATTGGATAAGTGGATGGCCGAGCAGGAATGGCACTGGAGACACAGGCAAGCACGCGAGCGCGCCCAAGTGGTCATCCTAGGCACGCAGAAACAACAGGATGCAGAGAAACGGGCGCGAAAGCTAAGACACAAACGCGCCCAAGGGGACAGGCAAAACGCAAACAGACGAACGCAACGCAGGCCGCGATGGTAAAGCGTTTATTTGGCCCGGGAAAGCAACGGCCTTGGTCGCGCGACAGCACCGGTTTGACTACTATGCTTCCTCGATCCTGTGGGCCGGGACTAGGAAACAGAACAAGTGCTGCAGCACGAGCGCGGGCAGAGTGCACCGAGTCCTTGCAAGCGCGCAAAGAATGGTGACAACTTGTTCTCGGAGCAGGGTGGGCCACGTGTCATGATTGTCAAATGTCCAATGCCTCTGGAAATACAGATCGATGTGCAACGGCACGTTCAGAAGCACGATCTTTGGAATTCGAAATCCATGCTTTAAAAGGAAAGGGACAACATAGCGAGCCTGTTCGTCGAGCCACGCTGAGGAGAGCGGATTTTGGCGCATGGCGCCTTTGAACGGCAGGATAGCTTCTGCCATGTGAAGATGATTGCAGTAGAGTGCGCAAAACAGAAGAGAGTCAAAAGACTGTCCGACGACAGAAAGGTAATCTCGAATGCCCGCAAAAAAGCCATTCGCGTCGTTTTGCCTAATGATATTACAGAACTCGACAGAGAGATATGCCTCGTCGAGCGCAGGCAGACCGCGGGCGCTCATGCCGAGAGAAGTGTGCAGCGCTTCGCGTTTCTCTCGCGGAGACGAACCGTGTCTCGGGTCTTCTTCGAACCATTGTAATGCCGAACGTGTAAGTCAGAGCAGCCGTAAAAGGGGCCTTGGTCACTACACTCGTTTGCAATGGCACATTCTCTTTGGCGGTTTGTTCCTTCCTGCAGCGGGGAGTTCTTGCGGAGTTATCTCTTGGGCGTGCTGTGGCCAACGCTGGAGCTTCACGCGCCCGAGCAAGGGCCGGGTGGCATTGCAGGCCACGGCACTGAGCATGTCCGCGTGTTCAAAGGTGAATGGACGCTCGACGTCTACACGGAAGAGCATTGCACCGACGACGACACGATTCACCTGCATTTCCATATGGATGTCAACAAAGTCATGACGAAGCCATTCACGACCTACTCCACAGAGGGAAAAGGCTACTACGGGCGCGTCGACGAATCGAAGCAGTGGATTGTCGACGTCGTCGTTCCTGTGTGGAAGGGGAACCGGGAGTCTCATTGAAGAATGCGTTCGCATAGAGACATGTCCATGCCAAGTGAAGCGCGAGTCTCTGACAGGCAAGCGCGTCGCGACACTTCTCTCTCATGGAGCGGCTTGGCCTTGGCGAAGAGCAGCGGATGCTCATGGACGACTATCTGAGCGGCAAAGAGGGCTGCGTGTCCGAGTTCTTTGTCCCCAAGGGCGCGGGAACGACGACGGCCGCCGCGGTGTATGCGGCGCACAACGAGATGTGCTACGTCAGCAACGACGCCAAGTGTCGCGGTGACTTCATCGACTACCTCTTCAACATTGCGTGGTTCTTTGAGTTTGACGTGGTCAAGGACGAGTTTGACGGCTTCAAAGTGACCAAGGGCAACGGCGCGTCACATCGCGTCTATGTCGTTTCGGCGACGGAGGCGTGGCCAGTGACGACGTTTGTCGAGGACGGCGATCCGGTGGACTGCGGAGCCCCTGTCGTGGTTTACAAGCGCGACACCTCTCTCGAATGAACCTCTGGGATCCGCAGCGCATTCTGGTCGAAGATTACCTTGGAGGCAAACACGGCAGCCGCGTTGTCTACCCTGCACTGAAACGGCGCCTGTCCAACGGGACAACAACGGCCGTGGCGCGGTTCGCTGCGAATAACGAACTGTGCTACGTGAGCGAGCGGCCCGAGCAACGGAACAAGTTCTTGGACTATCTGTGTGACATGGTAAGCGCCTTTGGCCACGAAATGACGCCCGTGAAGGACGGCTTTGAGATCACGAAGGCCGACGGGAGCAAGCATCGCGTCGTTGCCGTGGGTGGCGCAGATGCGTGTGCAATGACGACGTTCGTCGAGGATGGCGACCCTGTAGAGTGCGAGGCCCCCTTGGTGGTCCGCAAGCAGGTTTACTACCGCAAGTAAAGCACACTTCTCTCTTATGGCATTTCCCACAAATTGGACTGCGGGCGACTACGACGAGCTGCGCGAGATAGTGCGCAAGTCGCCGATTTCGGTTTTGCGTGCGCGCGTGAAGCAGGTGCCGGATGAAGCTCTGAGAGCGATGATTCTGGGCAACCAGCGGGCGCTCTATGCTGTCGCCGGCAACAAAGCAAAGCAGGCCATCGAGATGAAAGTGCAGGCACGGAAGAAGAAGAGGGCGAGCAAGGACACGGAAACGTTCCTGAAAGCCGCAGGCTGGAAGAACGACGGCAACATTGTGGCCGTGATTCAGTATGAAACGGAGACCGTCGACTCGGACAACGAGACGGTGGAGACGGCATCGGTGCCTCAAGAGGCGCACAAGCGCGCAACGCTCACCTTGACGGTGAAGCAGGCAGGCAAAGTGCGCATCGTTATGACGCGCGAGTGGCAATACGAAGTCGACGAGTCCGGGACGGACAAAGGCATGCGGCACTACGACCTGTCTTCAACTCGCGTTCAGGATGGCGAGATCATGGCTTCAGACGTCGATGTTCCCTCGCGGCTCGACTGGGAGGCAGCCGCAATCAAGTTTTTTCGTGTTTACGGGAAGATTTTCATCTTTCCAGCGACGCCCTGAGGTCGTCCATGGCAAGTCGCAGCATGTCGTCGGCACTTTGATCGCCTACGCCAAACATAAAAACCATGGCGAGATGAAGCGCAGGATGCTCTTCCGGGTCGAACTCGACGGCATAGCACTGGGCGCATGCCATTCGAAGCGCGTCGTCGGAGCAGTCGCGTTCGTATCGAAATGCCAGCGCAAGTTGCCGCATGCACTCGTCGGGTCCCTTTTTGCGCTCTTGTATGTCATCAGTGGAGCCTTGCCCTAGCATCTGCTCTCCAAGAAGCGCCAGATATCTGTCCGACTTTCCTTTTCGAATTTCGCGAAACGCACGACGAGCGGTGGCAGGCGCGCCGTGTTTCCACTTGAATGCGATTGCAAGCGCAATTTGCGCGCTTCTCGACACTTCTCTCTCCATGGACGTTTCCGGGCCTAGCGATCGTCTTCCTCAGCTTGTATCGCGCGCGCTTGACGGTGATCTTGGCACGGTCGTCGATCTTGCTCTGTATGAGAGAGGTGATGCACGGCGGGCGCTCTGCGCATACGCGCTTCGCAATTCCATGGTCTACGTCAGTAGCAGTCGGACAAAGCGCGATCGGTTTTTGGCCAATGTGCGGCGTGTCGCCACAAGCATCGGCTTTCAATGCATGCAACGGCCCAAGTGCTCTTTGATCCAGCGCACAGACGGGACGAAGCATTTGGTGTATGCCGTTTGTCCGTGGAGAGCCGAGGGCACAACGCTTCCCATATTCGTCGACGACCCTCGCCCCCCGTTGACAATGTTCAACAAGAGCAGGGCCGTAGTCTACATGACGCGCGTGCCTCACCCGTAAACACTTCTCTTCCTATATGGATTTTTCTCCAAACGATTACTTCACGCTCCCTCACCCTCGGGAAGGGCATCTTGTGGTCGTTCTTTCGCGCGATCACACCGCTGTGGCGCAAGACATCGAGAAGTCCGGATGGACTCTTCGGCGAGCCTTGTTTCCTCTGCATCCGTTCCGCACTGCAGCGGGTGAAAAGTTCGCATCGCATGGCGTCATGGTCCCTGTGGTCGACACGGTTGCCGGCGCAGACTCGTTGGCTATGGTGGACTACGCTGTCCGTCAGATTGCGGATTTCGCTTCCTCTCACAACGACAAGACCGTCGTGTTGTTTTTTCAAAATCTTGATTACACGACCGAAGAGCTGCGGGATCTTTGCGCCCGTGACTGGGAAATGGCGACAGAGAAGGCTCTGGCCGGCGCGCGCGAGTTTCTGGAACACCACATTCGCAGCGCTCGCCGGTATCGGAATCATCCCGTTCGAAGCGCCATTGTCGATGCCGCGGAACAGTGGCTCGCAACGGGCCATACGAGTAGCCCGCTTCTTCAACCGGAGCAGTTGGCGTTTGCCCGCAAGAGATGGACACACGTAGACGCCGCGCTTGTCGACGCCGCGCTTGTCGACGTTCTGCTCGATCCAAGCGTATTTACGTGGTTTCACCTCATCAATTGCGTCAAGTGAACACACCTCTCTCCCATGGAGCCGATTCCATTTCCGTCTGTCAAGGCAGCCATTGTGCAACAAGGCTACGCGGTGACGTTTCATGCCATCTTCTTTGTCTTCATTTCGCTTCTTTACTACCTGATCTTTGACACGTCGCCAGTGGCCGAAGCAAGCGCCAAGATGGTCTTTGCCATTGCTGCGTGGGTGCAACTTGGGTTCATCGCGGTGCATATTTCGCTCGGTGCGCTTGAGCTCTTTGCTGGGCGGATTGTCGCGGCCATTCGCGAAAAGTAAACACTTGACTCTCATGGATCCAAGGGAGGAAGCCCCGATGAACGCGGAATTGCTGCGCGAGTTTGTTGTTGCATGCGAAGCGGCTGTTGAAGCACTCGGTGCCGCATCCAAGAACGGGCTCAGCGAAACTCTTTTTGTCGTTGAGCGCCGCATTACAAAGGCAACCAATGACACATTGATGGCACTTGCCGATCGCGACGATGTCGAAGATTTGATTGAGGCGCTACTGGCTCTGTGCGAACAAATTCAGGTCGTCCAGACCATCGCCGCGGTCGCGTATTGCAAACACAACGACCGCGCGCATTCCGACTGGGTTGCCGCAGTCGAGTTCGATGTTAACATGGACAAGGCCATTGCGGCGGTCCGCGAACGGATCCGCGCGGACATGGTCTACTTCACTGCTCGCGCTCAATGAACATCGTAAAGAGATCGACTCCGGCGCCCAGCTCCGACAGATATACGCCTTCGCGACGGTTTGTGTGTCTTGGGACACGCCCTTTGGTATGCGCGATCCATTCTGCAGAAGGAATGTTATCTCCTGCTCCGAAGCAGCGTAGCACATCAAGTGATTGCTCGTTCTTGATGTTGGCACAAAGTTGACACTGGCGCCGCGCTGCACAAGCGCTTTGGCCATGTCAAACCGATGGTATACGATGGCAAAATAAAGCGGGCGGCCTTCGCGCTCGATGATGTCGACATCGTCAAGGACTGCGATGCGCTGTAATATCTTCTGAAATGTTGCCATGTCGTTTGTGCGAATGGCGTGCACGAGCATCTCGCCATTTGCACGCTTCATCGCTCGTTTGTCCATATTCGCAGAGAAGTCTGAAAAGCCGCAAACACTTCTCTGCAAATGGACTCCGTGCGCTCCGTGGAACGCGACATAGAGCGATGCAAAGAACTTTATGAAGAGACACAGGCATACATCAAACAAACAACCGCCATGGTTCACGCACACCTCGCCGAAGTGGAGAAACTGCAAGCAAATCTGGCAAAGGATCAAGAGCGACTGTCCGCAATTCTGGAGTCGCTGTCTGAGCCAAAGGTCGCCCCGCCATGCTCTGCTTCCACGAGTCGCGAAACAAGGCTCCGTTTCGGCATTGCTCTCCAGCAGCAAGCGGCGGAAGAGGCATACGCTCTTCGGCAGACGTCAAACGACGATTTGGAAAGCACCACTTCTCTCTGAGTTTCATGGACGCGACGGCTGTTGTGGAAGTCGCTCTTTGGACCGGCCCCTGCGACAGCGTAAAGCCGCACAAGTCGCGATGCAAGATCAGTGTGCAGAGGTCAACTGTGCGCGAGGCCCTTGAGTGTTTGAAAGAGCACATTGCGCTGCTTTCCAAGGGGCCATGGAAGCTGAAGTTGGTGGCTTCGGACAAGAAACGCGGCGACGAGCGACCGCTGCGCACATTCTTTGTTCGCATGCAGCACACGGACAAGAAAGCAAAGTGTGCGCCCGTCTCCGTCATGGGACGCGAGAACCCTCCTCTATACGAGGCCAGCGCGTGGATCTACTCTACGATTCTTTCGGGAGACAAACCGCCTTGCAAACCAAAGCAAGCGAGTGAAGGGTTGCCTCTTTGAGTTGTTCGCGGACAAAGTGACTGCTCTGTCAAACTGTCATTTTTAATCCTGGTCACAGCTGACTTCCCAAAGACGCCGGCTCAGTTCTCTCTCCCTGAGTTCCGCGTCTTCAGGCTCGTCCCCGGGGCGATTTGGAATGTCCATCTTTGTATCTCTCACCCAATACATAATGCAAGGACATGCAATTTCAATGTGCACGTAAGAAGACTGCCCCTCGTGCCCGCCTTCTGCATTGACATAAACGTCAAAATCTAGGTCGGGCACGGGGAATCCAAATCTCGTGGCTGCTGCGTGATCCATGTCGCGCACGTGATGCAGCCACTCTTTGAGGAGGACTTCGACTTCCGCGAGATCTGCGTCTTGAACGACAGCAAGGTTAAGTTCCACGCCAAGCGGCAGGACTCCCGCGGGGTGCAAAATGAAATGTGTCCCGTGAAGCACACGCTTGGTCATAGCATACACGTCCCGCAAAAACTTGCCGGGGAGACGCGAGCGCCGATGATGTTTGGAGAGTATGTTCAACCGGTCAATCTCGGATGGCACCCGAACAGCCATGAAATCAGACAAGTGTGAGTGACAACGCAGAGCCGCAAATGAAGCGGCGCACGTCTCACTCTCAACGGAAGACATCCGCCCCAAAGACAAGTTGAAGGAGGACCAAGCTCGGATCGTCGTGGCACGCAGAACGGCATGATCTGAACATCATTGTTGACGCCAAAGCGCTTCCGGTGCTTCTGGCCACGCCACTCATCTCCAGTTGGCCACACGAGGTCGTCCACGGACCTGAGAAGTAAACGTCTCCGTGGCTTTCCGGGCTCCGAGCAAGCACACTTCTCTCCATGGCAGACAATCGCTCTACGGACGCAAAGATCCGCGAATTGATAATGGGAGAGGCCCGCATGGTCCTGACGCGGACTGTCAACGGAGAGCAGCGGACCATGACCGTTTCTTGTGACATCGACCTGCTTCCGGTGCTCTTGGCCGCACTCGAGAGTTACCAACGCGAGATTGTTTACGAACCCGAGAAGTAAACGTTCACGCTTTCTTTGCCGGTGGCAGATCCTCGTCGTCGTCCGAGCGCTTGGTCTTGAGGTTCCAGAAATCGGAGGGCTGCGCGTCAAGCTCGCGCTGGGCAAGATCGCGGATCTGCGGCCAAATGAGCGCCGTCTTTTGCATGCGCTCGATGATGTTTCGCTTGCACAGATCGGCATCAAAGGCATCGACCATGACCTTGTCAAGCTCTTTGCTGATCTTCAAGGCGATGAGGCAAAGCAACACGGCCGGGCGGATGTCAAACTCGTGTGCCCAGTCTGGAAGCGAGTTCTTCAGCTCCTCGGGAAAGTTGACGTCGTTGATGTTGAGCTTGGCGAGGGCGCCCGTCAGATCGAACGGCTTGTCAAAGTAGTCCGACTCGTTGTCCGTGACATGCTCGCGCTTGACCCATCGCACGAAGCAGTCAAGAAGATCCGTCGCGAGCAAGGCGGCGTGAACAAGGACGGCAGAGGGCGAACGGGTCGTCTCCGCAGCCACGCGCAGGTCGTAGACGAGGCGCTTGCACTCGTCAACAAAGTCCTCCGTCGCTCGCTCGTATCGCACCACGGCGTCCATGTCAAGTTCCTTCGGGAGCTCGGGCTTTTGCATCTTGGTCGCATAGACGTTGGGAATGTCCGCCATGAGAGTGGAGTGCGAGGGTCGGTCTTTATTCTTCCGGGTAGAACGAGTTGGCGATGAGAGCAAAGAGATGTGCCAGCAATCGCCCCGAGAGCTTTCGGAACGCCGCGTCTCTCTTGGATACGACGAGAAGCGTGACAATCTGCCTTTGCACTGGCAACGCCCAGAGAGAATGGTTGTCCAGCGTCCATCGCCGACGATAGACAGCACGAAGCATGGCCGCCATCTCCTGCAACCGCGGCGGGATATCTTGCAGAATCTGAGGCGTGATAGGCGCTCCGTATCGAACGAGCACCGGAATCGATGTTTCTGTGTATACACTGCGGTGTTTGACGAGTTCGGATATATTTTGATGCGTCGGAAAGACACCGCGCCGAATGAGAGCGTCTCTAATGGACGAATCGGAAGAGTCGTAAACGGCCCAAAACCACGCGGCGTATGCGTCTGCGCCGAGATCAAGAAGATATTCCGTAGCCCGGACGTCGCCGTTGTGGATCGCGTGCACCAAGTGAAATCGGATGGCTTCCGTTCTGCAGGTGCTATGGAGAACCGAGTTGTCGATGGCTCTTTTGCGCTCATCCCAAGACACTTCACTCGCTATGAGCCAATCCGAACTTGCTCAGAGTTATGTGTGCGCACATTTGCGGCTGCTGTGTCTGCTCCCGGCAGAAGTCGCGGTGCTTCGCATGTGTGGCCTGCCGACAAAAGAATACGTCGACGACTACCTGCGTCCGGTTGCCGAGCGGCTATCCGTGGAGGATCTTCAAGTTGCGATCGATCGCATCGACAGACAGTGCGAATCATTGATGCCTCCCACGCAGTAAACGCGCTCGTGTCCGCTGCATCGCATGTCGTCGCTGTAGTCGAGCCAAAACCCCGCACTTCACTGAGATGACACGCGAACTTGATCATGATGTCTGGCAGAGCTGCTATGAGCGCGTCCAAGTTTACTTTCAGTTGCTGGTGATGATGCTTGTGAGCGCGGGCTTGTTGACTTGGGTGCACTACGGCTGCCCAACAATCTACTCCATGACCTCGGGAAATCCTAACACGCCTCTTACGCGCACCTGCTCCTGAGTGAACACCTTTCATCTGCGGACAAAGTGGCCCGCCGCGACAACGCGAAAGACGTAGAGCTTCAGAAAGCCTTCGAGACGAACCCGCCTTGTGCGCGCGAGACAGCACAGAACGGCATGCACTGGCGATCGCAGAAGAACGGGCATTTCCGCAAGAGCCATCGTGCGTCGCACGTAGTTCTCAATGCGCCCTTTGGGACGACGGACGGCGCTACAACGCTTCCGGATCTTCCGCGCGAGTAAGACGCCGACTTAATAAACCACACTCATCTGGTCATTATGAGTATCGGACGACTTCGCGTGGCTCTTGGCCAAGTGACGGATACTCGATTCTTCATGTGGTTCTACATCTTTGTGGCCGTTGCACTCGTAAGCGCCAATGTGGGCGTGAACGTGTTTCTGGCCACACGCATGAGCTCCGTGGATCCTGCGCCCTCGCTTGCGTATCCTCCGCCGCCGTCGCCTCCCGCGCCTCCGCAACCGCCAAGTCCGCCAAGCCCGCCGCCTTCGCCGGGGCCATCTCCTCCGCCCAGCCCTCCGCCGTTGCCCAGCCCTCCGCCGTCACCGAGTCCGCCACCCAGCCCTCCGCCAAGCCCACTCGGTCTTTGCGCGCCGCTGCTGGTGAACGCAGGCTTGAACAACGTCCCGATGTGCTGCACCAACCCGCCAAACGGACTTACGGGCGGTGTCTGCTCGGGCATCAACTCGGCGTGCATGCTTGCCGCAACGGGCTACGGCATCGGTAACTGTTCGTCCTATGGCACAGCGTGCAGCGTCCCTGCGACATACGAGGCAACGCAAGCCGCGTGTCCCGTTTGGAGATTTTGGACGGCGTATCCGAGCCCTCCGCCACCGCCGAGTCCGCCGCCAAGCCCGCCCCCGTCGCCTAGTCCGCC
>Ga0075152_10002273_pt1 | contig 13642 bp, 8 predicted proteins | sample JI61114C2DNA_FD_70964 | JGI IMG/M metagenome (GOLD analysis project Ga0075152, IMG submission 70964) | Wastewater effluent complex algal communities from Wisconsin, to seasonally profile nutrient transformation and Carbon sequestration -... | ecosystem: Engineered > WWTP > Effluent > Algae...
CGATTCCGAACCGGCGATGCCCGCCGCTCTGCGCCCGGCCCGGGTGATCATCGTTGAGGATGACGAGCGGCTGCGCGATTATGCCAAGTTGGCCTTGGCGGAGGGGCCGGAGATCGAACTGGTCGGCGATGCCGGAAATCTGGCCAGCGGGCTCCCGCTGGTCGATCTTTTGCCCGATTTGGCGCTGCTCGATCTGGGCCTGCCCGATGGCAGCGGGATCGCGGTGATCGAAGCGATCCGGGCCAAGGTTCCGGCTTGCCGGATCCTCGTCTTCACTGTGTTTGAAGACCGCGCCAGCGTGATCAATACGCTCAAAGCAGGGGCTGATGGTTATATTTTGAAAGATACGCCGGCCGAAATGATCCTGACCTATGTGCGGGCGACCTTGGCCGGTGAAACCCCGATCAGCGCGCGCGCCGCCAGCCACCTGCTCAGCCTTGTGCGCGATGAGCCAGTGGGCGAAGATTCGGCCGGGCCTGATGCACCGCACCTGTCCCCGCGCGAACGCGAATTGCTGGAATATCTGGCGCGCGGATTGAGCCGCAAAGAGTCGGCCCGGATCATGAACCTGTCACCGCATACGGTCGCCGAATATGTTCAAGGGATCTACCGCAAGCTGCAGGTCAAATCGCGCGGCGAGGCGGTGTTCGAAGCAATCCAGCAGAAGATCCTGAAGCTCGATAACGACTGATCCCTCCACTTGTGGGGATGGTGAGGCAGCGCCTTCGATGCGACGCCGCGCCCATCAACCTGCAAAATGAGGGCATCATGGCTGTTCAGCGTAATCGTTCCGGATCGAAACTCGTGCGCACTGCGGGGCTGCTCGCCTCCGCCTCTTTCCTCTCGATGTTTGGTGCAAACGCGGCCCAGGCCGCCTGCACGCCCAGCACGCCGCAGCCTTTGAACAACATCACAGCCCCGGGCACACTGGTCAATTGCGATGGACCGAACAGCGGTGAAACGATTGTCGCCAATACCAATACGGTTCGGGTCGAAGTCAATGGCGCCGGAGACACGCTGAACAACAGTACGGTGACATTCAACGATGAGAGCGGTTGGGTTACGGTGGCCAATGGCGGCAGCATGGCCAACACGATCATCACATCGACCGGCGCCAACACAGAGGTAAGCATCGGCGGCCTTGGCCTTGGGATCGGTTCGGCCCCCAATCTGACACTGTTCATGACCGGCGATGGCGGTAGCCTCCGCATTGGAGCGGGCTCCTTTGCCAGCGCCGACCCCGGGTTCCTGCAATTTTCGAACCCGACCAGCGGGGGCTATCAAGGCGTTTCTGTACAGGGCACCCTAGCCGCATTGGGCAACAACGGCGGCAACTATCTGATCCAGGGCGGTACCGGCAGCCAAGAGCTCAATATATCGGGAACGCTGACTGTTCAGCCGAACGGTCTGGCTTTTGATGGCGGCGCTGATCAGGACATCGTGATCATTCGTGCTTCCGCAGTGATCAACGGCGGGACGGGCAACAACATCCAGTTCAATGGCGGCGCAGGCGCCGATGACCGCTTTACCATCGTCGGCGGCGGATCGCGCGACTTCAACACAGTGAGCTTCGAAGAGCTCCTGCTGCTTCCGGGGACAGGCAATACGCTGTTGCTGGGCGGATCCGGCGATTATACCAGTATAACGATCGGCGCCGGGACGGTTGAAGTGGCCAGCGATGCGCCGCTCGGCCAGTCGAATTCCGATATCCGGCTAGCCAACGCTTCGCACCTGAGGCTGAACCCGGCTGCCGCCTTCACCTTTGGTCACAGCCTGACGGGTAACGGCATTCTCGAACAGACCGGCCAAATCGTAACCTACAATGGCACCTCATCGATCAACGGCCCATTCGTCGGCAATTTCACGATCAGCGGCGGCACTGCGATCATCAACAGCGGCAGCCAGTTCGGCACCGGGACGATCACCAACAATTCCGCGCTGGAACTGACCAATATCACCCTGAGCAACGCGATCAGCGGCACCGGCACGGTGACCAAGATCAGCGGCGGCACTGGTACCCTAACGGGCGTCAACACCTACTCAGGCGGAACCGATGTCGATGCCGGAACATTGCGGATCACCAATGCCGGTGCGGTCGGTTCGGGCGTGGTCAACATCGCGGGCGGGGCGAATTTCGAACTCGATTTCGCCTCAGACCTGACCTTTGCCAACGACATCACCGGCGCGGGCGGCTTGGTGAAGCGCGGCTTTGGGGTTGCCACCCTGACCGGGACCAACACCTATTCGGGCGGGACCGATATCCAGCAAGGCGGGATCCGGGTCGATGGCTTCGCCCGGCTCGGCACCGGCCCGGTGACCACGGCAAGCGGCACCGCCCTGTTTCTCGATTACAACGGCGCTGGGCAGCTGCTGCAGACAGCCCCGTTCATGACCGGCGATGGCCTGTTCGTGAAGGAGGGTACCGGCGATGTGGTGATGAGCCAGTCCAGCACCTATACCGGGGGCACCATCATCCTTGAAGGGCGGATCGGCCTCAATAACGGAGACGCGCTGGGCACCGGCAACATCCATGTCACCAGCGGTGCTGAATTGGGCATCGGCGGGATCGTGCTCAACAATACGATCACCGGCACAGGATTGATCCGCAAGACTGCGCCCAATTTGGCCGAACTCTATGGCGACAATTCCGGCTTCACCGGGATCTTCCGGGTTGAGCAGGGCGAAATCTTTGCGACCGACGGCAAGGCTTTTGGATCGGGCACGCTCCAGATCGACACGGGCAATACCGCCTATCTGAATGGTGGTGGCACCACCATGGCGGCGGATCTCACAGGCGGCGGGGTCTTTGAGAAGAGCGGTAGCGGGACCGCCATCCTGAGCGGCGACGGCACGGCTTTTTCCGGAACGCTCTCGATCGTCAACGGTACCGCGCAGATCGAAGGCACGCAGAACATCGGCGGAGCAACCGTGCTGATCGGCAGCGCCGGGACCCTGCAGCTCGACACGGCAGGGTTCACGGTGTTCAACAACACCGTGCTGGGCGCGGGCAACGTGATCAAGACCGGCACCGGCACGGTATTCGTGACCGGCAGCAACAGCTACTCCGGCGGGACCGATATTCAAGCGGGCGCGCTGCGGGTGACCGATGTCAGCTTCCTGGGGACAGGGCCGATTACGGTTCAATCTGGCGCGTTCCTTGATCTTTCGATCGCCGGTACGCAATCGCTCAACCAGACAGTCACCGGTGCGGGCGCCCTTCGCAAGTCAGACCTTGGCGACCTTACCCTGCTCAGCAACAGCCTGACCGGCGGGCTCGATATCCTCGGCGGACGGGTGATTGTCAGCAATGCAGCAGCAATCGGCGGCGGCCCGGTTTCGATGGCGGCTGATACCCAGCTGGTCTTCAACAACAGCACCACCGAAGGCATTTCCAACCCGATCAGCGGGGCCGGAACCTTGACCAAGGACGGCACCGGCCTGCTCGCGGTCAATTCGGCCAATACCTATAGCGGCGGCACGCTGGTCAACAACGGCCGGCTTGTCGCCAACGCCACGGGCGCGTTCGGCACGGGCCAAGTAGTCGTGCTGAGCGGGGCCGAAGTCGGGATTGGCGGCGTGACGATCGCCAACAACATCTCGGGTAGCGGAATGGTGATCAAAACCGCCAACAACACCGGCACGCTGACCGGCACCAACACCTATTCGGGCGGCACCGACATCCAGCAGGGCACGTTGGTGGTCAACAGCCCGGCGGCGCTCGGCACTGGCGGCGTTTCGACGGCTAGCGGCACCGCGCTGAACATCAATTACAACGGTGCCTCCAATGCTGTGATGACCAATGTGCTGAGCGGCAACGGCTCACTGATCAAGGACGGCAGCGGCACGGTGGTGATCAACACCGCGGGCAACACCTATAGCGGTGGAACCACGATCAACGCCGGGCGGCTTGGCCTCAACTTCAGCGATGCATTGGGCACCGGCAACGTCGTGATCAATTCCGGTGCCGAACTGGGCATCGGCGGGATCACGCTCGCCAACAATGTCTCTGGCGCGGGCCGGATCGTGAAGACCGGTAGCCTTACCGCCAACCTGACCGGGACCAACACCCACAGCGGCGGGATCGATATTCAGGGCGGCGCGGTCAATGTCACCGGCAACGGCGCTCTGGGTAGTGGCGCGGTTACGATCGGCAGCGGCACACAACTGAACTACACCAATACGGCCGCAGCGACCTTCAGCAATGGCCTGTCGGGTGCGGGCACTTTCAACAAGCTGGGTGCCGGGCAGCTGAGCTTTGTGAACAACTTCAGCATCGGTACGCTCAATGTGTCGGCCGGTTCGGTGCGGATCAATTCAATCGCCACCGGCAACGTCAATGTCGCCGCCAATACCCGGCTCGACGGGACCGGGCGGATCATCGGCACTCTGACCAACAACGGCACCGTGGCGCCGGGCAACAGCATCGGCACGCTGACCGTTCAGGGCAACTATGTCCACAATTCGGGCTCGGTGCTGGAAATCGAGTTCGACGCTGCTGGCAACATCGATCTGCTGAACGTCACTGGCAATGCCACGCTTAACGGTGGGACTATCCGGTTCGTGTCGATCGGCGGCGCAGAAGGTCAGGGCGGTACGTTCCTGAGCACGGGCGGCACGTTGACCGGCACCTTCACGACGGTCGAAACCGTCGGCGCACTGCTGCCGCTGGCGGTGGTTTATGAGCCGAACCGGGCATTGATGGGCCCTTCGGTGCTGACCGCCCGCCCCTCCACCTTCAACGCCCAGTCGCTGGCCGCAGCCGATACGACCCTGGGCTTTGTCGACAGCATCGGCGCGGTCGATGCCCGGCACGGCACCGGCAACCGAATCTGGATGACCGGGTTCGGCGCCTGGGGCAGCCGCAGCGCTTCGGGCACCACGTTAGGCTATGATCACAACGCCCGCGGGATCAGCGGCGGGATCACTTTCGATGCCGGTTCCGACCTCAATCTGGGCGTTTCGCTCGGGTGGGCCGATGCCGATATCGAACTGACCGACAACGGTGGCGGCGGCGACCAATCGAGCCTGCTCGGGGCAATCAGCGCGCGCTATGCGGGCCGCGGCTTCACCCTTGGTGGCGGGCTGCTCTACGGCAAGGTCGATCAGGATACCCTGCGCAATGTCAGCTTCAGCGGCTTTTCGGGAAGCGTCGCAGGGGAAACCGATTCGAACCTGTTCGGCGGTTTCCTTGGCCTTGGCGTGCCGCTCGGCTCCAGCGGCGGCTGGTCTTTCAATGCCAATGCCAGCGGCAGCTACATTCGCCAGGAGCAGGCTGGCTATACTGAAAGCGGCACCAGCCCGCTGCGCCTGCAATTGGGTGATCTGACCACCGAAACGATCGAGGGCCGCGCCGGGCTGACCGCCAAGACCCGGTTGTGGCAAGGCAACCAGGGCGGCGGTGAATCGCCCGAGGCGCTGAACCTCAGCGTCAATCTGGGCGGCCGGTTCCTCGGCACGCTGGGCGAACGCGAACTTCCGGTGACCTTTGCAGTCTCCAGCGCCGGGATCGTGCTGCAGGGCGACAAGCGCGACTTTGTCCAGGCCCAGTTCGGGTTGGGGCTCGACTATACCGCACCCAGCGGCGCGCAGTTCAGCCTCGGCTATCGCGGTGAAGCCGGCAAGGCCAGCCGCCATGCCGTGCAGGCCGGTGTCAGCTTCGCTTTCTGAGACCCTTCGGGTCGTGACCCGACCGGTGCTCCGGCCCCTGCTGAGAAAGCGCTGGTTCGAAGGGAGGGGGGCAGGCGCAAGTCTGCCCCCCGACTTGTTTGCGCGGCACCAATCTGCCGCAGGGCCATCAGTCTTTCAAAAAACCAACATTCCGGAGTGACCATGCGCCCCTTCTTGCTGGCAATGCTCGTCGTTATACTGGGGCCCGCTGCGGCCCAGGCAGCTCCGCCAAAGCCGAAGTATCTGAACAACCTCGACCGGGACTATCGCTCGGGCGATTGGGTGCTGCAATGCGCCAGCTCGCAGATCTGCAGGATCGTCGGGGTGGTCAAACGGTCTGGCAAAGACAGCCAAACCCGCGCGGTCGTGATGATCAGTCGCGGGATCGAGAATAATGCCAGATACTATGTGCGCTGGGCCTTTATCGATGACAACGGTTTCGTCATGCCGCCACCCGATGAGGCTGTTCGGCTCTTTGCCAAAGGCCGCCCCAGGATGCCGCCCCCGGTTACGTTGCGATTGGGTGCACCCGAAGGCAGCCCGGCCCATCCCCTGTACCGCACGCATTCGGATCACGGCTGGCGGATCGTTGCTGCACTGCGCAGTTGGCCCGCGGCGGTGCTGCGCAATCGCGGCAAGCTGATTTCGGAAATGCCGCAGGGCAATCTCGGACGGCTGCTGCAGATCATGGACGATCTGCAACAACCGCTTTCGTCAAAACTGACCAGGACCGAAGAAACCCAGTGGATGAAGGAGTATCACTACACCGTTGTGCGGGCACGCCGGACAGGCGTTTCGGCGGCGCCCGACCTGGTCCTGCAATCGTGCAAAAACCGGCGCCAGTTGAACGCTGTTGAAGGCTGGGAAGTCGATCCCGCGCATCTGTTGTGGATCGCCCATTGCCCGGATCGTGCCAGAACATTCATGCAGACGCGCAGGAATGCCAATGGCACGGTGCCCGGCGAATATGGCGCCCCGGTGGAATTCAACGTGACCGATACGAGGGGCCGCAAACGGCCGGTCCATGCCGCCAGCTTTGATAGCGAAACATCGCTATTGCAGCTGGCAATTGCCCAGGACGGACGCTGGGATTGCGGCCTGCAGTTGACCTATGGCTTCACCAATCAGGGTGGGTTCGGGGTGATCGAAGATCGCCGGATGAGCATGTGTCGCAGCATTCCTGAGGCCTACTGGCTGGTGGCCTGGGCCCCGACCAGCTGGAAATACGCCAGCCCACCCCCCCTCAAATGGAGGGAATGCGCTCCCCGCAAATGAGGGGGTAACCACCACCAACTAACTGGATTGGTGGAGCTGACCCGATGAATGCAGTGGCCCGGCCGTGGATTGGCCTTTGTTTCAAATTGATGGCCCTGTTGGCCGCGATTTTCGCTTTCATCTTTTTCATGCGGATGGACGAAGACCGCTCGCGAGTCCGCAACTACCGCGATTCCGGCACCGTATCACGGGCGGTGGTGACCGAGATGAAGCTCGACAAGGTCGTCTACGAAGGCCGCCGTGGCCGCACCCGCAGCCAGGACGTGCAATACCTGTTCGTCCGGTTCGATCCAGATTCGAAGGTCAAATACGCCGATTTCCCGGATAAGGTGAAAGAGGCAGATCTGCCGAGTGCTCCGGCGCTGACCGGCGATCCAGCCAAAGATGGCAAATACGTCGAACTGATGTCGGTCCCGCGCGCGCTCTATGACCGTACCAAGGTCGGCGACGTACTCACCGTGGTCGATGCGCCGTTCAGCGGGTTCGGACCAGAACTGGTTTCCGATATCCGCGCCTTCGATCCCAGCGAAGCCTATCCCAAGATGGCGATTGCCCTCGCCCTCGCGCTGTTGCTGTGGCTGATCGGTTGGCGGATCAGCAAAGCCTCGGCCCTGCGCGGGATCATCGAAGTTACCAAGATTCCGGGTGTCAGGCCATGAATGATTATCAACCAGCGCTCGATCAGCTGCGCGAACGCCGTAAGGGCAAACCGGGCGAGCTGACGCTGATGATCGGGCTGGCGCTGATGGTGATATCGCCGTTCGTGCTGGCGATCGTTCACGGCGAGGGCGATGAGTACGATGCTCTGAAAGCTCAGGGCATGGTCACCATGGCGGAGATTGCCGGGCATGCTTCGCGCGAGGAAAGTTACACCGATCGCAAGGGCCGATCCAAGACGCGGACCAACCACTATCTGAAGGTGCGCTACGATCTGAATGCCGCAACAACCTATCCTGCATGGAAAGCGAACGCCAAGCTGGCGCCCGCGTCCTATCCGGTGATCACCACTACCGAGTTCGAAGTGCCCCAACCCTACCTTGCGACCAATCCGGTCGGGACAAAGCAGCCGGTGGCACTGATGCGCGGCGATTCCAGCACGCTGGAACTGGTTGAACAGCTCGAATACGAAACCAGCGCCAGCTATTTCCTGAAATACTATCTGGCGATGGCCGCGCTGTTCGTGGCCGGACTGGCGATGACCGTCCACGGCTGGCGCAAGCGCTTTCCGCGTGGATAGGCTGCTTTGGGCAGCATTGGTTCCCTTGGCGCTGATCGGGGCAGCGCGTGCAGAGGATTCCGCCCCGGGCGAGTGGATTGCGCCCGAGGTGATGGAGCAGAGAGACTGGTCCACGGCCTGCGAGGAAATCGTCCCGGATTGCACAGCTGTCAGCGTGTCGCGGGCCTATGTTACCCGCATCACCGGCACCGATCCGGGCGACTATGCCATGCCCAAGCTGTGGGTCATGCGCCGCGCTGGAGCGCACACTCGGCCGCGGGTTTTCGTTGATACCAGCGTCTGGGGTGAAGCCAGCGAGCTCGGCGCACTTTCGCTTCATGTCTATTATGATTGCGATGGCGATTGCACCGGGCGCGCCTACCGCCTGAAACAGATCGAGAAGGGCCGCTATGAACTTGCGCCCGAACAAGTCGCGGCTTTTTTTGCCGAAAGCGCCAAGACCGGCAGAGCCGCAACCCGGCGGGCCGACGGGTCGATGCACGGGATCATCAGCACCAGCGGTCTGATCGCCGCGCTGCGTTGGATGGATGAAAGCCAGGGCCGCACCGGCACGGTAACCGCGATTTTGGCCAAGGGCAGTAAAGCCGCCAGCGCTGTCCCGCCAGTCAGCGACCGCCGCAAGGTCAAGGTAGTGCGCGGACGGATCGAACCCTCGCTCGAAGTGCCCAATCACCCGGAACTGATGCGGATCCGCGCGCAATATTGCCCCGGCACCGATCCCGTGTCCGAAACCAACATTCAGCGGTTTCGGTTGATCAATGGCCATACGCTGTGGTCAATCATCTGCGCAGAAACTCCCCACAACCCCACGCACCTGTGGCTCGTCGAATATGCGCCCGGCAGGATTGGACTGTACCCGCTGCCTCGCCCAGAACAGGGCCGCACGCCGCAGTTGCCGATCCTGCCCCACAGCACGTTTGATCCCGCATCGGGTCAGTTGACCGGATACTATGCCGGTCAAGATCTCGGCAGTTGCGGCTGGAAGCGGCGCTGGGCCTGGACTGGTCAGGCCTTTGAAATGATCGACGCGATTGAAATGCCGGCCTGTATCGGAATCCAGCCGAACCAATGGCTGCAAACCTACCGCGCCGTGCCGCAATGACCGCTCCGACGCGAAAATTCGTCCAATTCGTCGGACCAGATCGACGGTAAATCGGGGATAAGACCACTGGGTAATTCGGAAAGGCGCAGGTGAGCGTCAAGCTCTGGCTGATCCATAAGACACACGAGGACAATTCGACCAGTGACGCAGTCAATTACTAGCGAGCCACAGCAATCGATCGGCGCATTTTGGGCTCGCGTTCTCTTGATTCTAGTTGCCGTTTTGGCGTCCTTTTGGGCGATGTCTGTGCTCAGCGAGCAGTCTGTGCGCCCAGATGAAATGCCAAGTCGACCCTGGGTCGAATACCAATTGCTCGACGAACAAGGGAAGCCTGTTGCTGGCAGTGCTGTGCAACGCGCCGACTACAAGAACAGTCCGATTTATCGCGCCGCGATTGGTAAGGGCAGTCCGCGGGCCGTCTTCCGCATTCCGTTTGATCGAGACCCCAGTCTTGCGGAACATGCTTTCTATCTGGCCGGCACCCCGGGATTGCAGGAAATCCGCCTGAACGGAAGCATCGTTCAACCCAATGTACCGCTCGACACGCGGCGAGGAGCAGCGGACGGCGGTGCCGTTTACTACATTCTTCCCAAAAATTTGCTTATGCTTAAGGGCAATGAAATTCAGGTGTTTGTTGAAACCCAAAGCTCTGTGCTGCCTTTGGCGGCATTCACTTTCAGCGCCCCCGAGGATGCGGCCAAGGCCGTTGGCTGGTCAATGTTTTTTGATAGCACGCTGGCGGTCATCGCATCGTCATTTCTCTTCTTCGCGCTTCTGCTGTGTTCCATCGTCAATTGGCCGCCACAGGACCGAAAGCGGATTCGCGCGCTGATCGGTTTGATGACGATTTGGATGGTGCGAACCTATTTCATCATCTTTCAAACACCATTCGAGATTCCTTTCCTTGTTACCTATTCGGCATATTACATCCTTGAATCGTCGGCACTGATGTCGATCGCCCGGTACATTGCCATTGACGCCAGTCTGTCCCGCAAATGGTCCACCGGTATTGCTGCTGTTTGGGCGTTGCTGCTGACGTTTTCCATTCTGACTCCGATCTACGGCTTTTTTGTCGGTCCGACTGCGCAGGCTACCATGGCCTACTTGCCTTTAAGCCTTGGGGTAATTTCGGCCGCGGTACTTGTCCTTGGCCTGGCCCAGTTGGCCGCCAGTATCGCGCGGCATCGCGATGGCCGCTGGATCGAGAAACTCGCGATCATGCTTTGTCTTACCGCGCTTTTTGTCGATATGATTGACTCAGCGTTCCAGCTGTCCATTCCATTTTTCCCCGAACTTCCTTTGACCTTTTACAAGGCAGTTCCGTTTGGCCTGCTGCTGGGGCTTGGGATTGTGGCGTCGATCGCCCGCGAGGCCAGTGAGGCGCGCCGAACAGTAACCCAATCCAACGAAATCCTGGCCGCACGGCTGGAGGAGCAAAACGCCAAGCTTGAGCGCAGCTATGACGCGCAAAAGCAGATGCTGCAGCGCCAGGTGATGCTGGAGGAACGCCAGCGGATCGTGCGCGATATGCATGACGGGATCGGCGGCCAGCTGCTCGGTCTGATGATGCAGGTGCGCATTGGCGGCGTGGAGAAAAAACAGGTCGAGGAGGGACTTCAATCGAGCATCGCTGACCTGCGGCTGATTGTCGATTCGATGGATACCGCCGAAGACGGACTCGCCGAAACGCTCCGCTCGTTCGAACACCGCGTGCGCGCGCAGGTTGAAGCGGCGGGGATGACCTTCACGGTTGCGCATGGCCTCGATGACGGCAAGCCCGGACCTGGTCCGCGCCCGACCCTACAAATTCTGCGGATACTGCAGGAAGCCGTGACCAATGCCATGCGGCATTCGGGCGCCCAAGAGATTGCGCTTGAAAGCCGCTATGGTCCTGACGGCACGATCTGCATTGCGGTTCGCGACAACGGCCATGGCTTGCCGGCAGAGATCCGAGGCGGACGCGGCCTCGCCAGCATGCGAAGCCGCGCCGAAGCGGTAGGCGGCACGCTTGTTATCGACAGCGGCGATAGCGGCACCACCCTGGCCCTGACCTTGCCCGAACCGCAATAGCGCGCCCCGCCCCCTCTTTCTGAGGGGATGGAACGAAGCAGGCCACTACCGCAGGCTAACCCGGTCAAACTTGGCAAGGGGTAAAACGATGCGCGCAGCGACAAGTCTTCTATCAGCAGCCGCAATTGCGCTGACGATTGCCAGCGCCGCGTCGGCCCAGGATGGCCGCCGCACCCGGCAGTCTTCCGCCAGTAGCAGCTCGCAGACCGCTGCTGCGCCACTTTCGCAGGACCCGGTCAAGCGGACCTGGGACTTTACCAAGCGGTTCGGAATTCCCCGGTTTGCAGCGCGCGGCGGCTGCACCAATGATAGCGCCGAATTCAAGCAGTTCATTGCTGACTATAACGCCCGGGTTGACGAATTTCTGGCCGGGCCAAGCGACCCCAAGAAACTCAAGCTGGAGCGCGGCAACTACCAGCGCCAGGTGCTGGGCAGCGGGCGCGATATCGATACCTACCTTGCGACCTATGCCGAAACCGGCAAGCGCAGCCCCGATGGCTATGTCCCGCCGCTTGCCGAGGACATCTGCCGCGCCAAGATGCAGCGCTATAATCTGATTGCGATTCGCGAGGGGTTGAAGGCGATCGGCCGGGTCTATCCCGATATGGCAGAGGTCGCCCCGATGCTGGCCAGGGCCAATGCCGCGATCACCCAGATCGGCGATGACCGCGCGCTGCAGGCCCACGTCGCGAGTAACCGCAACGCCTCCCTCGCCTCGGTCCGGATGAAGCCCGCCGTGACGCGAAACGCGCAATGGGAAGCGGGCCTGCGAAACGGTTTTGCCCAGCTGAAACCTGGCGAAACCATTCTCAAGGTCCACCTCTACAGCGCCAATTGGTACGTCCACAAAAACGAACTGACCGCGGTGCCCGAATACCGCCAGATCGGCGCCTGGGTGGCGACCAAACGCAGCGACGGGACCTGCTGGATCAACGGGATCGACCTGTGGCAGAACTATGTTGGCGGCGGCTTTGACCGCGGCGAATACAAGTTAGGTCAGGCCCCGCAGCAGATTCTTTGCGAGAATCTGTGATCGCACGAAGATTGCTCCAACCCAGCCAATTTTATGGGGGTTCCGGTTGCCGCGATCGGCCCTAGACTGGTCAAATTAGCTAGGGGCTGTCCGCCATGAAAACCCTGTTCTTGACCGTCATGCTGGCCGCCACCGCCGTTCATCGCGGGCCTGCACCAGAAGAGACCCGGACATTTGGTGACTGGATCGTCGGCTGCGACAACCTTGGCGCCTGCACTGCTGTCTCGTTGGCGGACGGCAAGCGGGAGCAGGACCCCGCCCAGTTGGTGATCCGTTGGAATGGTGCACGCGGGGCCCAGCCTCGGCTTGAGCTTGCCCCGCCGGGAGAGGCCGATGGCTGGTATCTCTCGGTCGATGGCAAACTGGTGACGCGCGGTACGGCTTCGTGGTCTGGCCTGTCCGCTCGGCGGCTGATCGGACAAATGATCCGGGGGCAGCGGCTCGAAATCAATTCGCCTTTGGGTCTGGAAGTGCAGAATTCCTCGCTTAGCGGGCTGACCGCCGCACTGCTGTTCATCGAAGATCGGCAGGGCCGCGTCGGCACTTCCGAGAGCATTATTCGCCCCGGTCCGCGGCAGCCCGGGCCGCTGCGCACCGCCCCGGCAGTCCTGCACACCCCGCCGCGCTCCAGCCTGCCGCCGCCCGCGATCGATGCCGCGCCGCTATTTGCGAATGACGGCTGCGATGAGGAAAGCCTGGAAAGCGACCTGCCTCAGATCGTCCGGCTCGATCCCAAATCGACCCTGGTGCTGGTCCGCTGGCGCTGCGGCCACGGCGCCTATAACTTCCATTTCAACGTCATGATCGCGGACAATACGGGCCGCATGCGGCCGGCTGAGCTCGATTTTCCCGGCGGCTTGTCGGGCGAACGCGATGGCAACGATCTCACCAATGCCGGCTGGGATGCCGAACGGCGCCGGTTGACCTCCCACCCACTCGGTCGCGGGATCGGCGATTGCGGCGTGCATAACGAATATGTCTGGGACGGCACCCTGTTCCGCCTGGCGCTGCGTACCGTAATGCCTGAATGCCGCGGCGCACGGCACTTCATCCCGACCTGGACCGCGAGCATCACCGCGCGCGTTGCCTTCAATTCAACCCCAGCTTACGTTCGATATGCGGAGCAATGGTCTTCGTGATAGAGATGATTGTGAACATGAGCGCGAGCCGAAATGAACCTCTGCAGAACTGCACGGAAGCCGCGAAAAAGCGCTGCCGATTTCTATGCCTTTGGTGGCTTGCTGGCGGAGCGGGAGGG